>ERZ761603.2773-NODE-2773-length-11757-cov-12.630832_pt1 | contig 11757 bp, 9 predicted proteins | sample MGYA00511879_ERZ761603 | MGnify/ENA primary metagenome ERZ761603 (study PRJEB28899, sample SAMN02850040) | bioreactor sludge metagenome | biome: EBPR Sludge; feature: EBPR Bioreactor; material: flocular biomat | place: Australia: Thorneside Wastwater Treatment... | reverse complement strand
TTTTCCGCTTCCACTTTCACATACCCCTCCAGCACCCACCCTGCCACAAAAAAAAGTGATCGTCCGCCCCGGAACCGATTACAATATTGCCCATGACTTACCGACACTTCAAATACGAAAGCCTGCTCTACTTGTTGGCTTTTCTGATCGCTATGTTCGTGCGCTTGGCCCAACTCGGCGGGCTGCCGCTGACCGACGCCGAAGCCGCACCCGCCCTGCAGGCATTGCGCATCTCGCAAAGCGAAGACCCCGCCCTCGACCCGCATCCGCTTTACATCCTCTCCACGTCCATTTTGTTCCTGTTCTACGGCGGCGGGACGAATTTCCTCGCCCGGTTGATCCCCGCCCTCATCGGCGGACTCCTCGTATTAGCTCCCCTCCTCTTTGACGACCGCCTCAAACCCCGCCCGAGCCTGCTCCTCGCCTTTTTCCTTGCGCTCGACCCGGGCTTGGTCGCCATCTCCCGTCAAGCCGCAAGCCCGATCCTGGCGCTGGCATTCCTTGCCTTTACAGCCGGGTTCATCAACAAAAATAAACCAACTCCCGCTGCCATCACAGCCGCCCTCGCCCTCCTCAGCGGACCGTCCGTCTGGTTTGGGTTGCTGCTATTCCTCATCGCCTTCGCATTTGCCCGGTTCTTCCTCCCCAAACCATCTGAAGAAACGAGTGACGAAAAAACTTCAACCCTTCGACCTTCAACTTTCGACTTTCAACCTTCAACCCTCATCCTTTTCATCCTCACCCTCCTCCTCGCCGGGACTCTCGTCTTCACTGTCCCCGGCGGGATCGGCGCGGCATTTTCCTCCATCCCCGCCTTCATCGGCGGATGGACATCCACATCCGAGACCACGCAGGGAATGATCTTTATTTCATTATTGGTCTACCAGCCTTTTGCACTCTTGTTATCCGTTGTCGCTCTGGTCCGCGGCTGGGCAAAAGGATTGCGGCGCATCATCTTCCTGAGTGTCTGGCTTTTGATCTCGCTCCTTTTCATCGTCTTCCACCCGGCGCGCCAAATGGCGGACCTTGTATGGGCATTGCTCCCGCTCAATGCGCTTGCCTCACTTGAACTAGCCCGGCACGTCACTGTTTATCCCGACGAACGCCGCGAAACCGCCGGGGTCATCCTGTTAACCCTCTTCATCTGGGTCTTTGCATGGCTCGGCATGTCTGGCATCAATTTTCTTCCCATCAACACGCCCGATTTCCGCCTGCGGGCAGGGATGTTGATCGGCTCGCTGCTTCTCCTTGTCATCAGCCTGATCCTCGTTGCCGCCGGATGGTCCATCCGCATCGCGCGGATCGGAGGTGTGTGGGGCATGGCGCTCGGCTTGGGTGTGCTGAGTCTGGGTGGTCTGTTCGGCTCTGCTGGTTTGCGCGGATTGAATGCCCCCGAAATGTGGTGGCAGCCTGGGCTACCTTCACAGGCAGAGTTGGTGCGCGACACAGTCAATCAGGTTTCAGATATCGGCCGTGGAAATGACCACATTGCTTTGGTGGCGATCCTTGGGATCAACTCGCCTGCGCTTGAGTGGGCGCTGCGCGAGAACCCAGTCCAGGCATTGGATGCGTTGGATGAGGTCAACACGGCGGACATAGTCATCACGCCATTCGAATCGAATCCTGCCGGCTTGGAATCTGCCTATCGCGGTCAGGACTTCATCTGGCGGCGGACGCCGATCTGGGCGTATGCCGATGCGGCGGCATGGTTCCGTTGGATATCCTTGCGTGAAATGCCGCAGAACCAGGAATACATCATCTTGTGGGCAAAGAGCGAATTGTTTCTTGACGAGTAACATGACAAAACATCCCCCCTCCATCATCGCACTGGACGGTCCGGCAGCTTCAGGCAAAACCACGGTCGGACGAAGGCTTGCCGAAACGCTTGGCTATCTCTTCTTCGACACCGGGATCATGTACCGCGCCGTGACGTGGATCGCGCTCGACCACGACCTGGATGTACACAATGAAGCCCTGATCACACAGATGGCGCAGTCCGCGCAGATCGATATCCGCCCGCCCACAGCAAATGACGGACGAGCCTGTGACGTTGTCATCGGCAACAAGGATGTGACCTGGGATATCCGCTCAGGTGATGTAGAGTCAAAGGTCTCTGCCATTTCTGCATATCCGGGCGTACGTAAGGCTTTATCGGAACAACAGCGCCGCATCGGAATGCGCGGAAAAGTGGTAATGGTCGGCAGGGACATCGGCACAGTTGTATTGCCCGAAGCCGATTTAAAAATCTATCTCGATGCCAGCGCCGAAGAACGCGCGCGTCGCCGGTATGACGAGATCGTCGAACGCGGCGAGCAAGCCGATTATGACGACCTCCTCAAAAAGATGATCGAACGCGACCGGATCGATTCCACCCGAGCCGTCGCTCCGCTGCGCCCCGCCGAAGACGCGGTCATTGTCAACACCGATACATTGAGCGAAGACCAGGTCTACACCCGCGTGCTGGAAATGTGCGAATAAAGCAAAAATACCTGACAGTCACGCTGGTGGCGTGACTGTCAGGTATTTTTCTAAGTATGAAACCCTACACCGTCCCGCTTCACATCCAATTCAACCGACTCTATCTTCGCCCGGTGTTCCGGCTTATCTTTCACATCCTCGGGCGGATCAAAATCATTGGGCTTGAAAACATCCCGGTAGAGACTCCATACGTGATCGCGATGAACCACATCTCGATCTTCGACCCTCCTTTGCTGGTCTCCTTCTGGCCCGAAGCGACCGAGATCGTTGGCGCGGCAGATGTCTTCGAAAAAAAGGGGCAGGGACCGCTCTTGAGGCTTTACGGTGTCATCCCCGTCCACCGCGGGGAATACGACCGGGTACTTCTCGAAACAATGTTGTCCATCCTAAAGGCAGGCCGTTCATTGGCGATCGCGCCCGAAGGCGGACGTTCTCACCAACCTGCCATGCGCCGCGCCCTGCCTGGAATCGGTTACATCATTGAGCACACAAACACGCCAGTGGTGCCTGTCGGCATTCTCAACACGACGGATGATTTCTGGCAACGCTCAAAACGCGGCGAACGCCCCCAGCTTGAAATGCGCATTGGAAGACCTATCTACTTCCCACCGGTGACTGGAAAAGGTTCCGAACGCAGGGAGTTACGCCAGCACAATGCAGACATCGTCATGCGTCACATCGCGGGATTACTCCCCGAGGAATATCACGGCGTCTATGCCGGACAAGCCATCGCCCCCGCCTAAGCCGGTTACGGATATCTGGAAGCCGGAACTGGTGCGCCTCCCCAGGCTGACCCCGATGCGGCTCGCGTTCCGGCGGTTCTCCCACGGGTTGATCAAACTGATCGCCCGGGTTTGTTTGCGAATCGAGATCGAGGGACTGGAAAATATCCCAATGCATGGACCTCTTCTGATCGCCATCAACCATCTTGGCGATGCCGATGTGCCGGCGTTGATCTCATCCCTGCCTTTCACGCCAGATGCGCTCGCCAAGATCGAGTTATATGACCTGCCCATCCTCGGAAAACTCATCGACCTGTACGGAGTCATCTGGCTCCACCGCGGCAAGCCTGATAAACGCGCCCTGCGTGCCGCTCTTGACGGTCTGGCCGAAGGACGCCGGATCGTCATTGCGCCGGAAGGTCGTTACTCGTTGACCGGTGCGCTGGAAGAAGGCGCGAACGGTGCGGCTTTCATTGCATACAAATCCGGAGCGGCGATATTGCCCATCGCAATCACCGGGACGGAAAATGAAAATGTGTACATAAATTTGAAAAGATTCAAACGCACGCAAGTCCGCATTCGGGTGGGGAAAACTTTCAGGTTGGAGGAGCAGGTTTCGGCGCGGCGTGAAGCGATGAATGAGGGTACAAAACGCATCATGGCGGAGATCCGCTCGCTGCTGCCGGAGCGGTATCGCGGGAGGGAATCGTAATTCGTAATGTGTACGGTGAGGCGTAAAATTTAAACTGATAGATAAGGGGCGGGGCGTGTTTTGAGGCTATAATTACCAAATGGAGTTCATCGCAACGCTCCTCGCAGGCATTCCATTCCCGGCTCCACCCACCATTGCAGGATGGCTGGCATGGGTTTTACTGTTTGCCGCGCTGGCATGGATTCTTTATTCGAACCGCAAAAGCCAGTCAACCTGGGGGATGAAAGAATGGGGACTCTTTATTGTTTTGTTCGTGCTCATTCCATTGTTGAATCTATTCATCGGGTTGAGATTGACTTCCGGTTCGATCCGCCCTCTGCCCGGGTTGCCTGCCGACGCGCCCGGTTCTGCACTGATGGCTTTTTCTGCCATCCCGTGGCTGTTGGGCGGCGGGTTGCTCGGTCCGGTTGCGGCAGCCTTATTGGGGGCATTTGCCGGGTTGATCCGCGGCTCATGGGATCTGTACTCGCTCTTCCCCATCCTTGAATTTGCATTCATGGGCATGTGGTTCTCGATGAACATGCGTCAGCGTTACCGCACGCCTGCCTATCGTTTGCTGCGTCAACCGCTGGCGGGCGCGCTTCTGCTGATCCCAATCCACACATTGTTCTATACCTTGAGCGCCCTGTTCACGCAATGGGGCACGGCTGTACCCGCCACAGCACGGCTGGATTTTGCCATCAGCAACGCACTGGTTGTCACGCTGGCTTTCGGCGGCGAGATGCTGGTCGGCGGACTGGCGGCACAGATCGTTTCGATAGCCTTCCCCGCACATTGGGGAAGCAAGCAAGCCTTGCAGCCCTCTCCCGGAGAAAAGAGTCTTGAGTCGCGTTTCATCTTTGCGGTGAGCACGTTCATTTTGTTATTGCTGCTCTCCCTGCTTGTCGGCGGCTGGGTCGTGGCAGGGAAAGCTGCCCGCGACCTGCTCGAAGGTCGTCTGTCGAGCGCGGGCGAATCTGCGGCGCAAAGCGTGCCTTTCTTTTTGGAGACAGGGCAGAACCTGGCGGCGCAATTGGCGGCGGATCCGCGCATGACGGATGCCACCGGCTCAGACCTGACCACCATCCTCTCGACGCGCATCAAGTCGGTGCCGTATTTCGACCAGTTGATCGTCCTGGACTCGAACACCCGCGCCGTGCTTGCGATCTACCCCGAAGACACACGCCCCGGCTTTAGACTTTATCCCGAAGAAGATGCGGGAATCTTGTTTGCCACGCAGGGCGTATTGACCCAGGTCTATTCCATCCCACCGATCTCGGAGGCGGGCTCGTCGCGGATTTCATTCCTCGTTGCGGTCGGCGAAGGGGAGCCGGTGCAGCGGGTGTTGATCGGGCGCACGACCATCGAAGCAAATCCGCTTACCTTGCCGCTTATCAAAAGCCTGGACAATATGCGCGACCTGGACGGCTCTGGCATGTTGGTCGACGACGGCAACCGCATCATCTATCACTCTGACAAAGCGCAAACGCCCACGACCTATGAAGGACAAATTGCCCCTGAGCCGTTTTTCTATGACAATACCGCGCCAGACGGAACACGCCAGATCGTGTATTACCACCCGGTCATCGGTCGTCCCTGGGCTGTTGTATTGACCGTCCCGGCGCGGCGCGCGCAACAACTGGCTTTGAATATCGCCACGCCGCTCGCGTCGATGACCATTCTTTTAGCGGTGATCGCCCTGGTCTCTCTGCGGATCGGTCTGCGTGTGGTGACCGGTTCACTGAAGGGATTGGCGGCAGAAGCGAACCGCATTGCGCAGGGGAATCTCGACAACCCGCTTTTAATTACGGGAGAGGATGAGGTCGGCCAGTTGAGCCGGGCATTCGAACAGATGCGCGTAGGGTTGCAGACGCGGCTGGAAGAAAGCAATCGTCTGTTGAGGGTCAGCCAGGGTGTGGCATCCAGCCTGGAGATGCAGGATGCGGTCAAGCCGGTGTTGGAGGCGATCCTTTCCACCGGGGCGAAATCGGTGCGGGTCGTCCTCTCTCCAAGCACCCTTCCCGATACCTTCATCGAACTGCCGTCGCGTTTTTTCCTGGGCGGGTCGGAAGATACATACTCGCATCTCGACGATCAGATCCTTGATCTTGCACAAAGCCAGGAGAAGATCGTCCTGCCAAATTTGACTCGTTCGCGCGAATTGATCCTCGACCCGGAGTTTTCACAGCCGCTGGCATTGCTGGCGGTGGCGCTGCGCCATGAGAACCAATACTACGGTGTAGTGTGGGCGGGGTACGAACAGCCGCGCAAGTTCTCTGATTCGGATGTGCGCTTTGTGACCACGCTTGCCGGTCAGGCGGCGCTGGCAGTGGCAAATGCGCATCTCTACCTGACTGTGGAAGCTTCGCGCCGCCAACTGGAAGCGATCATCAATTCCTCGCCGGATCCGGTCATCGTGACTGATCATGACAACCGCTTGCTGCTTGCCAATCATGCGGCGACTTCAGCGCTGGGGCAGGATGTGGGCGAAGCCATGAGCGGGATGGAAACGGAAAAGTTCATCAAACTTCGTCCGCTGCTTGCCCTGCTCCAAAGCACCACATCTGAAAAACAATCCACTGAGATCGTGCTCCCCGACAGCCGCACATACCTTGCCACCGCCTCGCCTGTGATGGTGGAAGGACGTCAGATCGGGCGCGTCTGCATCATGCGTGATGTGACCTACTTCAAGGAACTGGATACGATGAAATCGGAGTTCGTGGCCACGGTCAGCCACGACCTGCGCTCACCGTTGACCCTGATGCGCGGCTATGCCACCATGCTGGACACGGTCGGCGAATTGAACGAACAACAGGTGGGGTACGTCAAAAAGATCGTTGCCGGGGTCGAGAACATGTCCCGCCTGGTGAACAACCTGCTCGACCTCGGCCGCATCGAATTCGGCGTCGGTTTACAGGTGGAGAACGTCCCGGTGTTGGATATCATCGAACGCGTGACCGGCGCCCTGCAGTTGCAGGCTTTACAGAAGAACATTCACCTCGCCGTCGAATTGTCCAAAGACATGCCTCATGCCGTGGAAGCCGACGGGGCGTTACTGCATCAGGGGGTCTATAACCTGGTGGAGAACGCTATCAAATACACGCCAATGAACGGCAGGGTTGTAATACGCACGGTTTCCCAGCCGAATTATCTGATCTTTGCCATCGAGGACTCGGGTATTGGTATTCCGCCGGAAGACCTCGCCCACCTGTTCGAGAAGTTCTACCGTGGCAAACAGCGCGAAGCGCGCGCCCAGCCCGGTTCGGGATTGGGTCTCGCCATTGTCCGTTCCATCGCGGAAAATCATCGTGGGCGCGTCTGGGTGGAGAGCGTCGTTGGAAAAGGCAGCACCTTCTATTTGCAAATTCCCCTCATCCAACCTGGAGAAGGCAAAGAAAATTAATCTTTTTCGAAGCCCTGCTGAAAACTTGAAACAGGGCTATAATCCCGCTTTGTCCTTCCGCGGGAAGGGCATAATTTTTGCCAGTTAGCAGTTGATATTATGATAAATCAAGAAAATAAACAAACCCCCATCATCGAAAGACAAACAGACTATATACCGCCACGTAACTGGCAATCCTGGCTGATCGGACGCCCGCTTTCCACGGCGGATGCGTCTCATGAGACCATCGGCAAAACGGTCGGGTTGGCTGTCTTTGCCTCCGACGCGCTTTCGTCGAACGCCTATGCCACACAGGAGATCATGGTGGTGCTGGCGGCGGCTGGCACAATTGCTTTCGGGTATGTATTCCCGATCTCCATGGCAATCGTCGTCCTGCTTGCCATTGTGTCGCTCTCATACGTTCAGGTCATTCACGCCTACCCGGATGGCGGTGGAGCGTATGTGGTCGCGCGCGATAATCTTGGAGAACTTGCGGGGTTGACGGCGGCTTCATCTCTGCTGGCAGATTACATCCTGACAGTTTCCGTATCTGTTTCATCGGGAATTGCTCAGATCGTGTCTGCCTACCCGGAGCTTTACGAATATCGCGTACCAATGGCGGTAGCGGCTGTATTTCTTCTCATGTTGATCAACCTGCGAGGGGTGCGCGAATCCGGCGCGGCGATCGCCGTACCGAGTATGTCTTTCATCGTCATCATGATCGGAATGATCATCTTTGGCATGTATAAATTCTTTACCGGCAACCTAGGCACAGTCACCAACCCTCCCGAAATTCTTGCGCATGGTATTACTGCCTTTGGTCTGCCGTTTCTCATCCTCCACGCCTTCTCGAGCGGAACTGCGGCATTGACAGGCATCGAAGCCATCTCGAATGGAACGACCGCCTTCAAGGAGCCGCGCAGTAAGAATGCCGCCACCACGTTGATCTGGATGGCCTGCATTCTCGCCTCGTTGTTCATGGGCATATCATTCCTCGCAAGCCAGGTCGACGCCGTTCCGTCGGAAGTCGAAACGGTCATCTCACAGATCGGACGCACGGTTTTCGGCGGGCAGGGAATTTTCTATTTTGCTGTAATCCTGGCAACAACGATTATTTTGCTTCTGGCGGGTAATACGGCTTATGCGGGTTTCCCCCGTTTGAGCGCATTAATGGCAATGGATGGTTTCCTCCCGCGACAGTTGACTTATCGCGGCAGCCGCCTCGTTTATTCGCGCGGAATCGTGGCACTGGCGGTTTTATCGTCGGCTTTGATCGTCCTGTTTCAGGCAAGCGTCACACGCCTGATTCCGCTCTATGCCATTGGAGTATTCCTCTCGTTTACGCTTGCCCAAGCCGGCATGGCGCTGCGTTGGTGGAAAAGCGGGAAACTTCAGGGACAGGATGATGATGTCGAACACACAAACACCCGGGTATCAAAACTCAACTTCGACCGGCTTTGGCGTTTGAAGATGATCACCAACGGTTTCGGTGCGATTTGTACCGGGATCGTGATGCTGATCTTTGCCATTACCAAGTTCCAGGATGGCGCGTATGTGGTACTCATCCTGATTCCCGCTCTGATCGGCGTCCTTTGGATGATCCACATCCACTATCGAAACCTTGCCAAAAAGCTTTCTCTGGATAATTTTGGCATCATCCCGCCTCACACGATCCGCCACCGCGTCATCATGCCGGTTAGCGGCGTGCATCAGGGGACGCTTGCCGGGCTGCGGTACGCCCGCATGTTGTCGGATGATGTGACCGCCGTTCATATCGTCATCGAACCGGCGGATGCGGAAAAGACCCGCGTAAAATGGGAAACTTGGGGCGAGGGAATCCGTCTGGTCATGCTGGATTCGCCCTATCGCCTGTTCGTCGAGCCGCTGTTGGATTACATCGCCAACATCGCTGAAAAACGCCAGCCGGGCGAGATCATCACCGTGGTCGTACCTGAATTCGTTTCCGATAACCGCTGGACATCCACCCTGCATACCAACACCGCCGAGATCCTGCGCACACAATTGAAGAATCAACATGGCATCGTGATCACCAATGTGCCTTATCACGTCCACGAAGTCGAAAGCGACCATGCCAGCCACTAAGGAGTTTTAACCATGAATTTCATTGTTGTAGGATGCGGAAGATTCGGAGCTGAATTGGCATACCGTCTCTTCACCAATGGACATCAAGTCGCCGTGGTGGATGCCAACCCCAAGGCTTTCAACCGCCTCCACCCGGACTTTCGGGGGCGCACTGTGGAAGGAGACTCTCTAGCCGCAGACACCTTGTCCCGTGCTGCCGCAGAAAAAGCGGACGGTGTGGCGGTCGTCACCAATTCCGATACCATGAACGCCGTGATCGGGCATACCCTCCGTGTGCATTACCCGAACGTCAAACAGGTCATTGTCCGCAATTACGATCCTGCCATGCGCGAAATGCTCGAGGCGTTTGGCTTGCAGATCGTCAGTTCCACCGCCTGGGGAGCGGAACGCGTGCAGGAACTATTGCTCGATCCGTCCTTCCGCGCTGTGTTCTCCGCCGGGAATGGCGAAGTAGAGTTGTACGAGATGTTCATCTCCGAAAAATTCGGCGGCAGCACAATCTCGGCGCTGCTGAACGGCTGTAACGGCATCGTCTGTGCCGCCCTCACCCGCGCAGGGCGGGCGGAACTGCCGAGCCCAAACGCCGTTCTCCAAAAAGGGGATATTCTCACCGTAAGTGCCACGCTCGAGGGCGTGCAATCCCTGCGCGCAAAACTGGGCGAAGGGAAGGAGGTATAACATGTTCGTCTTTATCACCGGCGGCGGGCGGACCGGCGCACAACTCGCCGCACAACTGCTGCAACAGAATTATGAAGTCCGGCTTGTCGAACACCGCAGGGAATTGTTATCACGCCTGCACCACGAATTACCCACCGAGGTCATTTTCGAAGGTCAGCCCACCGACCCGAACGTCTTGAAACAGGCGGGGCTCGAGAAGGCAAATGTGCTTGTGGCGAGCACCAATGACGATGCAGCCAACCTAGTGATCTGCTACCTGGCGCGGACTCTTTTCAAGACCCGACGTACCGTGGCACGTATCAATAACCCGCGTAACGCCTGGCTGTTCGATAAGAATTTCCATGTCGACGAGACCATCAACCAGGCAGACGTAATGGCACACCTGATCCAGGAGGAAATGTCGCTGGGCGATATGATGACCCTGCTCAAGCTTCGACGTGGACGCTACTCGCTGGTCGAGGAGAAGGTGCCTAAAGGCGCCAAAGCCATCGGTGTTCAGCTCAAAGATCTGGGGCTGCCCGATCAATGTGTCATCGCCGCCATCATCCGCGAAGGACAGGTCACCCTGCCGCGCGGCACAGCCACCCTTAAAGAGCACGATGAAGTACTCGCCATCACCGATGACGAAGGCGCAAAACAACTCGCCCTGCTGCTCGAACCGCCGGATCGTTCCGTCTTGTAAACCAAAACCTCCCGAATGTCGAACTCATCGGGAGGTTTTTCTTTTTATTTTTTTATCGGCGCAAGAGCACGTCAACTACGCATTGGTCACGATCACAACATCCTGCGTGTCCAGCAGACTCTCCCTGCCGGACCAGGAACCGTAAAGAATCGGCTCCCGGATCTTCAACCCCGCTTTCGCCACCATCGCATTCAGGTCTTCGAGGGTATAAGCGGTGGCACGTTCTGGTGTATGAGGGTCGACGGTAAGACAATCGCCGAGGTTGTGAGCGAAATCGTAGACTGAACGCCCCTCTTTAACCAAGCGTTTATTCTCTTCGTCGAGGATGAAAAAACTGACCATCGCCCGTCCGGATGGTTTAAGCGTCCGGTTCAATTCGGCAAGATAATGCTCCACCTCGCCGCCCCGCATGTGGGTAAAGACCGAGGTTGCAAAGGCGAAATCGACCGAGGCGTCTTCGCAGGGGAAACGATACTCAGCCGCGGAAACCTTGCCACGCGAGTTATATTCCTTGTTGTATATATTGGCATAATGAAAATTGAAATTCGGTTTCCGAGACGTAATGGCGCGTTGACACCAGGCGATGGCTTTTTGTGAGATGTCGAATCCGTGATACCTGCCCGAAGCCGACAAATATTTCATCATGGGGATCGCCATTCTGCCCGTGCCGCAGCCGATGTCAAGCACGGTTTCATTTTCCTTCAACCCGCCGACTTTGATGAAGTGCCCGAGGAAAACCTCGCCGATCCGGTCGAAATCGCCTGCGCCGATGAAGTGAAGCGACCGCGGAGGGGTTAACGGTCCCGCCTTGCCGCTCAGCCGGTCTTGAAGATCAAGCAGGGCGAGATAACTGTCGCGCATGAAGCGGACAAGCGGTCTGGGCAGCAGCTGAAAAAATCTTTCATAACGACGATACATGAATGAACTCTCCGATCCGTAATTCTGTATTTATTTCCCCACCAACGTTTTGACCTGCTCGACATATGCCAGCGATTGATGCCGGAAATAGGTATTGTATAAC
>ERZ761603.2770-NODE-2770-length-11767-cov-48.074197_pt1 | contig 11767 bp, 8 predicted proteins | sample MGYA00511879_ERZ761603 | MGnify/ENA primary metagenome ERZ761603 (study PRJEB28899, sample SAMN02850040) | bioreactor sludge metagenome | biome: EBPR Sludge; feature: EBPR Bioreactor; material: flocular biomat | place: Australia: Thorneside Wastwater Treatment... | reverse complement strand
CCGCCCCTCCAGGCTCATGGCATGAGCCCGTCACTACTTAACGCGAACTGAGCCATTATAATTCGCATTCACCTTCATGCGCGCCGCCAGACTTTCCCCGCTCCTCGCCGTTGCCGTGTCCGTCGCCGTGCTGGCGGGATTGCCGGTGGCCAGTGTCGGCCTGAACATCTTCGTCGGCGGGACCAGTGCGACATGGTCGCATCTGGCGCAGACGGTCCTGCCGGAATACATCCTGAATTCGCTGTGGCTGTGCCTGGGAGTCGGAATCGGGGTCGGTACGCTCGGCGTGACGACCGCCTGGCTGACGGCGATGCACGAATTCCCCGGCCGCCGCTTCTTCGAATGGGCGCTGGTCCTGCCGCTGGCCATGCCGGCCTATGTCATGGCCTATGTCTATACCGATTTCCTGCAGTTCGTCGGTCCGTTGCAGACGGCCTTGCGCGAGACCTTCGGCTGGCAGCGCGGCGACTACTGGTTTCCGGATATCCGGACGCTGCCGGGCGCCGTCCTGATGTTCGTCTGCGTCCTCTACCCCTATGTCTATCTCGTGACGCGCACCGCCTTCTTGGAACGGGCGAGCGGCATGCTGGAGGCGGCGCGGACGCTCGGCATGGGGCCATGGCGCGCCTTCTTCACCGTGTCGCTGCCTCTGGCGCGCCCGGCGATAGTTGCGGGCACCGCGCTGGCCCTGATGGAGACGCTGGCCGACTACGGCACGGTGGCCTATTTCGCGGTGAATACTTTCACGACCGGCATCTACCGCGCCTGGTTTTCGCTCGGCGACCGGGTCGCGGCGGCGCAACTGGCGGCCATGCTGCTTTCCTTCGTCCTGTTCCTGCTGATGGCCGAGCGCATCTCGCGCGGCCGCGCCCGCTACGGCAACACGACCGGGCGCAGGCGGCCGATGGCCGGTGCCCGTCTGCGCGGATTCGCCGCGTTCCTCGCGTTTGTCGGCTGCCTGCTGCCGTTGCTCCTCGGTTTCGTGCTGCCGGCGCTGCTGCTGCTCAGGATGGCGTTGGCCGAGGGCGATGCCCAGTTCGGCGAGCGCTTTCTGGTGCTGTCGCGCAACAGTTTCCTGCTTGCGGGAATGACCGCCGGCATTGGTGTTCTCCTGGCGCTGTTGCTGGCTTATGGCGCGCGCCTGTCGAAGACCACGCTGGCCACCGGGCTCAACCGGCTTGTGGGCCTCGGCTATGCGGTGCCGGGGGCGGTCATCGCGGTTGGTGTGCTGATTCCGGTGACGCGCCTCGACAACTGGCTAGCCGGGCAGTGGGAACAGTGGTTCGGCAGCAACCCGGGATTGCTGTTGACCGGCGGAATCGCCGCACTGATCTACGCCTACCTGGTACGTTTTCTGGCCGTGGCGCTGCATACCGTCGAGGCGAGCCTGGCCAGGATCACGCCGAACATGGACGACGCGGCGCGCAGCCTCGGCCTCGGGCAGGGCGCGACGCTGCGCCGGGTGCATGCGCCGATGCTGCGCGGCAGCCTGTTCACCGCCGGCCTGCTGGTCTTCGTCGACGTCATGAAGGAGTTGCCGGCGACGCTGGTCATGCGTCCCTTCAATTTCGACACGCTGGCGACGCAGGCCTACACCCTTGCTTCGGACGAACGCCTGGCCGAGGCATCGACCGCTTCGCTGGCCATCGTCGCCGTCGGCCTGCTGCCGCTGATCGCCCTGTCGCGACAGGTCTCGCGGGCGCGCAAATGAAAACACCCCGCCGTGGCGGGGTGTCGCGGACCGACGACGCGCCTACTTGAAGCCGGCGCGGTCGAAGATCATTTGCGCCTTGACCTGGTACATCGCCAGGTTCGTGACCGGCAGGCTGTCGGCCTTGAACTTGCCGAGTGCTTGCAGAGCCGGGTTGGCGACCTTGACGCTGTCGACGACCGGCCATTCGTTGTTGCCATCGGCGAAGTAGCGCTGGGCGTCGTCGGAGGCGAGGTATTCGAGGAACTTGACCGCCGCTTCCTTGTGCGGCGCCGTCTTCAGCATGCCGCCGCCGGAAACGTTGATGTGGGTGCCGGTCGTGGCCTGATTGGGCCAGATGACTCCGACCTTCTCCATCATTTTCAGGTCTTCCGGCTTGGTCGACCGCAGCAGGCGGGCGACGTAGTAGGTGTTGGCCAGCGCGACGCCACATTCGCCGGCCGCGACCGCCTTGATCTGGTCGGTGTCGCCGCCTTTCGGCGCGCGCGCGAAGTTGGCGACCATGCCGCGCGCCCAGGCTTCGGCCCTGGCTTCGCCTTCATGGGCAATTACCGATGCCATCAGCGACAGGTTGTAGGGGTGGGAACCGGAACGCGAGCACAGCTTGCCCTTGAGCCGCGGGTTGGCCAGGTCCGCGTAGGTCTGCACGTCGCCCGGCCTGATTTCGGCCTTGTTGTAGACGATGACGCGGGCGCGGGTCGAGAACGAATACCAGTCTTCGGTGCGCAGGTTGGCGGGAATGCGGACGTCGAGCGCCTTTGCCGAAGCCGGCGCGAAGAGACCCAGTTCGTGCGCCTTGGCGAGGCGCGCGGCATCAACCGTCAGGAAGACGTCGGCCGGGCTGTTGTTGCCTTCATTCCTGATGCGCTCGAGCAGTTCGTCTTCCTTGCCTTCGATGCGATTGATCCTGATACCCGTCTGCTTCGTGAAATTCGCATACAGCGCCTCGTCGGTCTGATAGTGGCGGGCCGAGTACAGGTTGAGCACCTTCTCCTCGGCGTGGACCGAAAATGCCAGTGTGGCGAGGGCTGTGGCGACGACGCGGACAATCGACTTCATGCGGCATGCTCCATTATTTGAATGAGAATGATTAATATTCTAAGACGCTACGCACCAGATGTAAATGCGAATTGTTATTGAAATGGGGCGAAAAAAATGCGGCAGGACTGCCGCATCGGATGCTCAGTTTCCGTCGATGATCCGTCGGGCGCCGTTGTAGCGATTGATCCAGTAGCTGTCTTCCATGTTCTCGACGCGCACTTCGGCGCCGGTACGCGGGGCATGCAGGAAATGGTTGTCGCCGAGATAGATGCCGACGTGCGAGAAGGCGCGGCGCATGGTATTGAAGAATACCAGGTCGCCCGGCTTGAGCTGGCTGGCATCGATGCGCTGGCCGACCTGACTCATCTCGGCCGCGGTGCGCGGCAACTGGGTGCCCAGGCTGTCCTTGAACACGAGGCGGACGAATCCGCTGCAGTCGAGACCCTTGTCTTCGTCGTTGCCGCCGAAGCGGTAGCGGACGCCAACCAGTTTCAGGCCCTGCAGGATGACGTCCTGAGCGGCGTTGGTATAGCGCTCGAAGAAGGATTGCGGCTCGTCGGCCTTGCGGACCGACTCGGTCGCGGAAGCCGTAACGACGGCGGAAGCGAAGCTGACGGCTAGCAAAAGGGAGGAGAGGAATTTACGCATAGCGGCGGAATATATTTGAAATGCCACACGCTGTAAAGAGGGACTTTGTCGCACAAGAAAATTGGCGAAGCGCGGGAATCGGGTTGTCGGGCTATGTTCATTCCCCATAATTATGAATACAATTTGCCGTCCCAGAAGCAAGGAACGCCATGCAATCCTTCAAGGCACTGCTAATCGACGAGGTTGACGGGAAGGTCTCCAGCGCCTTTGCGACACTGGACGAAGCGCGCCTCGACCCGGGTGGAGTGACCATTCGTGTTGCCTATTCCAGCGTGAATTACAAGGATGCCCTGGCGGCGACCGGCGCCGGCAAGATCATCCGGCGCTTTCCGTGCATTGGCGGCATCGATCTCTCGGGGACCGTAATCGAGAGCGCCGACCCGCGCTTCGCGCCGGGTGATCCGGTGATCGCCACCAGTTTCGACATCGGCGTGGCGCACCATGGGGGCTATTCCGAGATCGCCCGGGTCCCCGGCGACTGGGTCGTTCCCCTGCCGGCGGGGTTGTCGCTGTTCGACGCCATGGCGCTGGGAACGGCAGGCTTCACGGCGGCGCTCGCCGTCGTGCGGATGGAGGAGAACCGGTTGGCGCCGGGCAACGGCCCGGTGATCGTCACCGGCGCGACCGGCGGCGTCGGCAGCCTCGCGGTCGACATCCTGGCTGACCGCGGCTATCACGTCGTGGCGCTGACCGGCAAGGAGAGCGAGGCGGATTACCTGCGCGGCCTGGGTGCTGCCGACGTGATGCTGCGCGGCAGTCTCGATCTGGCGAAGATCCGTCCGCTCGACAAGGCGCGCTGGGCTGGTGCGGTCGACAACCTGGGGGGCGAAGTTCTGGCATGGATCGCCAGCACGATGGCGCAGGGCGGTACGATCGCGAGCATCGGACTGGCGGCCAGCATGAGCCTGAACACGACGGTCGCGCCGTTCATCCTGCGCGGGGTATCGCTGCTGGGCATCGATTCGGGGTATATTCGGGAACCGTATCGGAGCGGGGTATGGCAGCGCCTTGCCAGCGACCTGCGACCGCCGCATTTGTCCGGGATGTCGCGCAGGATCGGTTTCGCCGAACTGCCGGCCGCGTTCAATGAATACATCGCCGGCCGTGCCAAGGGGAGGGTTGTCGTGGAGATAGGCGGAGAATGAGATGACGGATCCGGTCCGTATTCTGGTTGTCGATGATTCACGACTGGTGCGGATGGCGCTCGCCCGAAACCTCAAGGGAACCTTTGACGTCCGCGAGGAGGGCGACGGCGAGGCGGCCTGGCAGCAACTCCTGCTCGATCATTCGATCCGGGCGGTGATCTCCGACCTGCAGATGCCCAAGCTCGATGGTGCCGGGTTGCTGCAAAGGGTCAGGGCGTCCAAGCAGCGCCGGTTGCAGGAGATGCCTTTCATCGTCGTTTCCGGCGAGGAAACCGAGGAGGAGCGCGAGCGGGTGCGGGTGCTGGGAGCCTCCGACTTCGTGACCAAGGGTGCCGGCAGCGCCGAGATCCTGACCCGCCTGAACAATCTGCTTGCCCTTTCGGCTGCCCGCGAGAATCTGGAAGCCGGGCGCGAGAGCATGGTTCAGGATCCCTCCAGTGGCCTTTTCTCGCGCAGGTATCTCGAACATCAGGCTTCGCAGGCGCTGTCGCATGCGGCGCGCTCAGGGATCGACCTGTGCATCATGGTTCTCGGCTTCGACGCCTTTGACCGGGTGTGCGAACGGCTCGGGCCGGACCTGGCGGAACGCGTCGGTACGCGTTTCGCCAAGATGCTCGCTGGCAAGGTCCGAACCGAGGATTCGCTGGGGCATTTCGGACCCGGTCAATTCGCCATCGTTGCGCCGGGAACTTCGCCGATGGTGTTTACGGCATTCGCCGAGCGCGTCCGGGAAGCCGTCGAGGTCGCCCATGTTCCGGTTCAGGGGCAGCCGGTTTCCCTGACCGTGAGTATCGGCGTGGCCAGTGTGCCCGTCGATCACGCGGACACGGCGCTGGCGTTGCTGGACCTGGCGGGTCGGCGGATGCGCGAGGGCATGCAGGCTGGCGGCAACCGCATCGTCGCCGGCGACGGCGTGCCGGCCAAGCTGCGTCAGCTGAAGGTTCAGAGGGCGCTGGAACTCATCGCTGCGCATCGCAGCGAAGTCGTAAGCCCGCATCTTGGTCAGCTTGGCGTCGAAATCCTGCCGCTGCTGCATCTGATGAATCGGGATTTGGGATTGAATCTGCCGCTGGCAGACATTGAACGCCGCTTTCGTGACCGGATAAGCTAGAAAAAGGGTCCGGCAATTTTCTTTTGTGCAGGGTAACCAAGCTGGAGGGAGTCATATGACGACGTACAAGGAGTTTCACCAGTATTCCATCGAACACAGGGACGAGTTCTGGACCGAGCAGGCCAGGCTTGTCGACTGGAAGGAACCATTTACCCAGGTGTGCGACTATTCCCGCCCGCCGTTCGCCAAATGGTTCGTCGGCGGCAAGACCAACCTGTGCTACAACGCCGTCGACCGCCACGCGGCGAAGCGTCCTAATGACCGGGCGCTGATCTACGTCTCGACTGAAACCGATCAGGAGAAGGTCTATTCCTTCGCCGAACTGCAGCGCGAGGTCGAGCGCATGGCGGCGATCTACAAAGGCCTTGGCGTCAAGCGTGGCGACCGGATCCTGATCTATATGCCGATGATCGCCGAGGCAACGTTTGCCATCCTCGCCTCGGCGCGGATTGGGGCAATTCACTCGGTCGTCTTCGGCGGTTTCGCGTCCGGGTCGCTGGCGACCCGCATCGACGATGCCATGCCGGTCCTTATCGTATCTTCCGATGCCGGCATGCGCGGCGGCAAGGCAGTGCCCTACAAGGATCTGCTCGACGAAGCCATCGATCTCGCGGAATACAAGCCGGCCAAGGTACTGATGGTCGATCGCGGGATCGACAAGGGCTTCAACAAGGTCGAGGGACGTGACGTGGATTACGCGACCCTGCGCGCGCAGCACATGGATGCCCAGGTTCCGTGCGAGTGGATGGAGTCCTCCGAGCCCTCATACATCCTCTACACCTCCGGTACCACCGGCAAGCCGAAGGGCGTGCAGCGCGACACCGGCGGCTACGCCGTGGCGCTGGCCTCTTCGATGAAGCACATTTACTGTGGCGGCGAAGGCGAGACCTACTTCTCCACCTCCGACATCGGCTGGGTGGTCGGCCACTCCTACATCATCTACGGCCCGCTGATCGCCGGCATGGCCACCGTGATGTACGAAGGCACGCCGCTGCGCCCCGATCCGGGCATCTGGTGGCAGATCGTCGAGAAGTACAAGGTCAACGTGATGTTCTCGGCGCCGACCGCCGCGCGCGTGCTCAAGAAGCAGGACCCGGCGTACATGCACAAGTACGACCTCTCGTCGCTCAAGCACATCTTCATGGCCGGCGAACCGCTCGACGAGACGACCCACGAGTGGTTCATGAAGGAACTGCAGAAGCCGGTCATCGACAATTACTGGCAGACCGAAACCGGCTGGCCGATGCTGGCGGCGCTGCCGGGCGTCGAGAAGACCCGGATCAAGCTGGGTTCGCCAAGCTTCCCGGTCTATGGCTACGACCTCAGGATCTTCCGCGAGGACGGGTCCGAGTGCGAAGCCAACGAGAAGGGCATCGCCGCCGTCGTGCCGCCGCTGCCGCCGGGCTGCCTTTCGACCGTCTGGGGCCAGGACGACCGCTTCGTCAGCACGTACTTCACGCTGTTCAAGGAACCACTGGTTTACTCATCCTTCGACTGGGCGATCAGGGACGACGAGGGCTACTTCACCATCCTCGGACGCACCGATGACGTCATCAACGTCGCCGGCCACCGCTTAGGCACGCGCGAAATCGAGGAGGCGATTCAGATCCACTCGGCGATCGCCGAAGTGGCCGTGGTCGGCGTCGAGGACAAGCTCAAGGGCCAGATGCCGCTGGCGTTCGCGGTCGTCAAGGATCCGGCCCGGGTGGCGACTCCCGAACTGGCCAAGGCGCTCGAGAAGGAGGTCATGGCGACCGTCGATGGCAGCCTTGGCGCGATCGCCCGTCCGGCCCGCGTGCATTTCGTAACCGGTCTGCCGAAGACGCGTTCGGGCAAGATGTTGCGGCGCTCGCTGCAGGCGCTGGCCGAAGGGCGCGATGTGGGTGACCTGCCGACCATTGAAGACGCGTCGACGCTGGAACAGATCAAGAGGGTACTCGAGAGCTGACACAGCCGCTGCGTGCTGTTCACCATACCCGCCAGGGCAACCTGGCGGTTTTTTTTGTCTCGCCGCAGCGGGAGCGGGCGTTGGGGGCGGGTGCTAGAATGCTTGCCAGACAAGGAACTTGATGATTGCGAGCGAATGATCTACGAAACCGTTGCGGCTGTCGACATGGGCTCAAACAGCTTCCGCCTGCAGGTCGGCAGGGTGGTCGACGATCAGATCTATCCGCTGGATTCCCTCAAGGAGCCGGTGCGGCTGGCTTCGGGGCTGACAGCGGACAAACGTCTCGATCTCGACTCGCAGGGGCGTGCTCTCGAGACCCTCCGCTGCTTCGGCGAACGCCTGCGGGGACTGGATCAGGGCGCGGTACGGGCGGTGGCGACCAATACCCTGCGCGTGGCCAAGAATGCCGCGGAGTTCCTGACGCTGGCCGAGGAGGCGCTGGGCTTTCCCATCGAGATCATTGCCGGCCGTGAAGAGGCACGCCTGATTTACCTCGGCGCCTCGCACTCGCTTCCGGCTGCGGCGCACAGGCGACTGGTCGTCGATATCGGTGGCGGATCAACTGAGTTCATCATCGGCAAGCGGCATCGACCGCAACTGATGGAATCGCTGTACATGGGCTGCGTCAGCTACACGCTGCGCTTCTTCCCGGATGGCAAGGTCGACCGGAAGCGCTTGCGTGCAGCGCAGGTTTCTGCCGCCAAGGAGGTCGAGCTGATCTCCCATGACTACAAGAGGATTGGGTGGAAGGAAGCGGTCGGTTCTTCCGGGACGGCGCGTGCGATCGCCGATGTGCTGGAGTTGAACCAGTTGAATCCGGGCGGGCGTTTCGGCATCACTCGGGAGGGGCTCGACACGTTCTGTGACCTGCTGGTCGATGCCGGTTCGGCCGAGGCCCTCGATCTGCAGGGCATAAAGGCCGATCGCATGCCGGTCCTGGCAGGCGGGACTGCCATCATGTCGGCGGTTTTCGCGGAACTCGGGATCGAGACGATGTCGTATGCCGATGGTGCACTGCGCCTCGGTGTCCTCTACGACCTGCTCGGCCGATATCATCACCACGACATGCGCGACTCGACGGTGAAGCAGTTTCGTCGCCGTTATCAGGTCGAGGTTGACCAGAGCGAGCGGGTCGAAGCTACCGCCCATTCGGCGCTGATCCAGCTTGCCGAGGGTACGCCCGCCACCGCTGACCTGCAGTTTCTGTCGTGGGCGGCGCGTCTCCACGAGATCGGCATTTCAGTGGCGCACAGCGCGTATCACAAGCACGGCGCCTATATCCTCACCTACGCGGACATGCCGGGTTTTTCCAAGAGGGATCAGGCGCGCCTGGCGATGCTGGTTCTTGCCCACCGCGGAACGCTTGACAAGCTGGGTGCCCTGCCTGCGGTCGACAGCGTCTGGAGGCTGGTTTTCTGTCTGCGGCTCGCGGTCCTGCTGCACCGGACGCGTGACGATCGCGCGCTGCCTGCATGGCGGGTGAGGGCAACAACCGGCGGCTATCAACTCGTTCTGCCCGCTGGATGGCTGAAGGAAAACCCCTGGACGGCGGCCGCCTTGAGCGAAGAAGCGGCAGTGTGGAGGGAAATCGGCCGTGATTACGCGGTCAAGTCGAGGACGGCGAGGAGGTCGGCATGAGCAACCCGCCCCGTCTGCAGATCGAGTCGGGGAAAGTCGTGCTGACCGGGGAATGGACGCTGGCCGCGCTGCTGCCTCAGCTTCCGGAATTGCAGTCGAGGCTGGCGGCTGGCGGGTTCGGTAACTTGTCGTGGGATCTTTCGGGCGTCGACCGACTGGACAGTGCGGCGGCCGTGCTCCTCTGGCGGACGTGGAACGAGCGCTGGCCGGCGGATCTGATCGTCACGGAAACCCACCGGCGCGCCGTCGAGCGGGTTTCGCTGGCGCCCGCCGGAGCGAGGTCGGAGACGGTCACGGCTCGGGGGCCGGTCGCGCGCGTCGGCGATCTGTTGCTCGGCGCGATCGACAATGCCGTCGGGCTGGTGACCCTGTTCGGGCAGATGCTCCTCGATGTTTGGCACCTCGCCCGCCATCCTTCCGAGATCCCTTGGAAAGAGACCGCAGCGAACATCTACAAGGCTGGCGCGCTCGCCCTGCCGGTCACCGGCCTGGTCGGATTCCTGATCGGGGTGACGATCAGTTATCTATCGGCCCTCCAGTTGCGCAGCGTCGGCGCCGACCTGTTCATCGTCAATATTCTCGGCATCTCGATCATTCGCGAACTTGGCCCGGTGCTGGTGGCGGTCCTCGTCGCCGGCCGCTCGGGATCGGCGATGACGGCGCAGATCGGCGTCATGCGGGTCACCGAGGAAATCGACGCGCTGGCGGCGATGGGCATTTCGCGCAGCGTTCGCGTGGTATTGCCCAAATTGCTGGCGTTGACCGTCGTGATGCCGATGCTCGTGCTCTGGGCCTCGGCGATCGCCCTGGTCGGCGGCATGCTTTCCGCCATGTTGCAGCTGGACATCTCGCTCACCTATTTCATCGAGAACCTGCAGCGTGCCGTTCCCGTCGCCAATCTCGTCATCGGCCTGACCAAGGGGGTCGTCTTCGGTTTCATCATCGCCTGGGTAGCCTGTCATTTCGGCCTGCGCGTCAAACCCAATACCGAGAGTCTGTCGGCCAACACGACGACTTCGGTGGTCACGGCGATCACCATCGTGATCCTCGCCGACGCGGTCTTCGCAATCAATACCCGGAACATGGGGATTCCCCAGCTATGAGCGCTGCGGAGAAGCCGCCGGTCGTCCAAATATCCGGCCTGAGCACGCGCATCGGCGATCGCATGGTGCATCGCGATCTCGACTTGCGGGTCGAACGCGGCCAGGTTGTCGGTCTGGTCGGTGGGTCGGGCAGTGGCAAGACGACCCTGCTGCGCCAGATTCTCGGCCTGCTCCAGCCCGCAGCCGGTTCGGTTCGACTGTTTGGAGAGGATCTCGGCGCCGCCGGCGCGGTTGCGCAGTCTTCCCTGCTGCGGCGACTGGGCATGCTGTTTCAGGCCGGAGCACTGTTCTCGGCGCTGCCGGCATTCGACAACATCGCTTTTCCGTTGCGCGAACTGAAATGCCTCGATGAAGACTGGATTCGCCGCCTGGTCAATCTCAAGCTGACGATGGTCGAACTGGAGGTCGAGCACGGCACGTTGATGCCCGCGGAACTCTCCGGCGGCATGGTGAAACGTGTGGCGCTGGCCCGCGCCCTGGCTCTTGAGCCGGAGTTGTTGCTGCTCGACGAGCCGACGGCGGGTCTCGATCCCGAGCGGAGCCGGAGCTTCGTCAAACTGCTCGGGCAATTGCAGGGCGAACTGGGGCTGACCGTCATCATGGTGACGCACGACGCGGAGACTCTTGCCGGCCTGGCGACGCATATCGCCGTGCTCGCCGATCGGCACATCATCAAGTTCGGCACATTTGCGGATGTCATGTCGGAAGATCATCCATTCCTCGCCGGTTTCAGGGATGGCGACAGGTCAGGGTTGTTGTAGGATTCGTCAATGGAAAACAAGTCGCATGCCTTTGTCGCCGGTTTGTTCGCGCTTCTCCTGGGAGCGGCGGCGATTGCCGCGCTGATCTGGCTGCGCGGAACCCAGGACAACCTGCGCGAGTATGTCGTTGTCACCAAGTATTCGGTCGGAGGGCTCAATCCCGAGGCGCAGGTGCGCTACCGTGGAATGCGCGTCGGCAAAGTCATGGATATCCGCCTCGATGGCGACAACCCGAGCAACATCCTCATCAGGATTTCCATTGCCGACAATATTCCCCTGACCAGGGGCACGATCGCCAAACTGGCCTCGCAGGGGATCACCGGCATAGCGCATGTGCTGCTGCTGGACAGCGGCAAGAACAACGAACCCCTGGTCGCCTCGGATGGCAAACTGCCGCGCATCGTCATGGTGCCCTCGCTGCTTGATGACATCAGCGAAAGCGGTCCGGCGGCGCTGCACCAGGCGCAGGACCTCATGGCGGCGGCGAGTGCCTTGCTCAACGAGGAAAACCGGCGCCGCTTCGCCGCAACGCTGGCCAATCTCGAAGCGACTTCGGCAAGCATGAAGCCAGCGATCGAAAACATGAATGCGACCCTGGTCCAGGTACGCAAGCTGCTCGATGACCAGAATATCAGGAGCGTCTCCAGGGCGGCCGGCGAGG
>ERZ761603.2763-NODE-2763-length-11787-cov-76.810944_pt1 | contig 11787 bp, 7 predicted proteins | sample MGYA00511879_ERZ761603 | MGnify/ENA primary metagenome ERZ761603 (study PRJEB28899, sample SAMN02850040) | bioreactor sludge metagenome | biome: EBPR Sludge; feature: EBPR Bioreactor; material: flocular biomat | place: Australia: Thorneside Wastwater Treatment... | reverse complement strand
GAACGAGTGCTTCCGGCAATCGGCTCCGATTCGGCAGGGTCATGCGTCAGGGCTGCGCTCGCCTTGCTTTGCTTGGAACTTCGAGAAGAGTGTGCTTATAATGGCGGACTATGTTTTGGTACAGAATTTTTTGAACTTGGGAAGAGTCGATGCCAGCCATTCGCGTCAAGGAAAATGAGCCGTTCGAAGTTGCGATCCGTCGTTTCAAGCGTACCGTTGAGAAAACCGGTCTCCTGACCGAATTGCGGGCTCGCGAGTTCTACGAGAAGCCCACGGCCGAACGCAAGCGGAAGCTTGCCGCAGCGGTCAAGCGTCACCACAAGCGGATGCGCAGCCAGACCCTGCCGCCCAAGCTGTACTGATCCCGGGTTTTTCGCGCAGAACGCCGCCCCACTTGCGACGGGCGGCCAGTTTGGTTTCAGGCGGGGTGGCTGACCAGGCATCGCTGCCGGCGCCCCAGCGGCGCCCTTCGGCGGGCCTTGCACGATGCACGTGAGGCCGGCACGATGAATGTCATTGGGACCGCCAGGGCGAACCACCGGTTCGCTGCTCGCACCGGCACGCCGCCTGCCCCAGCAATGCGCTCGCTTTTGCCTGACGGCCAACCACTGCCCGCATCGTCCGTTGTCCCGTGGCGCCTGCGCGCAAGCACGCCTGTTGCGACCGCGCGAAGGGGAACGTAACTTGACCGCCTGTGGTGCTCCGTGGTCGATCCTCCTTCGACATCGAGTAACCCTGTCCGCGCCAGCGTTCGGTAGCGTTGCCGCTGATGGCCGGCGTGGACGGAAACTTCGCCGGGCGCGCAGTTGATTCCCCAGTCCTTCATCCAGGAGCTGCTCTACCGGGTTGACCTGGTTGACCTGATTGACGAGCACGTGCCGCTCAAGAAAGCCGGAGCCAACTATGTGGCATGTTGTCCGTTTCACCACGAGAAATCCCCTTCATTCACCGTCAGCCCGAGCAAGCAGTTCTACCACTGCTTTGGTTGCGGGGCCCACGGTAACGCGATCGGTTTCCTGATCGAGTACTCCGGCCTGGGCTTCGTCGACGCGGTTCGCGAACTGGCCAGCGGCGCCGCGATGGAGGTTCCCGACGGGCGTTCGGAAGGCAGCGGGCGCGGCCCGCCGGTGCAGGTGCTGACCGAACTGATGGGGCGCGCAGCCAAGTTCTACTACGAGCAACTCAAGGTCTGCGAGCGCGCGATCAGGTATCTCAAGGACCGTGGGGTCAGCGGCGAGATCGCGCGTCGTTTTGGCATTGGCTATGCCGCGGAAGGGCACCAGAACCTGGCCGAAGTCTTCGCAGACCATGCGGAAACCGACCTGCAGCTGGCCGGACTGGTGATCAAGGATGACCGCGGTCGCCTGTATGACCGCTTCCGCGATCGCGTGATGTTCCCGATCTGCAACCAGAAAGGCGACGTGATCGCCTTTGGTGGTCGGGTGCTGGGCCAGGGACAGCCGAAGTACCTGAATTCTCCGGAAACCCCGTTGTTCGAAAAGGGCCGCGAGGTCTTCGGGTTGCCGCAGGCGCGCACCGCCATTCGCCAAGTGGGGACCGTGATCGTCGTCGAAGGCTACCTCGACGTCGTGGCGCTTGCCCAGCACGGCCTGGAGAATGCGGTCGCGACCCTCGGGACTGCCACCACGGTGATGCAGGTGCAGAAGCTGTTGCGCCAGGCCGGCCGTATCGTCTTCTGCTTCGATGGCGATCCCGCCGGGCGCAAGGCCGCTTGGCGCGCCCTCGAGAGCAGCCTTGAAGTGCTGACTGAGCCAAAGAGCGTCGCCTTCGTCTTCCTGCCGGAAGGCGAGGACCCCGACAGCCTGGTTCGACAGCGGGGCGCCGACGCGTTTCGCGCCCTGACGACCCAGGCAACCCCGCTATCGGAGTTCTTCCTGCGCGAACTCGCCGGGCACTGCGACTTGGCCAGCGCGGAAGGACGGGTTCGACTGATCGCAGAGGCAAAACCCCTCCTCGGTCGCCTGCAGTCCACCATGCTTCGCCTGCAACTGGTCAAGCGGTTGGCGGAGCTGAGCTCCTTCTCGCAGGCGGAGGTTGAGCATCTCTGCGACCTGCGGGCAACCATTCAATCGGCTCCCGAACGCGCACGGCGGCAGGCGCCATCGCTGTTCCGACCATTGCTGCGCCTGCTGCTGCAGAAGCCCGGACTGGCCTCCAAGCTGTCATTGGAGCTCCTGCCGGACAGCTCGGCCGAGGCCAACGCCGTGCGCATGCTGTGCGAAAGCATTCGGTCGACCCCTGACGGAGATCTCCCGTATGCGGCATTGCTCGAACGGCTGCAGGGCAGCGGATGCGAGGAAGTCCTTCGTACAGCGGCCGCTGAACTATTGCACCAGCCCTTTGCCGAAGACGAGGTCGACGCCGAGTTCGCTGGGGCAATCAGCAAGCTGCGGGAAGGCAATCAGCGGCGTGCATTCCAGCTGCTGCAGGAGAAGGTCCGCAAGGTTGGCGTTGGCGGCTTGTCGAACGACGAAAAGCAACGATACCTGCAGTCCATAGCGCTCCGCGGCAACGCTGAAGGCTAGCATGTGATAGACTGTAAAGTTTTTCCAGTCCAGCTATTCGGGAATTGGTCATGGTTAGGGAAAAGGCGGTAACGACGAAGGCGGCTAAGGCCAAGGCGACGGCAGATCTTCTGGCACAGGTGGGAACGCAGCCGGCGCCGGTCGACGATGAGACGAGGAAAACGCGTCTGAAGACGCTGATCAAGCTCGGCAAGGAGCGGGGTTTTCTGACCTACGCCGAGATCAATGACCATCTCCCAGATGACGTGGTCGATGCCGAGCAGATCGAGAGCATCATCAGCACCTTCAACGACATGGGCATCCAGGTCTACGACGAGGCGCCCGATGCCGAAACACTTTTGATGTCCGACGCCACGCCGGCTGCCGCTGCCGACGATGCCGATGTCGAAGAACAGGCCGAGCAGGCGTTGTCGACGGTCGACTCCGAGTTTGGTCGGACCACGGATCCGGTGCGCATGTACATGCGCGAGATGGGATCGGTCGAGCTGCTCACGCGCGAGGGCGAGATCGAGATCGCCAAGCGCATCGAGGATGGCCTGAAGCACATGATCCAGGCCATTTCCGCCTGCCCGACGACGATCGCCGAGATCATCAGTTGTGCCGACAGGATCGCGCGTGACGAAATGCGCATCGATGAGCTGATCGACGGCCTGATCGACCCAGAGGCGGATGGCTCGCTCGAGGAACTGGCGGAGGCGGTCGCCGTAGACGAGGAGGATGACGAGGACAGCGCAGAGGCGATCGAGGGCGCAGCCGCCGCCGCCTCGCTGCTCAAGCTCAAGACCGATGGCCTGGAACGGCTGGAGTTGATCCGCGGGCACTACCTCAAGGCGCAGCTGATCCTTCCCCGGCGTGGATCGCAGGACAGGGCTTACCTCAGGTTGCAGCAGCAGATCTCGGAAGAGATGATGGGGATCCGCTTCACCTCGAAGACCATCGAGCGGCTGTGCGATTCGGTGCGCGCCATGGTGGAGGAAGCGCGCGCCTGCGAGCGCAAGATCCAGCGCATCTGCGTCGACACCGTACGTATGCCGCGCCTGCACTTCATCAAGGTTTTCCCCGGCAACGAACTGAACATCGATTGGGTCGACCTCGAGATCGCTGCCGCCAACAAGACCTACGCCGCGGTTCTCTCGCGCAATGCTCCCAACATCAAGGAGGAGCAGCGGAAGCTGCTCGCACTGCAGGAGCGCATCGGAATTCCGCTGCGCGAGCTGAAGGACATCAACAAGCAAATGTCCACCGGCGAGGCCAAGGCTCGCCGCGCCAAGCGTGAAATGACCGAGGCCAACCTCCGGCTGGTGATCTCGATCGCGAAGAAATACACCAACCGCGGGCTGCAGTTCCTAGATCTGATCCAGGAGGGCAACATCGGCCTGATGAAGGCGGTGGACAAGTTCGAGTATCGCCGCGGGTACAAATTCTCCACCTATGCAACGTGGTGGATTCGGCAGGCGATCACCCGCTCGATCGCCGACCAGGCGCGGACCATCCGCATCCCGGTGCACATGATCGAAACGATCAACAAGATGAACCGCATTTCCCGGCAGATCCTGCAGGAAACCGGACTGGAGGCCGATCCGGCGACACTGGCGAAAAAGATGGAGATGCCGGAAGAGAAGATCCGCAAGATTCTGAAGATCAGCAAGGAGCCCATCTCGATGGAGACGCCGATTGGTGACGACGACGACTCGCATCTTGGCGACTTCATCGAAGATCAGGCCACCCTCGCTCCGACCGAAGCAGCCCTCTATTCCAGCCTTCGCTTCATCACCAAGGACGTACTGGACACCTTGACGCCACGTGAAGCCAAGGTGCTGCGCATGCGGTTCGGTATCGAAATGAACACCGATCACACCCTCGAGGAAGTGGGCAAGCAGTTCGACGTGACTCGTGAGCGCATCCGCCAGATCGAGGCCAAGGCCCTCAGGAAGCTTCGTCACCCGTCTCGCTCCGACAAGTTGCGAAGCTTTCTGGACAATGGCAACAATTAATGTGAAGGTCGCGCCAGCGACTCGCGAATCTCCCTTCTCCCGCGCGCGGGAGAAGGGTCGGGGAATGAGGGCAACGGTCATGACTTTCATCATTCGGGGTATCTCGACAGTCATGACCGTTAGTCTGTCACGCGCACGACGACCACCGTGAGGTGGGATTACCGAAGATCATCAGACGTGTATTCTGATGCTTCTGGAGTAGACCTCGGCACTGTGCCCGGCATGCCATGGATGACAAACGCGTCCCGTAGGGCTTCTGGCATGGACCGACAGCAAAATCAAGAAAGGTGCGAGATCGACCCCGATGGGCTGCGGGATTTCGTCGACGCGCTGCGCGATTACCTGCCAGCCATTGAACGTGACGTCGCCCGTCTGCGGGTTGCGACGGACGACCGCGAAGCGCTCGGCAGCCTGTTCCGCTCCCTGCACAACATCAAGGGCGACGCTGCACTGTGTCGGGTCAATCTGGCAGTTGCCATGGTTCACACGATCGAGACGATGCTTGAGCGCGTTCGCCGCCACGAGTCTCTGTTCACCGATCTACTCGCGGAACTGGTGTTGCTGGTCGTCGATCGACTGGAACTTGCAGTGAAGCGCTTGGCGGCGGGTCAGGCCGTCGCCGACCTGCAGATACAGTCACTGGTACAGGGCATCGAGGAGCTGGCGCAGTTGGCGCCAAGCGAACTCGATGACCGGACGTCGGCGCTCATCGAGATGCTGCGGAATCGCCGTCCGCTCGCCGACAACGGCTTCAGCGCCGCTGGCAACCCGACTGCTCCGCTGCGGCCTCGCGAAGATCTGTCTTTCTTTCACTCGCTTGCCTGCGAGCTGGACAGCCGCTCGCCGCGCTTCGCGGGGAGGAATGAGCGCCTTGTACGACTCGCCCTGGAGACCAATCACGCGGCTGGAGGCGGTATCGACCCTGTCCAACTGGAAGCTGCGGTCTACATGCACGATATCGGGATGATGTTCCTTGCCGAAGCGGTGTGGCTCAAGTCCGGCAGAATGACAGTGGAGGACACAGCGGCGCTGCATCGCCATCCGCTCTACGCGGCTGGTCTGCTGTCCCGGATGGAGGGCTGGACGGAAGCCGCCGCAATGATCGCCCAACACCACGAGATGCCGGATGGCACGGGCTATCCACGGGGGCTGCCATTCGCCGCCATCTGCCCAGGCGCGAGATTGCTCGCCATTGTCGACGCCTTCGAATCGGTGATGCTGAAACACGATCACCGTGGCAGGAAGCGCTCGTTGCTGCTGGCAATTGCCGAAATCAACGCCTGCGACCGACAGTTTGCACCGGAGTGGATCGCCCCATTCAATCAGGTGGTACGCCGCCTCCTCGACGACCGGTGAACTTGGAGAGCTGCGATCCGGAACGCCGCTTCGGCAGTGTTGCCCGCGTCTACGGTGCCGACGCGTTGCGCTCTTTCCAGGACGCCCATGTCGCGGTCGTCGGCATCGGCGGCGTCGGTTCCTGGGCAGCGGAGGCTCTGGCCCGCTCGGGGGTTGGCCAGATCACTCTGATCGACCTCGACATGGTCGCGGAATCGAACGTCAACCGGCAGGTACACGCCCTCGGTGGCGAGTTCGGCAAGGCCAAGGTCAGCGCAATGGCCGAGCGCATTCGAGCCATCAACCCGCAATGCAAGGTGCACGAAATCGAGGACTTCGTGACCCCGGACAACATCGAAGTGACTCTCGCAGGCAGCGTGCAACATGTCATCGACGCCACCGATCAGGTGCGTACCAAGGCAGCGATGATCGCTTGGGCGACGTGTCGAGGCTTGCCGTTGATCACTGCCGGTGGCGCCGGCGGCCAGATCGACGCCACCCGCATCCAATTGACAGACCTCGCGTGCACGATCCAGGATCCGTTGCTTGCCAGGGTGCGCTCGCTACTTCGCCGCGACTATGGCTTTCCGCGCCAAGCCAAAAGGAAGTTCGGCGTTCCCGCAGTGTTCTCCACCGAGCCTCTGCGCCCACCACCGCGGACCGCGGACTGCGCCGCGCCGCGAACAACGAGTGGCTTGAGCTGTGCGGGTTTCGGCTCGGCAGTCTGTGTCACCGCTTCCTTTGGTTTCCTGGCCGCCGGTGAAGTTCTCAGGCAACTCGCCAGCAGATCGTTTGTCGCGGAGAGGCGCAACTGAAACCAGAGCCCACCCGCCGCCTGCGGCGGCGCAGGGACGCTCGGACAGCACCGCGTCCGTGAATTCGCCCCCAGACTGAAAGACTCCGCCTCGTTCACGGCGCCAACCATCGTGTGCCTCGCCAGCGGCGACTTCGCCACCAGCTCTCAGCCGATCAGAACCCGATTCTTGCCCGCCTGCTTGGCAGTGTACATGGCCTCGTCAGCCCGCTTCGTCGCCGATGCCTGGGTGTCGCCCGGCCGGACATCGGTGACGCCAGCGCTGAAGGTGATCAACTGGCGCTCGTTGTTGTGCAGGAAGATTCGCCGGGTCAGCTCGCGCTGCAGCCGGACGACCGCCGTCCGGGCGTCTTCGACCGGCGTCTCGGGGAGCAGGATGATGAATTCCTCGCCACCGAAACGGGCGACCGTGTCCTGTGGTCGCATCGTTTCGCGAATCACGCTTGCCAGGTGGATCAGCGCGGCATCGCCGGCGTCGTGGCCCAGCGAATCGTTGAGTCTCTTGAAGTTGTCGATGTCCAGCAGCGCCACGCAGAGCACCGATTGACGCCGCTGAGCCCGCCCCACTTCCCTTTCGAACGCTTCCTCGAGCCCACGCCGGTTGAGCGCTCCGGTGAGCTGGTCGTGGCGTACCAGAGCACTTGCCCGCTCCAGTTCCTGTTGCAGCTCGGCGATCCGCAGCTCGGTTTCGCCAACCCGCTGCCGGGCGGTACGCAGGTCATCGCGTGAGCGTTGCGCGTTCAACTGGATGATCCTGGTTTCGCGGATCACTTCCGCAAGCACCTGCTCGAGCTCGCTGATGTCTTCGGCCTGGCTGATCTTCGCCGCGCAGACCTCGATCTTGTCGTGGTAGTCCGAGGTCGAATCGGCAAACTCAGCCAGATGGTCGACAAACCCGGCCAGCATCTGCTTCAGGGTTTCCCGCGCCTCATTGAGGCTGTGCTTGAGCTGGCTCTGCTTGAAGATCACTTCCTTCAGCCGGCTCTCGGCATCCTCGATCGAGCGAACATTCAGTGGACCGGCGACGATGTCACGGACGATGTCGATCTGTCCGCGTAGCCAGTGGTCCTCGATGACCAGCTCGCCAACGTTCTCGATCAGCAGTTGCAGCAGCTTCAGCAGGCTGGTACGCAACTCGTCCCGATCCTCGGCCAGCAAGTCCAGACGAAAGACGAAGCGCTTGCTGCTCGCCAGCAGGTCGTCGAGGGCGCCGGGCGAAGTGGCCGTGCGCACCTTGTGGATCAACGCACGGGCATCGGCAGCGAGATCGGGTTCACTGGCGAGATGCGAGGCGATGAGCGCCTCCAGAAGGTGGACGAGAAGGTCGCGCAGCTGCGCAGTTGCGTCGCTGCCGTCATCCGCAGTGGTTGCAGCGCTCCCGTTCGCAGGGAAGGCTGTCACTTTGCCGGCTTCGACCAGGTCTGATGCCAGCAGCGGGACCTCGTCACCAGCCGGCTCGGCTGCCGACCATGACTTGAGCAGACCCTGAAGACGCCCGAACAACACTTCGCCGCCGCCCGAACCACCCGCAGCCAGGACTCGTTCGAGCGCTTCGCGCTTGCGTGCGACGGTGAGTCCAGCCTGCTTGTTTTCCCATTCCCGAAGGAGGTCACCAAACAGCTCGTGCCAAGGCAGTTCCTGTTCCTTGGCGACTTGCCGTACCAGATCGGACAGACCGGTACCAAGCTGTTGCCAGTTGCCGGCGCCGAACACTTGCTCCAGGCGCCGAGCCAGCCGCTGCTGCGCCACTGTCTCCTGCGGCAGAGACGCCGCAAGCGCCTTGAGGTCGCGCTGCGGCAGCGCTTCAGCCGGCTGTGTGCCGGCAATTTCATGGTAGAGCGCGCTGTAGTTTTCGGGCGATGGCTGCAGCCGGCGAACCGCCAGCAGACGAAGTGCTTCGCGTGCAATCTCCGAAGGGTTGGAAGGTATCGCCATGATTTCACGCAGTGAAGCCGAGGCGGCATTCTAGCAACGGTCGGCGATCCAGGGAAGCGTCGCCAGTTGCCGATCACGGCCGCTTTGCCGTGAGGGCAAGGCGTCTTTCACTGCAGCGTGCCCACCAGAGCGAGGGGCCGGCCGCTGAATCGCGCCCGTCCACTCGCTTTACAGCAAGAGGGCTGCGCAACGAATGATTGACCGATGTCAAGACCTCAGTCGTGCGTCCGCGTACGCTTGCAGGTCCACAAGAAAGAGTTTGCGGTGCCGCGTATGGGTGCGACAGACTTGATCAAGTGGTCCGAGGAGTTCGGTATCAACATCGAGGAAGTTGACGAACAGCACAAGGTGCTCGTTGGCCTCCTCAACGAACTGCATCGAGCGATTCGTGAGCATCACGGCAAGGCCACCTTACGGGAAATCCTTGGCCATCTGGCCGAATATACCCGCACCCACTTCCTGCTCGAAGAAAGCCTGATGCGGCTGACGCGTTACCGCGGTCTCGAGATCCACAAACAGCAGCATCAGGATCTGATGCTGCAGGTCGAGGCGTTGCAACACAAGCTCGACACGGAAGACGCTGCGATCAGTTTCGAGCTGCTCCACTTCCTGGGCAACTGGCTGATCCAGCACATCAACGACAGCGACAGGCGTTTCGGAGCGCACTTCAACAAGGCAGGTCTGGCTGCACACGCGCCGTGGAGCAAGGTTACCGAACGGACGGTGAAGAGGAAGAAATGGTGGTGGAAGCTCTGGTGGCTGGCTGGATGGGCTGCCGACAACCGGTTTTCCACGGTCAGGAAGCGAAGTGGAAATGCGGCGACCGCTTCCTGCTCAGGTATAATCCGCGTACAGGCTTGTTGAGCCCCCGTAGCATGAAGGTCGTGCAGTTGATTTGTAATCATCAGGTCTTGGTTCGATTCCGAGTGGGGGCACCAATAAATCAACAGTTAAGATGACTCCCGGGGTGGTTTTTCGCCCCTGGTTCCCCTATGCCCCTTGTCTATCCGGATTCGCGCGAACCGGATGCACTTCGGCCGGCAGACCCTCGTTGGCGTCGAACCGGCGTTGATCGCCAGGATCGTTGCTGCCTGACCGGCAGCAGTGCTCGCGCCAAGCCAGACGATTGTGGGCTGTGTGTTTGTCTGCCCATCGCGTTTGCCTCGGAGATGGCTCGGCGCATTGACCCGGGTATGCCGCGTTGGCCTGAACACGCTACCCGACAAGCTCTTCATCACGTCGTCCAGCGCGCTCCTTCTTGCATCAGGGCTGTGCGTCAGGACTGGGGTGGACGAGCCCCTGCAAACCGTTTAAGCTTGCGGCCTGCACGCGCCCGTAGCTCAGTTGGATAGAGTACTGCCCTCCGAAGGCAGGGGTCGGACGTTCGAATCGTCTCGGGCGTGCCATGAATTCAAGTGCTTGGCTTATCGCGGCGTACCTCCCAGAAACTGCTCGTCCGACCAACGCGACGTGTCAGCGCATGAGATCGGCGGCAAGTGGCGCTTTGCCGGCATCGGTGAGGAAATCAGATCGCCCGTGTGCTGTCGGATGGGCTCGGGCAGGCTGTCGAGCGACGAGCAGTCGGTGCTCGGGCCAAACAGCGATCCGAAACGCGCGGTCTGTGCTCCGTCTACTCGGGAGCCGGCGAGGCTGGGTACGCACTGAGATCGGCAGAGTAGGCCCAGATTCGTCCTCGCTCGGAAGTCACCCGACGTGGTTTCCATCGCTGCGGTTGACCCAGGTCAGCACACAGATTGCCGGGCACAGTAAGCTCTTGCGATGGATCGCGATCCGCGATGCTTGCCGGAGATGGTCGTGGCCGACGAGTGCTTCGATGTGACAGGTGTGGCAGAGCTTCTGCGGCCCGTGCTCGAGCGTCATCGTCGCGATCCGCAGCGCCTGCTGCAGATCCTGCGTGAAGCGCAGGAGGTTCTCGGCTATCTGCCGCGGACCGCACTGACCGCCGTCGCCGACGCCGTCGAGTTGCCGCGCGCGCGTGTCGAGGGCGTTGCCGGCTTCTACTCGTTCCTTCATCTGACGCCGCCCGGCCGCTATCGCATCCTGTTCTCCGACAACGTGACCGATCGCATGCTCGGCAGCGTCGAACTCATGGATCGCCTGTGCAACCGGCTCTGGATCGAGCGAGGCAAGCTTTCGGAGGATGGCCTCGTCAGTGTCGACACCACTTCCTGCACCGGCATGTGCGATCAGGGACCGGCGCTGCTGGTGAATGGACTGCCGCTGACGCGCCTGTCTGCCGAGCGCATCGACCGCATCGGCGAGCTGGTGCGGGCACAGGTGGCGGTGACCGACTGGCCGCGCGAGTGGTTTCTGGTCGACGACAACATCCGCCGCCGCGATGCGCTGCTGGCTTCCGGCTGCTCGGCCGGCGAGGCCATGCGGGCGGCGGCTGCGCGCGGACGCCAGCAGCTGCTCAACGAGATAAGACTGTCCAATCTGCGCGGGCGCGGCGGCGCCGGTTTCACGACCCACACCAAGTGGGAATCGGCGCGTTCCGCGCCGTGCCGCGACCCGCAGGGCGGACGCTACCTCGTCTGCAACGCGGACGAGGGAGAGCCCGGCACCTTCAAGGACCGCGTCTTGCTGGCGAGCCACGCCGACCTCGTCTTCGATGGCATGAGCGTCGCCGCCTTCGCCATCGGCGCCGGCAAGGGCTTGCTCTACCTGCGCGGCGAGTATGCCTGGCTGCTGCCGGCACTGAACGAGAATCTCGCGTGTCGGCGTCGCAGCGGCCTGCTCGGCGCGGCCGTTTGCGGTCGGGCAGACTGGGCTTTCGACGTCGACATCCACGTCGGTGCGGGCGCCTACGTCTGCGGCGAGGAGACCGCATTGCTCGAGTCGCTCGAGGGCAGGCGTGGCGTACCGAGGATTCGCCCGCCCTACCCGGCGCAGCAGGGCTATCGCGGGCAGCCGACGGTGGTGAACAACGTCGAGACCCTGTGCAAGGCAGCCTTGATCGCGCTCAGGGGTGGCGACTGGTTTGCCGGTCTCGGCACCAAGCAGTCGACGGGAACCAAATTGTTGTCGATCGCCGGCGATGTCGAATCGCCCGGGGTCTATGAATACCCCTTCGGCGTCTCCATCGAGCAGGTGCTGCACGACTGTGGTGCCGGCAATGCGCAGGCGGTCCAGGTTGGCGGTC
>ERZ761603.2762-NODE-2762-length-11791-cov-56.275307_pt1 | contig 11791 bp, 8 predicted proteins | sample MGYA00511879_ERZ761603 | MGnify/ENA primary metagenome ERZ761603 (study PRJEB28899, sample SAMN02850040) | bioreactor sludge metagenome | biome: EBPR Sludge; feature: EBPR Bioreactor; material: flocular biomat | place: Australia: Thorneside Wastwater Treatment... | reverse complement strand
GCGACGTGCCCGGCGGCTGGCTGATCCGCTACATGCACTCGACCGGCGCCTCGGCGTTCTTCATCGTCGTCTACCTGCACATGTTCCGCGGCCTGCTCTACGGTTCCTATCGCAAGCCCCGCGAACTGACCTGGCTGTTCGGCGTCGGCATCTTCCTCGTGCTGATGGGCGAGGCCTTCTTCGGCTACCTGCTGCCGTGGGGCCAGATGTCGTTCTGGGGGGCGCAGGTGATTGTCAACCTGTTCGGCGCCATCCCCGTCATCGGTAACGACCTGTCGATCCTCATCCGCGGCGACTACGTCGTCGGTGACGCGACCCTGAACCGCTTCTTCTCGTTCCACGTGATCGCCTTCCCGCTGATTCTGCTCGGCCTCGTCGCCGCCCACATCCTGGCGCTCCACGAGACGGGGTCGAACAACCCGGATGGTATCGAGATCAAGGCCAACAAGGACGAAAACGGCATTCCGCGCGACGGCATCCCGTTCCATCCGTACTACACGGTCAAGGACATTGTCGGCGTCGTGGTTTTCCTGATGGTCTTCTCGGCGGTGATGTTCTGGGCACCCGAAGGTGCCGGCCTGTTCCTTGAAACGCCGAACTTCTACCCGGCCGATCCGCTCAAGACCCCGCCGCATATCGCGCCGGTCTGGTACTTCACGCCGTATTACTCGATCCTTCGCGCCGTTGTCTGGAACTTCTTCGGACTCGACGCCAAGTTCTGGGGTGTTGTGGCTATGGGTGCCTCGGTCGTAATCTTCGCCTTCCTGCCGTGGCTGGATCGCAGCCCGGTCAAGTCGATCCGCTATCGTGGCCCAATCTACAAGACCATGCTGACGCTGTTCGTGATCTGCTTCTTCATACTCGGCTATCTGGGCACACAGTCGCCGTCCCCGACGGGCGAACTGATTTCCCAGATCTGCACGGTCTTCTATTTCGGCTTCTTCCTCGGCATGCCGTGGTGGTCCAGGATGGACAAGTTCAAGCCCGTGCCAGAACGCGTGACGATGAAGTGAGGGTGCAAAAAATGAAAAAATTCCTGATTGCATTGCTCTTCGCGCCGATGCTGGCCATTGCCAGCAGTGGCAACGTCCACCTCGACAAATGGCCTGGGTCGGTGAGCGACAAGGCAGCGCTGCAGAGCGGCGCCAAACTGTTCGTCAACTACTGCCTGAACTGCCACGGCGCATCCTTCCTGCGCTACAAGAATCTGATGGAACTCGGCCTGACCGAGCAGCAGGTCAAGGACAACCTGATGTTCACCTCGGACAAGATCGGTTCCCTGATGGGGGTCGCGGCGCGTTCCGACGAGCAGAAGCAGTGGTTCGGCGCTACCCCGCCCGATCTGACCATCGTCGCCCGGGCCCGTGGCGAACTCGGTAATGCCGGTGCGGGTGCCGATTGGCTGTACACCTACCTGCGTTCCTTCTATCACGACGCGAATCGTCCGACGGGCTGGAACAACGTGGTGTTCGAGAATGTCGGCATGCCCAACCCGCTCTGGCAACTGCAGGGTCAGCAAGTGCTGAATCATGAAACGCACAAACTGGAGATGGTGGTTCCGGGGCAGCTTTCGCCGGCCGAGTTCGACAAGGCGATTTCCGATCTGGTCGGCTTCATGGTCTGGATGGGCGAACCGCAACAGGAGTACCGCAAGACCCTGGGTTTTGCCGTTCTTGCCTTCCTGCTGCTGCTCTTCGTTCTCGCTTACGCACTGAAGAAGAACTACTGGAAAGACATTCACTGATCCTTTCCAGGTTAGCTGACGGCATCGCGGGTTGGCTGAGGTCGACCCCCGATGCCGAATCTCATTTGAGGGTTGCCACCAATGATGAACCTCTATTCGGGCACCACCTGCCCATTCAGCCATCGCTGCCGCATCGTCCTTTACGAAAAGGGCATGGATTTCCAGGTCATCGATGTCGACATGTTCAACAAGCCGGAAGATCTGGCGATCATCAACCCGCACAACCGGGTGCCAGTCCTGGTCGAACGCGACCTCGTCCTGTTCGAGCCGAACATCATCAACGAGTACATCGACGAGCGTTTTCCGCATCCGCAGCTGATGCCCGCGGACCCGATCATGCGCGCCCGCGCCCGGCAGTTGCTGGTCGGCATGGAGCGCGAGATCTTCTCGTTCATGGAGGCGATCGAGAAGCACGCCAAGACCGCCGACAAGGCGCGCCAGGAAATCCGTACCCGCCTGACCGAGATCATCCCGATCTTCAACAAGCAGAAATTCATGCTGGGCGACGAGTTCTCGATGCTCGACGTGGCGATCGCGCCGCTGCTCTGGCGTCTTGAGCACTACGGCATCGATCTCGGCAAGGGTGCTGCACCGCTGATGAAATATGCCGAGCGCATCTTCACCCGTCAGGGCTTCATCGATGCGTTGACGCCGTCCGAAAAGGCGATGCGCAAGTAGATCATGGCGCTGCCGTCCACGAAGCCTTATCTGCTGCGCGCCATCTGGGAATGGTGTTGCGACAACGGCTTCACTCCCTACATCGCCGTGAGCGTCGATTCACGCACCCGCGTTCCGCGCGAGTTCGTCCGCGACGGGCAGATCGTCCTCAACATCGGCGCGGACGCCAGCAACAAACTGGCGATCGGCAATGACCTGATCGATTTTCAGGCACGCTTCGGCGGCGTGGCGCGCGAACTGTCGGTGCCGGTGGAGCGGGTGACGGCGATCTACGCACGAGAGAACGGCGCCGGAATGGCCTTCGAGATCGAAGCGGAAGCCTCTGCGACGGCCGCCGCAGCGTCTGACGGAGAGCGCGGAGACACTGGCGACGAACTTCCCGAACCGCCGCGCCCCGAAGGCGGGCGCCCGAAGCTGCAACGCATCAAATAGGGCCGCCGGTTGCGGTCGACGCACCAAAAAGGGGAGATTTCCGAGGGGGGTCTCCCCTTTCTGCATTCAAACCCGTGATTCTTCAGCATGGCACGCCTGTTGCTGAGAGGCTGTCCGGAAGGAATTTCATGAGCCAGCAAGTCAGATCCACCTGTTGCTACTGCGGCGTCGGCTGCGGCGTCGTCATCGAAACCGAAAACGGCGCGATCACCGGCGTCCGCGGCGACCCTGACCACCCCGCCAACCGCGGGCGTCTGTGCACCAAGGGTGCGACCCTCGCCCAGACCGCCGACCTCAGCTATCGTTTGCGGCACCCGGAGCGGCGCCGCGCCAGGGGCGGCAGTCGCGAGCGGGTCGACTGGGACGCGGCGCTCGACGAGGTGGCCGGACGTTTCGCCGAGACGATCCGCGCCCACGATCCGGACTCGGTCGCCTTCTACATCTCCGGACAGTTGATGACCGAGGACTACTATGTCTTCAACAAGCTGGCCAAGGGGCTGATCGGCACCAACAATATCGATACGAATTCGCGGCTGTGCATGTCGTCGGCGGTCGCCGGCTACAAGCAGACGCTCGGCGCCGATGCGCCGCCGTGCAGCTACGAGGATATTGCGCATGCTAAAGTCATTTTCATCACCGGCGCCAATCCGGCGGTGGCGCATCCGATCGTCTTCCGCACCATCGAGGATGCGCGGGCCACCAATCCCGACCTGAAGATCATCGTCGCCGACCCGCGCCGCTCGGAGAGTGCAGAGTTTGCCGACCTGCATCTGGCGCTCAGGCCGGGCACCGACATCGCGCTGTTCAACGGCATGCTCAACATCCTCATCAACGAGGGGATGATCGACGGGACCTACATCGCCGCCCATACCAACGGCTTCGAAGGGCTGCGCGAGATCGTCAGGAACTATCCGCCAGCCATCGCCGCCGACCTCTGCGGCATCGCGACTGCGGACCTGCTGCAGGCCGCGCGCTGGTTCGGCGGCAGCGCGGCATCGCTGTCGCTTTACTGCCAGGGCCTCAACCAGTCGGCGCACGGCACCCACAACAACGCCGGCATCATCCATCTGCATCTGGCGACCGCCCAGATCGGCAAGCCGGGTGCCGGCCCCTTCTCGCTGACCGGGCAGCCCAATGCGATGGGCGGGCGCGAGGTCGGCGGCCTGGCCAACCTGCTGTCGGCGCACCGCGATCTCGGCAACCCGGCGCACCGCGCCGAAATGGCCCGCTTCTGGGGCGTCCCTTTTGTCCCCGCCAAGCCGGGCAAGTCTGCGGTCGACCTGTTCAGAAGCCTGAAAACCGGCGAGATCAAGGCGGTCTGGATCGCCTGCACCAACCCGGCGCAATCGCTGCCCAACCAGGCCGCCGTGCGCGAGGCGCTGCAGGCAGCGGAATACGTGGTGTTGCAGGAGGCCTACGGCAACACCGACACCGCCGATTACGCCGACCTCTTGCTGCCGGCCAGCGGCTGGGGCGAGAAGCACGGCACGGTGACCAATTCCGAGCGCTGCATCACGCGCGTCCTGCCGGCGGTGCAGCCACCGGGCGAGGCGCGCCACGACTGGGAGATCGTCGTCGATTTCGCCCGCCGTCTCGGCCGCAAGCTCGATCATGCCGGCGCCGACAAGCTGTTTCCCTATGCCGATGCCAAGGCGATTTTCAATGAACATCGCGAAAGCACGCGCGGCCGTGACCTCGACATCACCGGCCTCAGCTATGCGCTGCTCGAACGGGACGGGCCGCAGCAATGGCCGTACCCGGAAGGCGCCAGCGCCGGCAAGGTCCGTCTCTACGAGGACGGGCGCTTTCCGACGGCGGACGGCAAGGCGCGCTTCGTCGCCATCGAGCACCGCCCGACCGCCGATGCGCCGACCCCGGATGCCCCGATCAGCCTGCTCTCCGGCCGTATGCGCGACCACTGGCACGGGATGAGCCGCACCGGCACGGTGCCGCGCCTGTTCAATCTCGAAGACGAACCGCTGCTCGCCATGCATCCGTGCGACATGCGCCATCGCAACCTGGAAACCGGCGACCTGGCGCGTGTCAGCAATGCCCGCGGCGAATTGACGGTGCGTGTCGCCGAGCGTCCCGGCCTGCAACGCGGCCGCGCCTGGATGCCGATGCACTGGGGGAGCCAGTTCATGAATTCGCCCGGCGCCAACGCCGTCGTCGGCGATGCCACCGATCCCTATTCGCTGCAGCCGGAACTCAAGCACGCCGCGGTGCAGATCGCCAGGGTCGACCTGCCTTACCCGCTGGCCGTTGTCCGCCGCTGTGCCAGTCCGTCCGCGGCGCTGGTCCTGCGGCAGGCGGCGCAGGCGCAGCTTGCGCGCTTCCCTTATGCCACCGTCGGCCTCTATGGTCGCGGCAGCCCGCTCGTCGTATTCCGGGCGGCGGCCAGGGAGCCGATCGACGCGGCCGGAATTGCCGAACTCGATCGCCTGTTCGGCATCGATGGCGACGAAGGCGCCATCGTCTATGAGGATGCCCGGCGCGGCATCGCCAAGAAGGCCATCGCCCGTGACGGCAGGCTGCTCGGCGTGCGGCTGGCCGGCGAGACGCTGGCGCAGGCGTGGCTCAAGCAGGCAATGGCCGAGGATGAACTCGATGCCGGCCTGCTGCGCCTGGCGCTGGCCCCGAGTGCCCGGGCGCCGGTCACCATGCCGTCGCGCAACATCATCTGCAAGTGCGCGGATGTCAGCGACGTCCAGATTCGCGAGGAACTGGCGCGCGGCAGCGGGCTGGCGGCGCTCCAGGACAAGTTGAAATGCGGCACCTTCTGCGGCTCCTGCGTGCCCGACATCAGGCGCCTGGCGGCCGAATTCAAGACCGAAGAGACGGCGCCGGCCTGAGCGCCGCGAAAGGAGACCATGAATTACGCCCAGTACATCAGGGAAATCGGCCGCGGCGCCGAGGGTGCGCGCGATCTCCCGGCGGACGACGCCCGCCAGCTCTACCTGGCCATGCTCGACGGTGGCGTGCCCGATCTGGAACTCGGTGCGATCATCCTCGGCCTGCGCGTCAAGGGCGAGTCGCTCGCCGAGATGCTGGGCTTCCTGGCGGCGACCGAGGCGCGCATGCATGGCATGCACCGGCCGCCCGGCCGGGTCCGCCCGGTGGTCCTGCCGACCTACAACGGGGCGCGCAAGGAAGCCAACCTGACCCCGTTGCTCGCGATCATGCTGCAGCGCTTCGGCGTGCCCGTGCTGGTGCATGGCCTCATCGAAGGCTATGGCCGGGTGACGACCGGCCAGGTCTTCCGCGAGCTGGCCATCATGCCATCGCCATCGGTCAGCCATGCCCAGGCCAGGCTGGAAGAGCAGGGGCTGGCCTTCCTTCCGCTCAGTGCCCTGTCACCGGGCGCGCACAACCTGCTGCTGCTGCGCTCGCGCCTCGGGGTGAGGAACAGCGCGCACAGCCTGGTCAAGATGCTCGACCCTTTCCGCGGCGAAGGCGTTCTCGTCACTGCGGCGACCCATCCCGAGTTCCTCGACAGCATGCGCAACATGCTGCTGACGCTCGATCGCCGTGGCATCCTGTTGCGCGGCAGCGAAGGGGAGCCATTCGCCAATCCGAGACGCCGGCCGTGCCTCGAGTTCATCCATGACGCCCGTGTCGAGATCCTGTTCGAAGCCGAGCATGACAGCCTGCGGACATTGCCGCATCTGCCGGAAGCGGCCGATGCGCCGAGCACGGCGGCCTGGATCCGGCGTGTGCTCGACCAGCAGGTGCCGGTACCGAAGCCGATAGTGAATCAACTGGCCTGCTGCCTGTTCGCGTCGGGATATGCCGAGGATCTCCATCGGGCCAAGGCGATCGTGGCGGTCGAGGGGAACGGACACGCGGCGGCCGCCTAGCCGGCCGGCCGGGAGGTCTGCTGGTGCCGCACCGCAGCGGACGATTGTGCACCACCATGGTGCGCCGTTGTTGCGGTCGACTGGTTGAAAATGCCAAATATCATGGGTTTGCGTTGTTGGCACGGTGATTGCAACGATCGGGCTGCGACAGCGAATCAACCGTCACCGCCGGCTGCTCGATGGCAACGACGTCATGCGCTGAAACAAGTCTTGCACCTGCGGGTGCGCGCAACGTTGGAGCCCGAAATGAGCAAACCCCGTCTCGTCCTGATTGGCAACGGCATGGCCGGTGTCCGCACCGTCGAAGAGCTGCTGAAGATCAAGCCGGATCACTACGACATCACGATCTTCGGCGCCGAGCCGCACCCGAACTACAACCGCATCCTGCTCTCGCCGGTACTGGCCGGCGAGATGACCATCCAGGAAATCGTTCTCAACGAACTCGACTGGTACAGGGAAAAGGGCATCAAGCTGCACACTGGCAAGCAGATCGCACGGATCGACCGCGTCAACCGCAAGGTCGTCGCCGATGACGGTACCGAGGAATACTACGACCGCCTGCTGATCGCCACCGGCTCGACGCCGTTCATGCTGCCGATTCCCGGCAACGACCTGCCGGGCGTCATCGGCTACCGTGACATCAAGGATACCGACGAGATGATCGAGGCCGCCCGCCTGCACAAGCACGCGGTCGTCATCGGCGGCGGGCTGCTCGGCCTGGAGGCGGCCAACGGCCTCAAGCTGCGTGGCATGGACGTCACCGTGGTGCACCTCGGTCCCTGGCTGCTCGAACGCCAGCTCGACGAAGTCGCCGGCCGGATGCTGCAGAAGTCGCTGGAGGACAAGGGCCTCAAGTTCCTGCTCGAAACCCAGACCGAGGTGCTGATCCAGGGCGAGTCCGGCCGCGTCGCCGCGGTCCGCCTCAAGGGCGGCATGCAGATCCCGGCCGACCTCGTCGTCATGGCCGCCGGCATCCGCCCGAACTACGCGCTGGCCGAAGCCTCCGGCATCTACTGCAACCGCGGCATCGTCGTCAATGACACGATGCAGACCTACGATCCGAAGGTCTACGCGGTCGGCGAATGCGTCAGCCACCGCGGCATCGCCTACGGCCTCGTCGCGCCGCTGTTCGAGCAGGCCAAGGTCGCCGCCAACCACCTCGCCGGCTACGGCATCGGCCGCTACACCGGCTCGGTCACGTCGACCAAGCTCAAGGTCACCGGCATCGACCTGTTCTCGGCCGGCGACTACATGGGCGGCAAGGACACCGAGGAGATCGTCCTCAACGACCCGCACGGCGGCGTCTACAAGAAGCTGGTGATCCGGGACAACAAGCTGGTCGGCGGCGTCATGTACGGCGATACGGCCGACGGCCCGTGGTACTTCCAGTTGCTCAAGGACGGCCGCGACATCCACGACATCCGCGACTCGCTGATCTTCGGCCAGTCGCTGGTCGGCGACGTCGGCCACGCCGGCAACAGCAAGGCGGCGGCGATGGCCGACAGCGCCGAGGTCTGCGGCTGCAACGGCGTGTCCAAGGGCGCCATCGTCCAGGCGATCAAGGCCAGGGGTCTGTTCACGCTGGACGAGGTCAAGAAGCATACCAAGGCGGCATCGTCCTGCGGGTCCTGCGCCGGCCTCGTCGAGCAGATCCTCGCTTCGACCATCGGCGGCGCCTACACCCCGGCGGCGTCCGACAAGAAGCCGCTCTGCGCCTGCACCGACCACAGCCACGACCAGGTCCGCAAGGTGATCCGCGAGCAGCGCCTGACGAGCATCCCGCAGGCCATGTCCTTCCTCGAGTGGAAGACGCCGAACGGCTGCGACAAGTGCCGCCCGGCGCTCAACTATTACCTGATCTCGACCTGGCCGCACGAGGCCAGCGACGATCCGCAATCGCGCTTCATCAACGAGCGCGCCCACGCCAACATCCAGAAGGACGGCACCTACTCGGTCGTGCCGCGGATGTGGGGCGGGCTGACGACGCCGGCCGAGCTGCGCGCCATCGCCGATGCCGCCGAGAAGTACAAGGTGCCGACCGTCAAGGTCACCGGCGGCCAGCGCATCGACCTGCTCGGCGTCAGGAAGGAAGACCTGCCGGCGATGTGGGCCGACCTCAACGCCGCCGGCATGGTCTCCGGCCACGCCTACGGCAAGTCGATCCGTACGGTGAAGACCTGCGTCGGCGCCGAGCACTGCCGCTTCGGCACGCAGAAGTCGATGACCATGGGCGTCAAGCTCGAGAAGATGCTGTTCGACATGTACTCGCCGCACAAGGTCAAGCTGGCCGTCTCCGGCTGCCCGCGCAACTGCGCCGAGGCCGGCATCAAGGACGTCGGGGTCATCGGTGTCGATTCCGGCTACGAGCTGTACATCGGCGGCAACGGCGGCATCAAGACCGAGGTCGCGCAGTTCCTGTGCAAGGTCAAGACCGACGAGGAGGTCATGGAATACTCCGGCGCCTTCCTGCAGCTCTACCGCGAGGAAGGCTGGTATCTCGAGCGCACCTGCCACTACCTGGAGCGCGTCGGCCTCGATTACGTCAAGTCCAAGATCCTGGAAGACGAGGAAGGGCGCAAGGCCTACTACTTCCGCCTGCTCGACTCGCTGAAGGATGCCAGGGACCCGTGGGCGACCTCGCGCGAGCCGCAGGCGATCAAGCAGTTCATCCCCATCGCTGTCGCGGTCGACGCCTGAAAATACCCGAAAACGAGGAAACGCAAATGAGCAACTGGAAACCGGTCTGCCCGCTGGAGGATATCCCGCAACTCGGCTCGCGCATCGTCAGGCCGTCCACCGGCGGCGACATAGCGATCTTTCGCAGCGCGGCCGACGAGGTATTCGCGCTGCACGACAAGTGCCCGCACAAGGGCGGGCCGCTGTCGCAGGGCATCGTTCACGGCAAGCGCGTGACCTGCCCGCTCCATGGCTGGAACATCGGCCTCGACGACGGTCAGGCGGTAGCTCCCGACGTCGGCGGCTGCAGGAAATTCGCGGTCAGGGTCGACAATGGCATGGTGATGTTGGCGGTCTGAGTCCGCCTCGAACAAGCTTCCGGTCGGCCGGAGTGGCGACTGCCACGGTCGACCCGGAAACAGCCCGGAAAATGAAAATGGCGCCGGCGAATCCGGCGCCATTCCTCAAGCCTGGCTGGAGATGCGAGTGGCTCGCGATCCGCTGCAGCGACGCCGGGGCAGGTTCACGACAGGCGACCGGCCATCGCTGCCAGCGCGCACGCATGGACTCGCGGATACGCCCTGTGTTGCCGGCGATGACGGCTCGTTCGACCGGCGCAGCCAGATGGCTGGCCATTTCGGCTGTTACCCGGTCAACGCCTCGCGCAATCCTTCAGCGCCCGGCCGCGGCGTGCATCGGGGAAGCCGTCGAAAAAAAGGCCCACCGAAGTGGGCCATGAACGAGTCCGTATCCGGACCGGCAGCAAGCTCTACCATAAACCGCATAGTGGAGCCTTCCCACAATACCAATGCCGACATCTGCGACGCATCAACCAGACATCAATATTTGATCAGTCCGGAAAATATCCGGACTCGAATGCGCAAGAATCGCCCGGCCAGCTTTTCCCGCTTTCCTGCGCAGCCTTTCCAGCCTCGTGGCAACATCGAAAACCCCCGTTGATCAAGCCTGAATCAACAAGACATCAATATCAGATCAATTCCTGGCAATCCACCGCGAAAGTCAGGGTTCCCCGTCAGTTCGCCGTAAGTTTCCGGCAAAAAACTGCCGGGAGGATGGTGGCGATGCCGTCGACGCTGTCCAATCATTTCCAACTGGAGGAGGAGACAAAAATGGAAGACCAAGGCAAGGCCTACTGGTCGGCGACTCTCAAGCTGATCTGGGGCATCCTTATCGTCTGGTTCGTGGTGTCGTTCGTCGCAGGAATCCTGCTCGCGCCGCAACTCGACAGCATCAGGCTGGGCGGCTATCCGCTGGGCTTCTGGTTTGCCCAGCAGGGTTCGATGTACGTCTTCATCGCGCTGATCTTCATCTACGCGAAGCTGATGGACAATATCGACCGTCGCTTCAACGTTCACGAAGAATAGGAGGCGGGTCATGGAACTGCAAACTACCATCTGGCTCGTCGTCGGCGCGACCTTCGCGCTCTACATCGGCATCGCCCTCTGGGCACGCGCCGGCAGCACCAGCGAGTTCTACGTCGCCGGCGGCGGCGTGCCGCCGGTGATGAACGGCATGGCGACCGCCGCCGACTGGATGTCGGCCGCTTCGTTCATCTCGATGGCCGGCCTCATCTCGAACATGGGTTATGGCGGCGGCCTCTTCCTGATGGGCTGGACCGGCGGCTACGTCCTGCTGGCCGTCCTGCTCGCTCCCTACCTGCGCAAGTTCGGCAAGTTCACGGTGCCGCAGTTCATCGGCGACCGCTTCTATTCGAAGTCGGCGTCAACGGTGGCGGTAGCCTGCCTGCTGGTTGCGTCGTTAACCTACATCATCGGTCAGATGACCGGCGTCGGCGTCGCCTTCTCGCGCTTCCTCGGCGTTTCGAGCGAAACCGGGATCTACGTCGGCCAGGCGATCGTCTTCGTATACGCGGTGTTCGGCGGCATGAAGGGGATCACCTACACGCAGGTCGCGCAGTACATCGTGCTGATCTTCGCCTACATCATCCCGGCGGTGTTCATCTCGATCCAGCTCACCGGCAACGCGATCCCGCAGCTCGGTCTGGGATCGACGATGAGCGGCACCGACGTCTCGCTGCTCGCCCGTCTCGACCAGGTGGTCACCGAACTCGGTTTCGGCAAGTACACGACGACGACCGCCGGCAGCACGCTGAACATGTTCGTCTACACCGTGTCGCTGATGATCGGCACCGCCGGCCTGCCGCACGTCATCATGCGCTTCTTCACCGTGCCGACGGTCCACGCCGCCCGCCTTTCCGCCGGCTGGGCGCTGGTCTTCATCGCCCTGCTGTACACGACGGCCCCTGCCGTCGCCGCGATGGCACGCTACAACCTCAACGCGACGGTAACGCCGGGGATCACGGCCAAGGCCGACCTCTTCCTGCCGGAATCGAACCTCAAGGCCGAGGATCGCCCGGACTGGA
>ERZ761603.2761-NODE-2761-length-11792-cov-15.966346_pt1 | contig 11792 bp, 9 predicted proteins | sample MGYA00511879_ERZ761603 | MGnify/ENA primary metagenome ERZ761603 (study PRJEB28899, sample SAMN02850040) | bioreactor sludge metagenome | biome: EBPR Sludge; feature: EBPR Bioreactor; material: flocular biomat | place: Australia: Thorneside Wastwater Treatment... | reverse complement strand
TTAATCCGTAGGTCCCTGGTTCGAGCCCAGGTCGGGGAGCCACAGAAAATTCTTAGTAGTACAAGCGCTTAGCCCAGCCCCCGAGGTTGGGCTTTTGCGTTCTGGGGCGGCTTTCGGGCCTATACCGACCTGGGGTGGGTCCGCGGTGGTGGGGCAGTGGGCTGGTGCAAGGGGAAGGGCGACGGCGGCGGTGGGGCTACGTGAGTGTGCACCCGGGTGGTCCGCCGTGGCACCTCTCGGCTGGTCGGCGTTCTGGCGGCACCATTGTGGATTGGCGCGCATCGATCTGCTGCCGGCGTCATGCCAAGCGATTGACTTCCGGCCGGCCGGCCCTACAATCGTAATGGTGACCGCCATTAGGGCGTCGTCGTCTCAGCACTAGTGATTGCTCGGGAGGTCCGGGAATGAGTAAACCAGAGCACGAGCAACGCATTCCCGTGCCGCTAGGGCTTATTGAGCCACACGCACCGGTGTTGCGAACTCCGCCAGAAGATCAACTACTGTACAAGGTCATGACGGTTGAGAACCTACTACGCTCGGTCAGCGGCAATTACCTACACTTTAATCGCGTTGATAGCTATTGCGACTTTCCAAGTGCTGATCCGAACGATGGCCGACAGTTGCCGATGGATCATCCCGCCAATGTTGCGTCAAGGTTCGCGAAAGCCCATGACTATTCTGCTGCAGACTATTACGACCAATCCCGCGGAAGAACCTACGCCTGCTGCCTCTCGATTGAGAACTCCGACTTCATCTGGAGAAACTACGCGAACGGGGGCGAGAAGGGCAAAGTCTGTGTTGTGTTCGAGTTTGGAAAGCTGCGCGCTATACTCAATCAAACTTTGGCGCGAGGGAGTGCTGTGCTCCTATACGAAGGCAATCGATGCCACCAGATATTCTCAATAAATTACGGCTTGGTTGACTATGTCAAGTGGGACGAGTACCAAACAAATGAGCGGCACCTTTCCAACCCAATCCTTTACTCGTACTTGAAAGACGCCGTTGGTTACTCAGATGAGAAAGAACTCCGCATTTCTCTCTCCGCTATCGGCATCGGGAAATTCGCTCTAAACGACGGTTCAATAATGCAGTTTGAGCCATCGCTCCAAGTCGCTTTTGATTTCCGCACTGCAATCGCCACCACCGCCATTCAAGAAGTCCTGCTTGCACCAGGCTCTGATGCCGGCCTGCTCACACGAGAGTTGGCCAAAATTCGTATTGAACCCGCCCAAGAACCAGCGACGTGATGAAGGCCAACCTCGCGGTCAACCGGACCACCTGCAAGCTGAACTTGCAGATTCCCTTTGCGGCGTCGCCGCCTCGGTGGCCCCTCGCGTCAAACCTTAGCACGTCAACTGGCCGCGGCTTGGACGATCGTCGGAAGAAGCTGAGTTGTCGCAGTTGATTCCGATAAATCTGGTTGAAACCGCCGTCTTGCGACGGTGACCTTGACTTCAAATTTATTGACTCCTGCGCGTCTGCCTTGGTGCGGTTAGGGAAGCGCTGATCAATCAACCGCCGATGCGTTACCTACCCGCTCGGCAGCGTTTTTTTTTTGAATCCCGCCGCGATTTTCGTCAGACTGGAAAAAATTCCGCGGTTTTCTACCCTTTTTGGCCCATTTCCGGGCCTTTCGTCCTATTCAGGACGCAACTTGGCCATCAAGTGCCAATAGCTTTCGCTTAGCAATCATCAGATTGGCCAAAGCGAACAGCGTGTGCAGCTGTGCCGTGTTCTTGTCCAGCCCCTTGTAACGCACCTTCTTGTAGTGAAAGAGGTTCTTCACGATGTGGAAAGGATGCTCGACTTTGGACCGAATGCTGGCTTTCAGCGATTCCAGTTTGCGCAACAACTGACCAAACCCGCTCTCTTCAGAGACGGCCTTGAGCTTGCCGCGCTTCATGGCGATCTGCCAGTTGACGTCCCTGCCCTTCAGTTTTTCCCGCTTGTCGGCGCCGATATAGCCCGCATCCAGGAAGACGTCCTTCTCTTCTCCGTGCAGCAGATGCTCGGTCTGCGTGACGTCCGCCTCGTTCGCTGCTGTTCCGACAACGGTGTGCACCAGCCCGCTCTCGGCATCGACGCCAATATGGGCCTTCATGCCGAAGTACCACTGGTTGCCTTTCTTGGTTTGGTGCATGTCAGGGTCACGGGCGTTGGCTTCATTCTTGACCGACGGCGGGGCGGCGATGATCGTGGCGTCGGCGATGGTGCCTTCGCGCATCATCAGCCCCGCTGCGGTCAGAGCAGTGTTGACGGCTTCGATCAGCTTCTTCGTCAGAGCATGCTGCTCCAGGAGGTGCCGGAACTGCAGTACGGTGGTCGCATCCGGTGCGGCCTCTCGGGACAGGTCGATTCCGACAAAGGCCCGTAGCGCTTGACTGTCGGTAATGGCGTCTTCGACGCCTTCATCCGATAGACCATTCCACTGCTGTACGAAGTACACCCGCAGCATCCGTTCCAGCCCAACCGGCGGGCGGCCTCGCTTGCCCTTCGGGTAGCGCGGCTCGACCACCGCGAACAATTCTGCCCACGGCATGATCTGCTCCATCTCGTCGAGAAAAACCTCGCGTCGCGTCCGTCGCTTCTTCCGTTGAAACTCGGCCTGGGAAAAACTGATCTGCTTCATCTGGGGCGGCTCGCGCAGGATTGATAGGCTAATTATACCATAGGTATATACGGCGATTAAATCAGCGTTTCCTTAAAGGAAATACAACGGTGTCCGGCTTGAATTCCTAGCCGCAATAGGGAAGCGCTGATCAATTAGCGCCGATGCGTCACCTACCGCGTGGCGGCGGATTTTTTTGTAGCCCGCCAGGATTTTTGGCAAAACGGCCAAAAATTTCGCGGTTTTCTACCCTTTTTCGGCCCATTACCGGTTCTTTCCTTCTATTCAAGACGCAACTTGGCTGTTGAGCGCCAATAGTCCTCGCTTGGCAATCATCAGATTGGCCAAAGCAAACAGCGTGTGCAGTTGTGCCGTATTCTTGTCCAGCCCCTTGTAACGCACCTTCTTGTAGTGGAACAGGTTCTTCACGATGTGGAAGGGATGCTCGACTTTGGACCGAATGCTGGCTTTCAGCGATTCCAGTCTGCGCAACCACTGACCAAACGAGCTCTCTTCGGAGACGGCCTTGACCTTGCCGCGCTTCATGGCGATCTGCCAGTTGATGTCCCGGTCCTTCAGTTCTTTCCGCTTGTCGGCGCCGACGTAGCCCGCATCCAGGAAGGCGTCCTTCTCTTCTCCGTGCAGCAGACGCTCGGTCTGCGTGACGTCGGCCTCGTTCGCTGCTGTTCCGACGACCGTGTGCACCAGCCCGCTCTCGGCATCGGCCCCAATGTGGGCGTTCATGCCAAAGTACCACTGATTGCCTTTCTTGGTCTGGTGCATGTCCGGGTCACGGGCGTTGGCTTCGTTCTTGACCGACGGCGGGGCGGCGATGATCGTCGCGTCGGCGATGGTGCCTTCGCGCATCATGAGGCCCGCTGCGGACAGCCCGGCGTTGACCGCGTCCAACAGCTTCTTCGTCAAGTCATGTTGCTCCAGCAGGCGCCGGAACTGCAGCACGGTGGTCGCATCCGGTGCGGCCTCTCTGGACAGGTCGATTCCGACAAAGGCCCGTAGTGCCTGGCTGTCAGTGATGGCGTCTTCGACGCCTTCATCTGATAGACCATTCCACTGCTGTACGAAGTACACCCGCAGCATCCGCTCCAGCCCAATCGGCAGGCGGCCTCGCTTGCCCTTCGGGTAGTGCGGCTCGACCACCGCAAACAACTCCTCCCACGGCATGGTCTGCTCCATCTCGGCAAGAAACACCTCGCGTCGCGTCCGTCGCTTCTTACGTTGAAACTCGGCCTGGGAAAAACTGATCTGTTTCATCGGGGTGGCTCGCGCAGGATTTATTGGCAAATTACACCATAGGTATATGTAGCGATTGAATCAGCGTTTGCTTAGATGCCAAGAACATACTTATTTTCCTCCGCCTTAACGGTGTCCGCATGTTTTCTATCGTCGGGGTCTATTCCAGAGACGACTTTATACGCGGTTTTGAGCTGTACGATTTTTTGTCTAATTTCGTCGATCTTCATTTGCTTATTATTGGGATCGTTAGTCAGATCCCGTGCTTCACATTCAAGCTTTCTTATACCAGCAGCCAGATCGTTAAGTTGTGCGATGGCGGGAGGGCTAATGGCTTTCCCGCCAACGTACACCGCTTGACTAACACCCAGAAGCGCAAGGAATGCGTCAGGTAACTGAAAATTGCTGAGCCCGCTGATTCCAGAAATAATCAGTGCAATACCAACGACGAGGCTGAAAACGAGCATTTGGAACTTGGTGACATCAAAGACGCTCTGATTTCCGGTCTGCTCGGTAACAAGATCACTAGACTTCGGTTTGTCGTTGGGGGAAAAAGAGAGCCCCAGTTGCTGAAGCAAAAGATAACTTTCCGAGTTCACGCTCTTGTTGGATTTTGCCGTGGCTTTTCCAGCTGCCGTACCCAAAGCGGCAATTCCCAAGAGAACTACAACGTCCATCGAAAGTTCCGTTAGCTGACCCGTACGCATCAGGACGTAAGTGGATACCCCAAGCACCACAAGAGAGAACCAGATAATCTGTAGGCTTGAGAGGCTTGCACGCCCAAAGGGTCCCTTAATGATCCGAAGAGGGTTTGCGAAGACGCCCAGTTTCTTTTCTTCTTTCGGCACTGCCAATCCGGCGAGCACGTAAGCAAGCAAGACGACAACTATGGCCACGATAGCGGGCACCCAAAAGCCACGTACAGGCGCATTCCCGATGGCGACAAGTTGTATGGATCCGCCGTTGGTAATTTCACAAGCGACTGCATAGAAGCGATAGGAGCCGCCCCAGAAAACGCCAAGTTCAGCGGGAATCGAAATGCCGAGAAAGCTTTTATCGTTTTTTTCGCCTAGCCCAGTGCTTTCGACGGGGTAGAATTTCCATTCTTTTTCGTTGTTTTTTTCTTCCACGTCCTCTCTTGGTACTGCGTAGACTCGGAACGTCAATTTTTCAGCGTTTGGAAGTTTGCGCGTAAACTGCATTTCTACTTCTCCACCGGCCGGAAGCCACGTGGTGCCAAGTTGCTGGACGACCTCTCGGCGTAAATTATCCGTGGCATGTTTCACGAGGTCAGCTGCATCTTGGTCGGTACAGCTCGCACTAAAGACCGCAGGAGTGGCACCAAGTAAGATAATTAAAACCGCGAAACTGACAAATATCTTGTTCATGATATAAGTTTTCCTAGTCGAATTATCGGCCTTAGGCTTAGTGGTGGGATGGAGTCCGATTGTTTCTAGAATTAACAGCGCAGTTATCAGTCTGGCCTACCAAACTGAGACCCCCGGCTTCGAACGGCAGCTGCACATCGCTTAGTTCGGAAACCGGTTGTCATGTTAAGTGGCATGAAGTTGCGAACCAGCAGCGTTACGCCCACTTGAGTCGTCTCGTAAATTGTTGCGTTAACAGACGCGAAGCCCACGACTTACGCTCGTGAATTTGCTATAGAGCTCGATCAACTCGATCGAGAAGGTGATGTATGCAGGATAGGAAATCCACCATTACTTGCGCAAGTATTTCGGGAAAAAAAACAGTCGTTGGATCTGTGTCCGGCCGTTTCGTGTGATGTTTGAGGGGAGGTGATGTCAAGGGTAGCCGCAATCTTGGCGTGGCTTTGGCCCATGGCGAGCGGACGCAACCATTGAAGGCTCGGAGGGTAGCCAGGCGCGGTTGCCCGCGCCCAGCCCCCGAGGAACCGAGCGTGATAGTTTCCCATCACTCGGCTCGAGCAGCACAAAGGCCAGCCTCAATACGTGCCGACCCGGGCACTCGGAATGCTCCCCGAGCGACCTTCGCGATACCGACCCACAGCCGCAGTACATGTCTTTCGACAATGTTGGAGGTGCACACGCCCGTGATGCAGCGTCCATTTGCTTTCCCCCACATCAGTCGGCTCAGGGTCGGATCCGGGCGTAGCGAAGAGATCGAAGCAGCCGGTCGGCGCAATCTCTTCCCGTACGTCCGGTCAAGGCACTATATCGGTCGTCCGCGCCATGTGCCGCCAACGACCGCTTCGGCCGAGAACTTGCCATTGAGCACTCGCCTGGAACGGCAGCTCTACTTTGTTACCTGCCATTCAGCAGGGGGCTGGATGAAGGTCCGCTCTGGGTCGTTTGCCGCCATCTGGCGAAGTTGAACCAGAACGGCCAGGGCATCATTTCAACGGCCACTGGCCATGCGCCGGTCATCGCGGCGACAAGCGGCAAGACCCAGCCCCTTGCACAAGCGTGCCCCCTTCTGCCGTCGTGAAGCGCCACGTCGTCGGTAAACGCTGCCGGCCTTCGGCTAAGATGCCGGCTTCGCAACGCAACGAGAAGCCCGCAATGACCACTCTCTTCAGCCCGCTCCAGTTGGGCGCGACCACTGTCCCGAACCGGATCTTCATGGCACCGCTGACGCGCTGTCGTGCGGACGCCGAGCATGTCCCGACCGCGCTGATGGCGGAGTACTATGCGCAGCGCGCGAGCGCCGGACTGATCATCGCCGAGGCGACGATGGCCATGGCCGGCAACTCGGCCTTCTGGATGGAGCCCGGCATCCACTCGCCAGCGCAGGTCGCCGGCTGGAAGCTCACAACCGACGCCGTACATGCCGCCGGTGGCAGGATTTTCCTGCAGATCTGGCATGGTGGACGTGCCTGCCATCCCCTGCTCAACGGCGGCATCCAGCCGGTGGCGCCGAGCGCGATTGCCATCACCGGCGATCAGGTTCAGACGCCGGAGGGCAAGAAGCCTTACGTGCTGCCCCGCGAGCTGCGCGACGACGAACTCCCGGCCATCGTCGCCGGCTTCAAGAAGGCGGCCGAGAATGCCCAGGCCGCGGGCTTCGATGGTGTCGAGGTGCATGGCGCCAACGGCTACCTGCTCGACGAATTCCTGCGCGATGGCGCGAACAAGCGGCTTGGCCCCTACGGTGGCTCCGTCGAGAATCGCGCACGCCTGCTCTTCGAAGTCATCGCCGCGGTCAGCGAAGTCTGGGGCAGTGATCGCGTCGGCCTGCGCATCTCGCCGCTTAACAGCTACAACAGCATGCTCGACAGCGATCCGATCGCGCTGGCCAGCTGGCTTGCCGGGCGACTCAACGACTTCAAGCTGGCCTATCTGCACCTGATGCGCAGCGACTTCTTCCAGCAGCAGCGCGGCGACGTGGTCACCCCGGTGCGCACGAACTACAAGGGCGTGCTGATCGGCAATATGGGCTTCACGCCCGATGAGGCGCAGAGCGCCGTGGCTGCCGGCAAGCTCGACGCCGTCGCCTTTGGCACCAGCTTCCTGGCCAACCCGGATCTGCCGGCGCGGATCAAGATCGGCGCCGCACTGAACAAGCCCAAACCTGCCAGCTTCTATTCGCCGGGGGCCGAAGGCTATACCGACTACCCGACTTTGAAGGCCTGAGCATCAATTGGCGCGGGCATCGCCTCGCATAGGTCGGCAATGGCCGGATCAGGACGCCTTGAATTCAGATCGTCCTCCACGTACCGTCCCGTGCACCGCGACACTCGGCGTGCCGCTCCGCTTCGATCCAATCCAAATCCCGCAGGAAGCCTGATTCCATGTCCAAACCGCTCACCATTGATGACCGCCAGCCGCCGCGCGAGGCGCCGGCGGCGAAATTCGCTCTCTGGGCGCTGGGCTTTCGCCCCTTCTATCTGCTCGCCAGCGTCTTCGCCGCACTGTCGATTCCGCTCTGGGTCGCTCAGTACGCGGGCTACCTGCCAGCCGCTCTGGCCCACAGTCCGGCCTGGCACGGTCACGAGATGCTCTTCGGCTACACGCTGGCGGTGATCGCCGGCTTCCTGTTCACGGCAGGCCGCAACTGGACCGGACAGCCCACGCCGACTGGCGGCGCCCTGCTCGCTTTCGCGCTGCTCTGGGTCGCCGGGCGGCTACTGATGCTGACGCCCTACGCGCTTGCGGCAGCGGTGGTCAACGCCGCCTTCCCGGTGGCCGTGGCCATCGCCCTGGCCATCCCGCTGTGGAAAAGCCGCAACCGGCGCAACTACTTCTTCGTGCCCTTGCTGCTACTCCTCGGCACCGCGGTGCTGGCGCTGCATCTCTCCTGGCTCGGCGTGCTGGCCTGGCCGGAGGGAGCCAGCCTGCTGGTCGGGCTCGATGTGGTCCTGTTCATCATTGCCGTGATGGGTGGACGCGTGATCCCGATGTTCACCAACAACGGCATCCCGGGCACCCAGGCGAGCCGCCATCCGCTCATCGAAAAGCTCGCCCTGGGCAGCGTTCTCCTCTTGCTGGCCGCGGATCTCCTCGCCGCACCAGCGGCGCTGATCGCGCTCATCGCGCTTGTTGCGGCCCTGGCGCACAGCGCCCGGCTCTATCTCTGGCAGCCGTGGCGAACCCTGCGCACGCCCTTGGTGTGGGTGCTGCATGCGGCCTATGCCTGGATCGTCGTCTATCTCGTGCTGCGCGCCCTGGCGGCGCTCGGCCTGGTCGCCGAGCCGCTCGCGCTACACGCACTGACCATCGGCGCCATCGGCGGCATGACTCTCGGCATGATGACGCGCACCGCGCGTGGCCACACCGGCCGGCCGCTGGTCGCCGACGGCTACGAAATCGCCGCCTACCTGCTGGTTCTCTGCGCCGCACTGATCCGCGTCTTTGGCGGGATGATCTTCCCCGGTGCCTACCTGGGCACGCTCATCGGCTCGGGAATCTGTTGGTCGCTCGCTTTCGCGCTCTACGCCATTCGCTACTGGCCGGTGCTATCGCGAGCAAGGCTCGACGGAAAACCGGGCTAGCCCGCCGCTGAAGGCGAAAGGCGAAGCCGGCGCTGGTCTACCAGACGATCTTCTTCTCGTTTCCCCAACCTTTCCGCTCCGTCCTTACATTCTTGAACTCGATGGACGGGACAAACCGAAAGACGATGCGCCCAGCCATGTCGCCATGTTCCTCAGGGAGCACGAGAAAGGAGATCACCTTGCCACCAAAATACGACGGCTTATCCTGACCGTGATGAAAATAGATGCTGCCGCCGACCAATTTCTGTGCAGTGTCCGGGCTCACCGCCCACTTGCCGCTTTCCCATTCTTTTCTGCCGGCATCAACGGGCTCCATGTTTCCGAGGCGTTCAATCAGATGAATAGCAGCCACGGCGCTTACTCGCGGATTTCCGGCTCGACGAGATTGGCGAGCGAGACCAGCGAATCCTGCCAGCCGAGATAGCACATTTCCACGGGTATTACCTCGGGAATCCCTTCCTGCACGATAGTCAGCTCGCTGCCACAGGCGAGCTCCCTTATTGACACCGTTACCTGCAGGATACCCGGCAAGCTCGGATCCTCGAACGCGTCTGTGTAGCGGATCAGTTCATTGGGGATCAGCTCGAGGTACTCGCCACCGAAAGAGTGGCTCTGCTCGGTAGTGAAGTTGGTAAACGACATTCTGAACGTTCCGCCGACCCTGGCCTCCATGTGATGCACCATGCACGTAAATCCGTTCGGGGGGATCCACTTGGCCATCGCCAGAGGATCGAGGAAGGCGCGGTAGACCCGCTCCGGGGGTGCCCGCAAGACGCGGTGTAGACGAACGGTGCTGGTGGTCATGTGCTTCTCTCCTGTCTTGCCTGGCGCAAATATCGTTCATCGCCGCCTTTCCGACCCTGCCGCTTGGATTATTCCCGGAGTACAGCGCAAAGCCAAGCGCGGCAGACAAGATCGGTTGGACTGAGCCGCCGCGACGACGCTGCGCTGGAGATTGTAGGGCGCGGTGGCCCAAGGTCAAGCTGTTTCATCGCCTGCCCGAGACCCAACAGGTCACCGACGCATTCGACTCACCGAGCGCGCTCCAGCAGGCTTCCCGCGTCCGCCGCAGAGCCTTCCCGGGCGCCAACGGACTTCAGGGCATCGCGAAACTGGCGGGCTTTCTGCGTTTCGAACTCGAACTCAACTATGCCTTCCCATTGATTCCGAAAGACTGACGACTCAAAGGAAAGCGACAGTGTCTCGTCGTCGGGGAGAGAGACGCAAAACGCTGACATCCTGGAATCGCCGACGGCGATATTGATCTGGCGCTTCCGATAGGTGAAACAGACCACTCGCTTGGTAGTTATCACCAGGCAACCCGAAAAGCCTTCCGAGCGGTCGAGGTAACGCGTACCCGGACCTCTAACGTTCTTTGTAATCAAGCGCCCGGCGATTCCTTCATCAGCGACCACGATGCCCTCGCACTGCAGGATTGGCAGCAATCTCCTGGGAATCGCGCCAAGGCGGAACAGCGTGTAAAGCAGCGTTTTCTTCACTTCGCTTCTCTCTTCGCCGCATGCCCTCGCTTACCAGACGGCAGCAGGTAATCGACTAGAGCGGCAATAGGTATCTGGGTAGAAAGAATACACCCAGATGGCGTCAGCGATTCCCTCGCGCCCGCTTTTCCGGCGTTCCCTACTGGCCGGGTGCAATCAGATGCGCGATGGCATACGATGCTGCTCATGAGCCAGCATTCCGATCGCATCGTCGCCTTGTATGAACGCCACGCACATCACTATGACGCGGACCGCAGCCGCCACCTTGCCGTCGAGCGGCGCTGGCTGGACTTTCCTCGCTCTCGTCGCCTGGGACAGCTTCTTCCATCTTTCCCACGACGATCAGCGGCGCATGTTCCCGAGCTTCGCGAGACACGCGGCGCCAGGCGCGCTTCTTCTGTTCACCAGCGGCCCCGCGCACGGCGAGAGCATCGGCTCGTCTCGTGGGGAGCCGCTCTAGCACGCAGCTTGTCGTCGTCGGAGTATTCGCGACTGCTCAAGGCGAACGGCTTCTCGGTCCTCGAGCACGTGCTCGAGGATCCGGACCGCGGCCTGCACACTGTCTGGCTTGCTCGGGCGACACAATCGGCATAGTCGGTGTAGTCTTGTTTCTTGACCTGGATTCAATGATAAGCCTATTTTCCTCGGTTGAACCCTCTAAAAGTGTTGCAAACTCAGTGCTGACAAGGGTTTTCGGCCGATGAGGAGGATCACCCGATGGGTGAAGTAAATTTTGAGCAAAAAGGGATCGTCAAGGCGGTGGATAGCGCCTTGCAGGAAGCTGCACATGCGGCGGCGGAAATGCGCGTGGCAACGCCTGGCGGCCGGTTTCACGTCCGCTGGGATGAAGGCGGTAGCGCCAGCGCGCTGGGGCAGCTGGCGTTCTTTGCCGAATTTCTCGAAGTCTCCGGACTGTTCGCCCGCTGGAAGGAAGGTTGTCCAACGAACTACAGCAGCCCGAACGCACCGACGGTGGTCAACATTCTGGGCACCTGGCTGCTCTCGATACTGGATGGCCAACGGCGCTATGCGCATGTGACCGGGCTAGGTGGCGACGCCGTCGCGCCAGAGATCCTCGGTATGACCAAGATCATCAGCGACGAAAGCCTGCGCCGCGCGCTGGCGCATCTGGCTCCCGAGCAAGCCAAGCGCTGCAGCGACGAAGAACGTGCGGTTCGCGCGGCTCAGCTAGCAAAGAGCACCGCCTGGATGGACTCGGCCTTGGCCGAAAGCACAGGTGAAGCCCTGCGTACCCCCTGGATTCTCGATGCCGACACCACCGTCAAACTGCTCTACGGCCACCAGGCAGGAGCCGAGATCGGCTACAACCCCAGCAAGCCTGGCCGGCCAAGCCACACCCTGCATACCTATTGGATCGGCAACGTTCGTCTCGTGCTCGACGTTGAAGTGCAAGGCGGAAAGAGCACGGCCGCCAAACATAGTCTGCCCCGTCTGCGCCTTCTCC
>ERZ761603.2760-NODE-2760-length-11793-cov-39.201482_pt1 | contig 11793 bp, 7 predicted proteins | sample MGYA00511879_ERZ761603 | MGnify/ENA primary metagenome ERZ761603 (study PRJEB28899, sample SAMN02850040) | bioreactor sludge metagenome | biome: EBPR Sludge; feature: EBPR Bioreactor; material: flocular biomat | place: Australia: Thorneside Wastwater Treatment... | reverse complement strand
GCCCGCCGACGGCCCGGTCGACCCCGTCCCCTACACCGCCGTTCGCCTCGCCGGGCCCTTCTGGACGCAGCGCATCGCCACCTTCACCAACGCCACACTCAAGGCCAACCGCCACCACTGCGACGTCACAGGCCGCGTCCGCAACTTCGAGAACGCCGCCCGGAAGATCCGCGGCGAGAAGGACGTCGGCGAGTACGAAGGCCTGCTCTTCAACGACTCGGACGTCTACAAGACCGTCGAAGGCTGGGCCTACGCGATCGCCATCGAGCCCAACGCCGAGCGTAAGAAGGCCCTCGACGCCGAGCTCGACGCCCTCATCGCCACCATCGCCGCCGCCCAGCACCCTGACGGCTATATCAACACCTACTACACCCTCAAGGTCGGCATCGACCAGCGCTTCACCCGAGAAGAGTGGGACCACGAAACCTATTGCATGGGCCACCTCATCGAGGCCGGCGTCGCGCACTTTGAGGCCACGGGCAAACGCTCGCTCCTCGACGTGGCGATCAAGGCCGCCGAGTTTCTCGACCGCCTCTATGCCCCCGGCGCCTTCTCCGCGCCCCCGGGACACCAGGAGCTCGAACTCGCCCTCGTCCGCCTCGCCGACACGACCGGCGAGATGAAGTACCTCACGCTCTCCGAGCGACTCCTCGAGATGCGCGGCAAGCCCCATCGCAAGCTCGACGGCAGCATGTACGGCCCGTGGGGCGACTACGCCCAGGACCACAAGCCCGTCGCCGAGCAATTCGAAGCCGCCGGCCACGCCGTCCGCGCCGCCTACATGTACTCCGCCATGGCCGACCACGCTCGCCTCGGCAAAAAGGACTACATCCCAGCCCTCGACGCCCTCTGGCAGGACGTCACCCAACGCCGCGTCTTCGTCACCGGCGGCATCGGCCCCAGCGGGCACAACGAGGGCTTCACCGTCCCCTACGACATTCCCACCTCCTCCGCCTACCAGGAGACCTGCGCTTCCATCGCCCTGTGCATGTGGGCCCACCGCATGTTCCTCCTCCACGGCGACGCCCGCTACATGGATCAGTTCGAACGGACCCTCTACAACGCCGCCCTCGCGGGAGTCTCCACCTCCGGCGACCGCTTCTTCTACGTCAACCCCCTCGCCACACGCGGGGGCCACCAACGCTCCGAGTGGTTCGCCTGCGCCTGCTGCCCGCCCAACGTGCTCCGTTTCTTCGCCAGCCTCAGCGGGTACGTCTACGCCGTTCGCGGCAGCACCGTCTATGTCAACCTCTTTGCCGCCAACCGCGCCATCCTCGACGTCAACGGCGGCAAGGTCGAGATCGAGATGGGCACCGGCTACCCCTTCGACAGCGAAACCCGCATCGTCGTCCGCAACACCTCGCCCAAGGACATCGACGTCGCCGTTCGCAGGGCCCACGGCCTGACCTTCGGCGCCGACAGCGGCGACGGCTACGGCCGGGTCACCGTTGCCGCGGGTCAATCCGCCTCGATCGACTTTGAGATCCCGCTCATCCCCCGCCGTGTCTACGCCGACCCGCGCGTCAAGCAGCTCGTCGGCCGCGCCGCAATCATGCGCGGCCCACTCGTCTACGCCGCCGAAGGTGTCGATAACGACGGCGTCGTCCACAATCTTGTCCTGCCCCCCAACGCACAGTTCGAAGAAGAACGCGCCCCTTTCGGCGTCACCATCGTCCATGCCGACGGGCTCCGCGCCATCGCCGGCCCCGAAGGCTCCGGCGAAGCTCTCTATCGCGATGGTCCGTCGACCGAGCCCGCTCGCATCTCCATGAGGCCTTACTTCCTCTGGAACAACCGAGGCCTCGGCGAGATGAAAGTCTGGATGCCCGAAAGCGTCCAGGTCATCGACGCCCTCCCCATCCCCGGCATCAAACCCTCCGCCTCACGCATCGGCCACGGCGACGGCCTGCCCGCCCTCTTCGACCGCGTCTCGGGACAGGCCAGCGACGACCACGACGTCCCCCGTTTCACCTTCTGGCCCGCCAAGGGCGACGGCACGCCCGCCTCCGAACAATGGATCCGCTACGACTTCGAGACCCCGCGCACGCTCTCACGAGCCGGCGTCTATTGGTTTGACGACACCGGCCGCGGCGAATGCCGTATTCCAGAGGCCTACACCATCGAGTATCTCGACGGCGACGCGTGGAAGCCCGTTCCCAACGCCAAGGGGCTCGGCGTCGAGAAGAACGCCACCAATACCACCATCTTTGACCCAGTCACAACCTCGGCGATGCGACTGCGTATCACCCTGCCCAAGGGATTCTCCACCGGAATCCTCGAGTGGTCCGTCAGCAGCGGACGGCCCTGAACTCGCCTCCGCGCCGCACGCTTGTCCCGAGCGAGCCGCCCCTTACCCGTTCGTGCCGGGCTGCGGTGCCGCCTGCGCGTTCGCACGCCCGAGGTACCGCGCCGGGATCAGCTCGACCTGGCTCTTGGGCTTGGCCGCGATCCCAACCGCGTTCGCCAGCCAGGCGAACACGTTCTTCACCACCGCCTCGGGCATCAGCCGCTCATCAAAGACGATGAACGTGGCGTTGAGCTGCTCCTCGTTCACGTCGAAGATCTCCGCGATCGCCATCGGCGACTGCTTCGTCGGGTCCGTCCCGGTGTTCTCCACCAGCACGATCCGCTTCGAGCCCGCCGTGTCGATCAGCTTCCCGACGTGATACTCCTTCGGCGGCTCGGCCGTCGCCGTCGTCGGCGGCGCGATCTTCTCCACGATGTCCACCGCCGTCAGCGTCGACTTGCCCACCTCCGACACAAACCGCCCGAACGCGTTGAGGTGCCCCGGCACATCCGAATCCGGCAGCTTCGACCGGTCATAAATCACCAGCGTCGCCAACGCCCCCTGCGGCAGCAGGTGCGCGTTGAACAAGGCATACGCCAGCCCGGGCTGATTCGCCCCTTCCATCACCCGAACGTGGGATTGAAGGGCGCTCGGCGTCTGGGTGAACGTGCTCAGGGCAACCTGCTTATCCATGGGCTCTGCTCCGGTCCGGTGAACTCATCGGCCCGCGCAGGCCTTTGGAATCTCATCCTATTCGGAACCTTAACCGGCTTCCTGCGTAGTGTACACTAACTCAGTGTTAGTACACACTAGATTGGAGCCACCATGATCGTGCAACGCGTTCAATTCCGACAGGTTCAGCGTCTCGGGTTCGCCCTTATCGCCCTGGGAATGCTCATCGCCGGCGTCGTCTTCGCCGGCGGGTGCGCTTCCCCGCAGGCGCCGGCACGCGAGGCCGACTGGAAGGCCAGGGCCATGCGCGCCGCCCACGCCGCCGACGAAGGCCGACCGCGCGAGTCGGCCGACCTCCTGGTTCAGCTCTGGAAAGAGAAGGCCGTCTCGCCCCAGCCAGAGGGGGGCATCCCGCCCGGCTCGCTCGCCTTCGGCACGGCGGTCGTGATGAAGAACGAGCAGGTCGCCCCGCTGCTCGGCCCGCCGCTGCGTGCCCAGCTCGCCGACCTCGAGGCCACCATCATCGCCGGCAAGGCCGACGAGCATCAGACCGAGGTCTGGTACGACCTTGTGGGAGCGCTCGACGAGACGTCCTCGATCGTCCGTGTGGTCGAGGCCGGCCGGACCGACCGCCGCATCATCAAGCCCCTGCTCTCGCCGTCCAACCAGCGGCGGGCCTTGCAGAACGTGCTCACCCGCATGGGCCGCGAGGAGACCGCCAAGGTCCTCGATCTCACCGATGGGGAGTCCTTCGCGGAAGGAGTGGGGGACGTTCTCAGGTTCACGAGCAAGCTCACGCCGGGCCTTCTCGCCACGTACTAGCGCTTTCGGCCCGGCTTCCAGGAAAGGAACACCACCATGATGACCAGCACCACACCATCACGCCTCTTCCCGCGCACGGCGGCGCTCGCCGCACTCTCCCTCGCCTTCATCGCCGGCGGATGCTCCGCTTCGCAGGCCGAGCGGGACCGCGCCCAGAGAACGGTCGAGGTCGCCCGCCGCGCCATCCAGGATTCGAAGGCATCGAACCACGCCCAGGCCGCCCGCGGGTTTGCCGAGCTCTGGGCCGATGCCTGCTCACCTCAAGGCCCGGCGAGCGAGAGCTCGGGCACGTACGTGCTCGCGCAGCACCCGGAACTGCGGGCGTCGTTCCGCAGCGACGAAGGCCGGCCTGTCGCGATGGAGCTTCTCACCGGTCTTGCCGCCCGGGCCGCGACGCCCGACGCGGACCGTCGCCTCGCCGCGGGCGTCGCCCGGCTCGCCGCGATCCTGAATGAGCCTGGCATGGTGGCCGAAGTCGTCGAGGCCCGCGAACGTGCCGGGCTGGGCATGTCGCCCGTCCGCCCGCTCATCGGCATCCTGATCGCCGGCGGCAGGACCGATCTGGCGACGAAGATCGAACCTTCGGCGGCCCGTCGCGTCGCCGAGGGCGTGGGCGAAGGCGTCGCCACAGCCGGGCTCGTGATCGTCTCCGCGCCCGTCTCGATCCCGCTGGCGATCATCGCGACCAGCGGGCAGACCGACTTCCCTCACCACAACCCCGCATGGATCGACCCCGTGCGCCGCGAAGACTGGTGAGGATCGATTCCGCCGGGCGTTGCTCAAACGAGCAGCGTCGCCGGCTTCTCGAGATATCCCTTGACCGTGTTGAGGTACGCCGCGGCCATCGCCCCGTCGATGATCCGGTGGTCGCTCGACATCGTCATCGACATCACCCAGCCCGGCACGACCTGGTTGTTGCGGACGACTGGCTTCTGGATCGCCGCGCCCACCGCGAGGATCGCCGCGTTGGGCGGGTTGATGATTGCCGTGAAGTGGTCGACCCCGAACATCCCGAGATTGCTGATGGTGAAGGTCGAGTCCGACATCTCGTCGAGCGTCAGCCCCTTCGTGCGGGCCTTGTCGGAGAGCGACTTGGACGTCGCCGAGATCTGCCGCAGCCCGATCTGATCCGCCTGCCGAACCGTCGCGACGACGAGCCCGCCGCCCTTGGACTCGTCCAGGGCGATCGCCACCCCGATGTTCACGTCGCCCAGGAGCTCGATGTTCTCCTGCCCGGCCGGGCCGACCCAGCGGCTGTTGACGAACGGGTGCTTGTGCATCGCCAGAGCGCACGCCCGCACGAGGAAGTCATTGACGGAGAGCTTCACGCCCTGATCGCCGAGCTGCTCGTTGAGCTGCTTGCGCAGGTCCATGAGCGAGTCCATCGCGACCTCGACCGTGACCTGGTAGTGGGGCACTGTTGTCTTCGATTCGACCAGCCGACGCGCGATCGTCCGCCGCATGTTGTTCAGCGGCACCACCTGACCCTTGAGAGACGAACCCGCCGGGGGCAGGCTGATCGAAGGTGTCTTGGCCGGGGCGGCCGCCGCACCCAAGGCCGAACGGACCGCCGAGCCTCCCGCCAGCGCCGCCTCGACGTCCTTGCGAACGATGCGCCCGCTGGGCCCAGTGCCGTGAATGCCCGCGAGGCTCACGCCGGATTCGGCCGCGATCTTTTTCGCCAGGGGTGATGCGAAAATGCGTCCGCCGTCGTGATGACCGTTGCTCGAACCCACGGCCGGCGCGTCGAGCACGGCTGTGCCCGCCTTGCTCCCAACACTCGACGTCGTCGCGTTCGCGGCCGCCGCGGCGGCCTTGGGAGCCGAAGCCGCCGTGACCGCCCCGCCTCCCGCGGCGTACTTGGCCTTCACCGCCGCTGCGTCTTCGCCCGCCGTCGCGATCACCGCGATCAGCGTGCCCACGGGCACCTGCTTGCCCTCGGGCGCCGCCAGGTACGCCAACACGCCCTCGTCATACACGGGCAACTCCATCGTCGCCTTGTCCGTCTCGATGTCGGCGACCACTTCGCCGCTCTTGACCTTCGAGCCTTCCTTCACCGCCCAGCGCACGATCGTGCCGGCCTGCATGGTGTCGGACAAACGGGGCATCGTCACTTCGATCGACATGTGTGCTTCCTGATGGACATCCGAATCAATCGACGAGGTCTACCGCCACACTCCGAGGGGCCTTCGATTACCGCCCGACCGCACGCTTCACAGCCTTCACGATCTTCCCCTTGTTCGGCAGGTACTCCGCCTCCAGGTTCTTCGCGTAAGGCGTCGGCACGTCCTCCGTGTTCACACGCAGCGGCTGATGATCCAGATAGTCGAACGCACGCTCGATCACCTGCGTCACCACCTCGCTCGCCACGCTCGCGAAAGGCCAGCACTGGTCCACCACCACGATCCGCCCCGTCTTCTGAACGCTCCGGATGATCGAACCAATATCCAGCGGGCGGATCGTCCGCATGTCCAGCACGTCGCAGTCGATCCCCTCCGCACGCAGTTCCGCGTCGGCTTCGAGGCAGAAATTCACCGGCCGGCCGAACGACACCAGCGTGCAGTCCTTGCCCTCACGACGCAGGTGCGCCTGCCCGAAGGGGATGTAGTACTCCTCCGCCGGCACGTGCGCCTTGTCCCCCAGCATCCGCTCGCTCTCGAGGAAGAACACCGGGTCGTAGTCCCGGATCGCCGTCTTGAGAAGCCCCTTCGCGTCGTACGGGTTGCTCGGGATCACGATCTTCACGCCCGGCACGTTCGCGTACAGCCCCTCCACACACCACGAGTGCGTCGAGCCGAGCTGCCCGCCCGCACCGTCGTTCCCGCGGAACACCACCGGGCAACCCCACTGCCCGCCGCTCATGTACAGCATCTTCGGCACGTTGTTCAGAATCTGGTCCGCAGCCACCAGGCTGAACGACCACGACATGAACTCGATGATCGGCTTGAGCCCGTACATCGCCGCGCCCACCGCCAGCCCCGCGAACCCGTTCTCCGAGATCGGGCTGTCGATGATCCGCTTGGGGCCGAACTCGTCCAGCATCCCCTGGCTCACCTTGTACGCGCCGTTGTACTGCGCCACTTCCTCGCCCAGGAGGAAGATCCGCTTGTCCCGACGCATCTCCTCGCTCACCGCCTCTCGCAGCGCCTCGCGGAACTGAATCACGCGCTGCTGGCTCTCGGGAACCTCAAACGGCGGCAGCGGCTTCGAAAAATCCGGCAGCGGCAACTTCGTCCGCGGCAGAATCGCGTCGGCGTGGGGCGAAAGAACGGCGGTCGCGCTGGCCATGCGGGTCCTCGGCTCATCAACACCAACACCCTCGGCCGCACAGGCGGTCGGGGGACGTTCGGCAATGCAACACCTCGATGGTAGGTCGCCAATTCCCGCCACGCCCGATCCGCCGGCACGCTCCCCGCCCTCGTCCGCTCGCCGCAAAGCCCCCCGAGATCGGCAGATACACCCGCTTTCTGTGTTTCTTCCGACCCGGCCAAGGCCACCCCATGCCGAGCACGCGTTGGAGGGGAAGGCCGCCCGCGCGCGGTGGCCAGGATCCATCGGGAGCTCCACCATGATCGTTCGTCACCCGTCATCGTCGCTGTCCCAGGCTCTTGCCCTCGTTCTGGCCGCCGGCGCCCTCGCCGGCACCGCCTCTGCCCAGACCGAACGCCGATGGCGCAACCCCGCCAACGGCGATTGGGGGACCGTCTCCAACTGGGTCAGCAACCTGCCCCCTTCCAGCTTCGAAACCGCCTACTTCGGCCTCAACGCCAGCGCCACCACCTACACCGTCACCTCCGCCGTCAATCGCACCACCGCAGGCTTCAACGTCAACAACCAGCGCCCAACCTTCTTCTTCGGCAGCGCCGGCTCGCCCGCCACCTACACCGTGAACAGCTTCGTCACCATCGGCGGCACCAACTCGCCCGCCGCCACACTCGCTCGGGGCAACGTCGTCGCGCCCGCCAACGTCATGGTCGGCCGAAACGCCGGTCAGCCCGGAACGCTCACGATCTCCGGGCCCGAGTCCTTCTGGTCCGGCATCGACACCATCGAACAAGCCGCCGCGGGCGAGGTGAACGTCATCAACGGCGGAACCCTGGCCTCCAGCAGGCCTCTCTTCCTCGGGTTTGCCACTGGGGCCTCCGGCCTCCTCCGCGTCGACGGCGCCAACGGCCCATCTCGCGCTCAGATCCTCGGCAACGGCTTTGTCGTCCTCGGAACCGACGGCACCGGGCGCATCGAACTCCTCAACGGCGGGCAGATGTCCGTCAATAACGAACAGTTCTACGTCGGCGATCGCGGCAACGCCAGCCTCCTCATCTCTGGCGCGGGAAGTTCGCTCACCCTCCCATTCCAGCTCCGTTTGGCAGAAAACGCTCCCTCCGTCGCCACCGCCACCGTCCAGGCCGGCGGCTCCATCACGGCCCAGGGTGTCGAAATCGGCCAGCGAGGCCAGGCCACCCTCATCGTCAAGGATGCCGGCTCTCAGGTCGTCACCAACTTCTCCGGCATCGGGCTCAACGGCAACGGAACCCTTGAGATCCGGGATGGCGCCCTCTACCGCGTCACCTCCGGAGAACTTAACGTCGGCCGAAGCAACGGAGCCACGGGCTCCGTCCTCATCAGCGGCCCGGGCAGCGAACTCGACTTCCAAGGCTGGGTCCGCGTCGGCGACAATGGCGGTGCGAACGGCGTCCTGACTATTGAGAACGGCGCCACGCCAACCCTCGGCAACCCCCTCATGATCGGCCACCAGCCCGGCAGTAACGGCAGCCTCGTGGTTCGTGGTGCCGGCACCGTCTTGAACTCAACGGGTGCGGTCATCGTCGGACAGGCTGGGGTCGGGTCCTTCGAGGCCTCTGACTTTGGTGGCGTCATCGCGAACGCCATTGTGGTCGGACCTCAGTCGACCGCGACCTTCCGGTCGGGCGCGTTCGGCGAGTGCACGGGCGTGTTCATTATCGCAGGAACAGGCTCAGAAGCCGTCATCGACGGCCCCGACTCGATTGTCTTCGCACAGAGCCGCGTCGAACCAGGATTCAACAATCCCGGCAGCGAGGGCATTCTCACCCTGCGCAACGGGGGCCGTATCGTCTCAACCGACTACATCAACCATGGTCGCTTCGGTACGGTTCGCGGGACAGGCTTTGTTGATGGACAATGGAGCGCTCAGGGGATCGTCTCGCCTGGCGAGAATGGACCTGGAGTCCTTATCGCAGAACAGAACCTCCTTTTCCTAGCAACTGCCCGCACCATCCTCGACATCGCCGGCCCAACCCCGGGCTCGCAGCACGACCTCCTCGCCGTTGCCGGCAACGCCTCTCTCAACGGCACCATCGAAATCTCCGCCGCCCCGGGCTTCGATCCCCCCGTCGGCTCCACCTACGACGTCATGACCTACTCCAGCCGTTCGGGCCCGGGTTTCGCCTCCGTCGTCTCCGCCGCCCTCCCCGCCGGCAAGGCCTTCCTCGTCAACACACTCCCCGACCGCGTCCGCGTCGAAGTCGGCGGCGTCCAGTCCATCACGCCTTCCGCCGCCTCCGTGTCCACCTACACCGGCTTCACCCCGGTCGTCCGACTCTCCGCCAGTGTTCTCGGCTCCGGCGGCACTTCCACCATCGACGCCACGTCCACCGCCGAGTACATCGTCGATGACCCGCAGATCCTCCAGGTCACCTCACCCGGCAATCTTCGTGCTCTCGCCGCCGGCTCCACAAACCTCCGCATCCGTTTCGCCGGCCTCGAAGCCGTCGTCCCCGTCACTGTCAACGCCGTCAACCTTCCGCCCACGCTCAGCCCGGGGCTTGACGGCACGTGGTACGACCTCTCCTTCCCCAAGTTCAGCAACCTCACGCCCTATCGCACCATCTTCCCCTCAAAGGTCGGGTTCGACGGCGCCGACCGATTCGAAGCCGTCGGCATTGTCTTCACGGGTCTCGTCAATGTCCCCGCCGCCGGTGATTACCGCTTTGTGCTCGGCTCAGACGACGGCTCTCGCCTCTTTGTGAACGGCCAACGCGTCATCAACAACGACGGCATCCACGGCGGCCGAGACTACGAGGCCGTCCTCTCCCTCCCCGCAGGCCCCGCCGATATCCGCGTCGAGTACTACGAACGCGGCGGCGGCGAAGGCGTCCGACTCCGCTGGGAGCGGCTCGGCGGCTTCTCCCTCCGCGACGTCGAAGGCGTCGACTGGGCCGGCAACGCCGTCTCCGCCGCGTACTACGCCCTCGCCTTCCCCAACCTCAACACGCTCACGCTCAACTGGGATGACTTCGTCCCCTCCGAGCAGACCGTCTACTCCGCCTTCAGCGACGGCGACCCCAACACACGCCCAAGCTTCGGTTTCCCTCGCTCCGAAAGCGGAACCACCGTCGGCATACGCACCTCCGGCTTCTTCTTCGCGCCCGAGTCCGGGCCCATCACCTTCAACATGCAGGCCGACGACGCCGCGCAGATGCGCATCAACGGCTCCATCATCCTCCAGTCCCCACTCCGCAACTTCAATCAGGCCGTCTCTCAGACCATCAACCTCCCCGCCGGCTTCCACGCCATCGAAGTCGACGCCCACAACGAAGGCGGCTTCTGGGGGCTCCTCATCTCCGCCAACGGCTCTGGATTCGTGAACCAGATCCTCGACCAGGCCTCGCTCTTCCGCGGCGAGATCCCGCCGCCCTGCCCCGCAGACTTCGACTCAGACGGCTTCGTCGACTTCTTCGACTTTGACTTCTACGTCGCCTGCTTCGAAGACGCCAACGCCTGCCCGCCCGGCAAGTCCGCCGACTTCGACGCCGACGGCTTTGTCGACTTCTTCGACTTCGACGCCTTCGTCGCCGCCTTCGAACTGGGCTGCTAAGCCCCCAACACTCGGCTCCTCTGGTTGCTCCCACCTGGAGCGGGCCCCCCGTCGTTCATTCGGCGGGGTGTCCTTTCTCGCGCCGCTCCGACATTCGCCCGGCTTGGATCTCGTGCCGCACGAACGAAGCCGTCGCGATCGACGACGCCATGTACGGGTCCGTCGGGTCCGCGTCGAACATCGGCTTGATCCGCGCGATCAGCGAATCGATCTCGATCAGCGCCTCCTCGCGCCGGCCAAGATCATGCAACGCCAGCGCCACGTTGTGCCAGGCCGCCGCGTGGACATGCTCATAGAGCCGATGCCCCGGCGCGAGCGTCATCACCCGCCTCATGATCCCCAGCGCCTCCAGGTTCTCCGCCAGCAGCTCGTCGGCAGGCCGACTCCGTTCCGTCCGGTCCAGCAGAGCGTCCGCCAGATTGTGCAGCGCCGAAACCGACTCGGGCTCACGCGAGACGATCCACCGCGCGAGCCTCAGCCGCTCGGCACGCAGCGCCGCCGCCCGGTCCACGGGCGTGCCCTCCTGCACGGCCATCCGCTCCAGGCTCCAGCAGTAGTCGTTCGCGACACCAGTGTCCTCGGGCCGGGCCCGCACCAGCTCCTCCAGCATCCGATGCGCACGCCCGTGCCACGCCCGCTGGCTCTCATAGTCTCCGAGCGCCAGGTAGCAGTCCCCGACGCGCACCGTCTGGGCCGCAACCTCGCGGGCGTCGAACCCAAGCCCCTTCGTGCCCGATTCCAACAGGTCCGTCAGAATCGCCAGGGACTCTCGGTGCGCGTCGAGGGCCTCGCCCGCCCGCGACATTTCCAGCAGCAGCTCGCCCCGACGATACTGCACCACCGCGAGGAACTCGCGCAGCTTCACGTTCTCGGGCCGACGCGCCAGATCCGCCACAAGCCGCGCACGCGTCCGCTCCAGCAGCGACCACCGCAGCGCCTGATTTCCCGGCCGGCTCGAGATGTGCTCCATCACCTCCCGCAGCAGGTACGCGTACTCATCCAGCCCCCGCTCGCTCGCCCGCTTCTCCGCTCGCTGCGCCATCGCCAGCCCGCCCGCCACCGCGATGCTCGCGCCCCCCGCAAGCACCACCGCATGACGCACCTGCAACCCAGATCGGAAGAGCACACGTCTGAACTCCAGTCACCTTGTAATCTC
>ERZ761603.2758-NODE-2758-length-11795-cov-18.946593_pt1 | contig 11795 bp, 10 predicted proteins | sample MGYA00511879_ERZ761603 | MGnify/ENA primary metagenome ERZ761603 (study PRJEB28899, sample SAMN02850040) | bioreactor sludge metagenome | biome: EBPR Sludge; feature: EBPR Bioreactor; material: flocular biomat | place: Australia: Thorneside Wastwater Treatment... | reverse complement strand
AAGCCGCGGTCAAGGATCGGCTCACCAAGGAAATCACCTATTGGGATCACCGCGCCGAGGAACTCAAACTCCAGGAGCAGGCAGGGAGACCCAATGCCAAACTCAACTCCGGCGAGGCACGCAAACGCGCAGACCTCCTTCAAGGGCGGCTCGAAAAGCGTCTGGACGACCTGAAACTGGACGCGCAAATCTCGCCGCTGCCGCCAGTGGTCCTGGGCGGCATGCTGGTGGTCCCGATCGGCCTGATCAGGGCGATGACCGGCGAGGCATCGATCACGCCCTCCGTAGCCGTCGATACGCAAGTGAGCGCCACCCGCGCTCGGGCGATCGTCATGGACATCGAGCGGCAGCTCGGCTTTGAACCCACCGACCGTGAATTCGAGAAGCTCGGCTACGACATCGAAAGCCGCGTTTCGGGCACCGGCAAGCTGCGTTTCATTGAAGTCAAGGGGCGCGTTGCAGGTGCTGCCACGATCACCGTGACCCGCAACGAAATTCTCTGTTCGCTCAACAAGCCTGAGGACTTCATTCTTGCCATTGTCGAGTTCCTTGATGCCAAAACGCACAAGGTGCATTACCTGCGCCAGCCATTCCAGCGTGAGCCAGATTTCGGCGTGACCAGCGTGAATTACGATTTCGATGAACTCCTGACCAAGTCAGGGGTGCCGTCGTGAACTCGAACGTCGGTGCGGTCGGATGCTGTCCGGATGGTCCGACCAGGTATCGCCCCCGGCAGGCGCAGCAGCTATCGCACGAAGGTATGTTCCATATCGCCCCGCGCGCGGACGCGACACCGACTCTTGGCCGGGTCTTGGAGACGACGTGCAGATGCCATGCATCGCTTCCGCTCTGGTTCACAACGTTGGATTGAGGTCATCATGGGGTTCTGGCATACCGGCTATATCGAGTTCCATGAGTTCAGCGGGTTGGACCGGGAATGGAAGCCCTCGCCGCCACGAATTCAGTGTTCGCGCTGTGGAGTGATGTTCGATTCGGAGGGTGAACTCCGACAGCACCGCTTCGAGATTCATCCGCTGCATCGACCGACGGTATTTCTGGATGGTCAAGAAATCGGCAACCAGCGGGTCATGATTACCCGACCCGTGGCGCCAGAGCAACTAGACATTAAGGGGGCGGACAGGGCGATTTTGAATGACCGAGAAGTCCCGCTTGCCAAACTCGGAACCGTGATCGCGCAACATTTTGACGATGTTTGCCGCATCACACTCACCAAGGACGGCGTCGCATCGCACTTCGAGTTGGAGATTCGAATCGCTTCGGCAGAGGACTTGCAAGGGGTGGAAGCGCAGTTTGACAGGATGGCAGCGACCCGCCGTCTGGACATTCGGGTCGTGGATGAATTCATCGCTGCCAGTTCGCCGTTCAAGTCCGCGATTGGTTATTGCGATGGTGTTTGCTCGTACCTATACGGCCTGATGGCAAAAGAACGCGCAGCCGATTGTTCGCTGAAGCACGAGCAGTACATGGGGAAATACAGCGCTGCCGCTAAGCAACTCGCACCTTACGACAGAAAGCTCGCTCACACGATCGGCGGGTTGATCGAATTCCATTTTAATCACTTCCGAGACGTGGCCCACCGTTGTCCGGATTCACGACTTGGACGTGTCTCAGGCCGTTTTGCGACGTGGATCGACTCCCGAAACACAGCTCACACCGCCACCGTAGATGCCTCTCACCGCCGAGCGACGTCGATTGAGCGGGTCGTGACCGAGATGGACACGGAGCGCATCCTCGACTGGGCAACGCGCCCCCTTGAGTCGCTGGTCGGCGATGTCAGTGATATTGATGAGATGTGTCACAGACCCGACGTCGAGGAGTTCGATCGCGTGAAGCTGCATATGCTGCTCGGGGAGACGCTGTTCGCCACCGGTAACCGGACCGCCGCACTGGCGCACGCGCGAACGCTGCGCAACGTACCGGCGGTGGACGTTTGGGCAGAGTCCCTTATTCGCGAAATCGGAGAGCAAGCATGACCGAGACCCATCAAACGCTCTCGTCGAACAAGAGGCGACCTGACAAGCCGGCTGCACCTCGATTTCCGACCCTCGCCGACCTGTTGCGGAGTGCCTACGACGGCAAGCGCAAACGGATCACCATCGCAAGGACCGACATCGAATCGATGCAATCCGGCCCAGTTCCAGAAGGCGAATTGCGAGAGGAACTGCTACGGCTGGCGTCGTCTGATTGCACGCTGGAGCGCAGTCGCGAGCTCTTGCTGCTTGGCGTTGAAAAGCTTGGGCGTCACCCGCTTGCAGCAAAGCTCAGACACTTCGTGGGCGATGTCTTGCGCCGCCATCCAGCGTACCAGTTGCCGACCCTAGACGGGGTTTTTGAAAACAAGCCCGAAGCGGCCCCGATAGACGTCGCCGTCAAGGCGGTTACTGGGCAGGCATTTGCTCAGATTCGCTGGCCAGACGGTTTCCCGCCTCTCAAGAAAATCCAGATCGAAACGCTGCGCTACACAGCTGGGCACTGCCTCCTCATCTGGCTGCGAGAAACTCGTGGCATTCCACTCGACCGCATCCTGTACATGCTCCATACATGCTGCTGGGCAGCGCCGGAGGGACGTACGGGGAGCGACGCAACGCATCTTCGCATCCTTATGTCATCGCGGGACCGGAAGGCGCTGGGCGTCGTTTTTTCCTCACTCGAGAAAAAGGCGAACGAAAAGTCCCGCGAGGTGGCGGCAGCACGAGAAACCGAAGAGCGCGCTAGGCTCCGTGTGGAGCGCACGCAAGCTAGCCTCGACGAGGCAAACCGCCTACTGGAGTCCGAAATATCGCGCACTGCAGCCCTCGAAGCGCAGCTTCACCGCGAAAGACGCGAGTATGAAGATCAGAAGGCGCACATGCGCAGCGACTACGAAGAGCTCCGTGGCCGGGTCCTACACAGACTCCGGCAGGAGCTGACCCTTCTCGACGAAGGCCTGCATGCCCTGCGTAAGCAGCCACCGAAGGTTCATGTCATGGAAGATCACGCCGAGCGCGCTGTCGATGGCCTTAGGAAAGAGATCGCCAGAATCAAGGGAGAAGCCGAATGAGTATCGTGGGATTTGACTTCGGAACGACCAACAGCCTGATTTCCATTGTGCGTGGCGATCGGACAATCAATTTCCTCGACGATGAGCAGCGCCCGATTCCATCGGTCGTTTGCTACGAGGGCGCAAGGAAGATCATTGGCCGCGAAGCCAAGGATCGTTTGGCGGGTGCAGGTCTGGGCGTACAGGGAAATGCTGTGCGGTCGCCGAAGACTCTCCTTGGTCGAGACAGCGTATTCATCGAGGGCGTTGAACGCCACCCTGTCGACATCGTCGCTGATGTGGTCCGGCACATCGTCGAAGTCGCACAGGCGGGTCGGAGAGGAGTCGACCTTCAGAAGATTTCCGGTGCGGTCGTGACCATACCGGTGGACATGCATGGCTACCGTCGCCGCGCACTACGTGACGCATTTCGCCTGGCGGGGCTGAATATTGTTCAGTTCGTCCATGAGCCGCTGGCCGCACTTTATGGCTACTTCCGGCAGGATTTCGTGGCGATGCTGCGCCGCTACGATCGCAAGCTCCTTCTCGTTTTCGATTGGGGTGGCGGCACGCTCGATCTGACCATTTGTCGCCCCATTGGCGACATGGTGGTGCAAATCATGAACGACGGAACCGACGAGGTCGGCGGGGACGTCTTCGACGAGAACATCTTGAATCGGCTCGTGCAGCAGGTCTGCACGATGCGGGGACTGGCGGCATCCGCAGAAATTCAGCCTGGCGCGCGAGCTCGCCTCCTCGACCGATGCGAGCGCGCCAAGATCGACCTCTCCGCGCGCGAACGCAGCCAAGTCTATGTAGGGGGTTATTTCCGAGGAACCAAGGATGACGACTTCGACTACCCGTTGAATCGCGAAGAACTGGAGGAGGTCGTGAAACCGCTTCTTGACAAGGGTTTCGAGCGGATCACCCAGATACTCGACAACGCAGGCTACACCCCCGAGCAGGTGGCTCTCTGCATCGCCACCGGCGGCATGTCCAACATGCCCGCCGTAAAACGGCGCCTGCACGAAATATTCGGTCCCGCTCGCGTGCAGATTCCAGGAGCAACAGCAACTCTCATCGCCGAGGGCGCTGCGTGGATCGCGTCAGACGATGCGAGGCTTCGGCTTGCGAAAAATGTCGAGTTGGTTCTGGCGCGCAACTCCTATCTGCCTCTCGTCAAGGCCGGCACGATCATGCCCCGGGAGGGCGAATTACAGCGTGAGAACTTTCATCTCTACTGCACCGATCCGCGGGACGGAATTGCGAAGTTCCAGATTTGTGCGCCCAAGCGCCCTGGGCGCCAAGTCATGCCGGGCGACCCCCGTACCCATCTCGAGAACCTTACGGTTAGGGTCGACTCGCTGGCAAGGCCCTTTCAGGAACGATTGGAACTTGCCGTCAGCATCAACGACGACCTTATTCTGGAAGCGCACGCGCGTGCCCTCAACATGAAGGACGAGGACCGCTGCGAAGTGCACAACCTCGAGTTCGGCGTGGCCTTCCCGACTTGGAATCCGGTGGACGGCGACATGGTTGACGATGGCAACACGCTGGCGACCGATCCACACGAAAAAGGAGCGCTCAGTTTGAGAGCCAACGTCGCCGATCGCGAGGACTTGAGCCTCGTGCCAGGCGAACTGCTATACCGGCACAATCCCGGCTATTTTGACCGGCGTCTCTCTCCCCCAGCACATCAGGACAGTGAAAGGCTTTACTACCTGCCCTGCAGCCTTTGCGGTCTGGCCTCCCATGATCCACGCTGTCACTGCGCGAGCCTCTTGCCCCAAGCAAACCGCCGACCGGACGAGCAAGCTAGAGGTCTCTAATGAATCGTTTCCAAGACACCAACCCACGCGCCCTTACTGATTTGCTGGCCGAAATCGACGGTCGCAGCGCTGCGCTTCCCGATTTTCAACGTGCATAATGGCTGGGTATCCTTCTATGCATCGCGGTGACGTAATCCCTCCCTGTTTCTGCCGACCGCAACCATCGTCCCATCATCAGGAGAGCCTATTCAAACGCCGTTTCGTCGACGTGCTTGCCGAACTTGAAGTCAGTCCCGACGATCTTGCGCGCTGGCACAGCTACGATTGGCTGTCGTTCGACGGCCAAAGGATCGTCGAAGTGGACGATGTCGTCGACCCTCGCGTTTGGGAGCTCACTGTCATTCGTGACATCGTCCGCTCCGGCCTGAGCGACGCCCACGTCAGACATCTGATCGGGCGGTTGCCAAAACCTGCCGCCATCGACCCATGCCGGCTTGCCTATAGCTTTCGCTTTGGCTGGATTGAAGGAGTCCTTCCGGTTGATCCCGATCCAGATGAGTTCGTCGAAGAACACATTGATGCTTGGCTTGAAAACCAGGACCTTGACCGGCTTCGCGCCTTGCAGGCGACCATCGCAGAGCTTGTGCGACGCTGCAACGATGACCCAGCAGAAGGTCGGACATGACCACCAAGAGATGGCTCATCGAAGTCGCCCTGTCGCTCGAAGCCATCAACAAGGCGGCGCCACGATGACCCGCCACCCTCCACCCGGCCACCCGGAAACCGCGGCCTTTGCCGAAATCGCATCACTCATCGCTGCGGCACGGCAGCGCACCTTTTCTGCCGTCAATGCCGCGCTGATCGATCTCTACTGGCAGGTCGGCCGGGCCATCAGCACCCGCATCACCGCAGAAGGCTGGGGCAAGGGCACGGTGAAGGCGCTGGCCACCTGCATTGACCGGCAGCACCCCGGGCAACGCGGCTTCTCGCTGCAGAACCTGTGGCGGATGCGTCAGTTTTTCGAAGCTTGGCGCGATGAGCCAGAACTCTCGACGCTGTTGAGAGAACTGCCTTGGTCGGCGCACCTGCACATCCTCGCCAAGACCAAGCGCCCCGCGGAGCGCGAGTTCTACCTCCGCATGAGCATCCAGCAACGCTGGCCGGTACGGGAGGTCGCCCGTCAGATCGACAGCGCCCTGTTCGAGCGTGCGGTGTTGCATCCGCCGAAACTCTCAACAGTGTTGAGAGAACTGCATCCTGGCGCCGAGGCCGCGTTTCGCGATGCCTACGTGGTCGAGTTTCTGGAGTTGCCCAATGACCATCGTGAGGCCGATTTGCATCAGAGCCTGTTGCGCAATCTCAGGCGTTTCCTCGGCGAAACGGGGCGCGACTTCTGTTTCATCGGCAGCGAGGTGCCGCTCCAGGTGGGCGGTCGGGACTTTGCCCTGGATCTGTTGTTCTTCCACCGTGAGCTGAACTGCCTGATCGCCATCGAGCTGAAGATCGGCGAATTTCAGCCAGAGCATCTCGGCAAACTGGAGTTCTATCTCGAAGCCCTCGACCGCGATCTGCGCAAACCGCACGAAGGCCCGTCGATCGGCCTGCTGCTCTGCGCCAGCAAGGACAGCGAGGTGGTCGAGTATGCCCTGAGTCGCTCACTCTCGCCCGCACTGGTTGCCGAGTACTGGACCCGGCTGCCGGACAGGAAGTTGCTGCAAGCCAAGCTGCATGAGTTCTACACGCTGACCGACGCAGCTACACCGGATGAACCGAACAAGAAGGACGACTAGCCAGAACGCCATGACCTACAAGAAAAAGCTCATCGAAGTCGCCCTGCCGCTGGAGGCGATCAACATCGCCAGCGCGCGCGAGAAATCGATCCGGCACGGCCACCCGAGCACGCTGCACCTGTGGTGGGCGCGGCGACCGCTGGCGGCGGCGCGGGCGGTGATCTTCGCGCAGATGGTCGATGATCCGTCGGCGCACCCGGACATCTTCCCGACCGAGAAGAAGCAGGAGAAGGAGCGGCAGCGGCTGTTCGGCATCATCGAGGAACTGGTCAAGTGGGAGAACACAACCAACGAGACTGTGCTGCAGCAGGCGCGCGACGAAATCTGGCAGAGCTGGCGCTACACCTGCGCCGAGAATGCCGACCATCCGCGCGCCAAGGAACTCTTCGACCGCTACAGGCTGCCGGCTTTTCATGACCCCTTCGCCGGCGGTGGCGCGCTGCCGCTCGAAGCGCAGCGACTGGGGCTGGAGAGCTACGCCAGCGATCTGAATCCGGTGGCGGTGCTGATCAACAAGGCGATGATCGAAATTCCGCCGAAGTTCGCCGGCAGGCCGCCGGTCAATCCGGAAGCGCGCCGGAAACTCGACGCATCGGGATCGTGGCTGGGAGCGACCGGTTTGGCCGAGGACGTGCGCTACTACGGCCAGTGGATGCGTGACGAGGCCGAGAAGCGCATCGGCCACCTCTACCCGAAGATCGAGGTCACCGCAGACATGACGAAGGATCGGGCCGACCTCAGGCCCTATGTCGGCAGGAAGCTCACGGTCATCGCTTGGCTGTGGGCGCGCACGGTGAAGAGCCCCAACCCGGCCTTCGCGCATGTCGATGTCCCGCTGGCCTCGACCTTCATGCTCTCGACCAAGGCTGGCAAGGAAGCCTATGTCGAACCGGTGATTGAGGACGGCGGCTATCGGTTCACGGTGAAGGTGGGCAAGCCGAAGGATCTGGAGGGGGCGAAGAATGGCACCAAGCTGTCGCGGGGCGCAAACTTCAGGTGCCTGATTTCGGGCGCGCCGATGGCCGGCGACCACATCAAGAGCGAAGGCAAAGCCGGGCGCATGGGGGCGCGGCTGATGGCCATTGTGGCCGAAGGTGACCGGGGTCGCGCCTATCTCGCGCCGACGCCGGAGATGGAAGCGATTGCCCTGACCGCGCAACCCACATGGAAGCCGGAAACGCCATTGCCTGCGGACATGCGCTCGCATTGGACGCCACCCTACGGCCTGACGACCTATGGTGACCTCTTCACCCCCCGCCAACTCGTCGCGCTGACGACCTTTTCCGACTTGGTGCAGGAAGTGCGCGAGCGGGTGAAATGCGACGCTATCCAGGCTGGCGTGGTCGACGACGGCGAGTCCCTCGCAAGAGGCGGCGGGGGCGCAGCGGCCTATGCCGATGCGGTTGGGGTGTACTTGGCATTCTCTATCGACAAAGGGTCTGACTATTGGTCAACTGTTTGTACTTGGCACTCAAGCAAAGAACTAATACGCAACACATTTGGGCGGCAAGCCATCCCGATGTCTTGGGATTATGTGGAAACAAACATCTTTTCTGACTCATCGGGAAATGTTTCGAGCGGCATTGAGTGGGCACAAAAGGCGATATGCATGTTCCCGGCTGCAGCGGTAGGGTTTGGCGCCCAAAGTGATGCTCAGACACAAGATATCTCCGTTGATCGCGTTGTATCCACTGATCCACCCTACTATGACAACATCGGCTACGCTGATCTTTCTGATTTCTTCTACGTCTGGCTCCGCCGCTCCCTGAAGCCCGTTTTCCCCGAGCTTTTTGCCACACTCGCCGTGCCTAAGGCCGAGGAACTGGTGGCGACACCCTACCGTCACGGCAGCAAGCAAAAGGCTGAAACCTTTTTCCTGGATGGCATGACCCAGGCCATGCACCGGCTCGCCGAACAGGCGCATCCAGCCTTTCCCGTGACCATCTACTATGCCTTCAAACAAGCGGAGAGTGACGGCGCGGACGGTACAACCAATACCGGCTGGGACACCTTCCTCGCCGCCGTCATCGAAGCCGGGTTTGCCATCAGCGGCACGTGGCCGATGCGCACCGAACTGGGCAACCGCATGATCGGCTCGGGCACGAACGCCCTCGGCTCCAGCATAGTCCTCGTGTGCCGCCAGCGACCCGCCACCGCACCGACGGCTACCCGCCGCGATTTCGTCACCGCCCTGAAAGCCGAACTTCCCTCGGCACTGGCACACCTGCAGGCCGGCAACATCGCCCCGGTGGACTTGGCGCAGGCGGCCATCGGCCCCGGCATGGCGGTCTATACGCGCTACGCGAAGGTGCTCGATGCCGAAGGCAAACCGCTGCCGGTACGCGCCGCGCTGGCGCTGATCAACCAAACCCTCGACGAAGCCCTGGCCGAACAGGAAGGCGACTTCGATGCCGACAGCCGCTGGGCGCTCACCTGGTTCGACCAGACCGGCTTTGCCGAAGGCGATTACGGTGTCGCGGAGCAGCTTTCCAAGTCCAAGAACACCAGCGTCGGCGGCCTGGACGAAGCCGGCATTCTGGTATCCCGAGCCGGCAAGGTGCGCCTGCTCAAGCCCGACGAACTGCCGGCGAACTGGGACCCGCTGACCGACAAGCGGCTGACGCACTGGGAAATCGTGCACCAGCTCATTCGCGCGCTGGAATCCGGCGGTGAGAGCGCCGCTGCCCGACTGGTCGCCAAGCTGGGCAGCAAGGCGGAAACCGCCCGCGAACTCTGCTACCGCCTCTATACCCTGTGCGAGCGCAGGAAGCGCGCCACAGAAGCCATGGCCTACAACGGCCTGGTGCAGAGCTGGCCGGAAATCACCCGGTTGGCACGCGAGGCGCCGCGCCCGGTCCAGCCCGGCACCGACGACCTCTTCGATCAGGAATAGCGGCGTTGGCTGTCGTAAAGCGGATTCTCTGCCTCACAAACTCGAGAAAGCCTGGAGGGACTTGTTTCGCCGGTCGTGTTCTAGAAGGCGATAGGATCGGCGCATGGATTCGCCCGGTTGGAGCGCGAGAAAGTGAGGCAGTAAGCACTTGGGAACAACGCTTGCCCGATGGCGACATCGCCCGGCCGCTCGATATTGTTGATGTACCCCTCCTTAACGCGGCGCCACACGCATGCCAGACGGAGAACTGGCTGATCGACGCTTCGCGTCGATGGGACTGGGTCAGTCGAGCGACAGAAGCACAATTGGCGAAGTGCATCGAGAACCCAGGAAACATCTGGCTAAATGGCCATAGCACTCGACATGGCTATCACGATGAAATGCCGCACGCGGAGTCAGATCGGCTGACCAGCTCGCTAGTGCTCGTGAGGGTGCAGCGTGTTCGACTCCGTGTCTTGGCGCCCGGGATCGAGTATGGAAACACGGAGCGGCGAGTTCAGGGGTTCTTCGCTCACGGGGGAGTCAAATATGGATTGCGGGTAACGGATTTGCACATTGAAAACGATTATCTCAAGCGCGGAAACGGATTTTACGATCTAGGTGAGAGTTGCATCACCATCAGCGTGTCTGAGCCATTCCGCAAGTCAAACGGCGATGCTTATCGGTACAAGTTGATCGCCGCGATCATTCCATTGGCGGGTCACGAGGACTAGTGGCAATGAAAGGCCGAATCATATTTTCGATTGGGCACTCCAATCACTCCATCGAGCAGTTCGTTGCGCTACTTCGACAGCATGGCATTACAGCCTTGGCTGACGTTCGGTCGGCGCCTTACAGCCGTTTCCAGCCTCAGTTCAACAAGGACGCGCTGGAGCGCTCACTCAAGGCGGAGGGCATTAGGTATGTGTTCCTTGGAAAGGAACTCGGTGCTCGCTCGGATGACCGCTCGTGTTACCAGAACGGGCGCGTTCGCTATCCACTCCTTGCGAAAACGCCACTGTTCCGAAAAGGACTGGAACGGGTGATGACGGGCGCGAAAACTTTCACGGTCGCAATCATGTGCGCTGAGAAGGAGCCGCTGGAGTGCCATCGGACCCTGCTGGTCAGCCGCGCGCTTGAGGTCGAAGGCGTCTCCGTTCAACACATCCTCGTTGACGGCGGTGTGGAGACCCATGCCGACGCAATGTTTCGTTTGATCGATGTCGTGGGTTTGAAGAGAGAAGACCTGTTCCGGACGCAGGAGGAGATTCTTGCCGATGCACTCGCGATGCAGGAAGAGAAGGTGGCGTACGTAGACGAGAAACTGGCGGCCCATGACTCGTCCGCCGCATGAAGAGGGGCGGCTGAAATGAAGCTCTACACGATCGGCTTTACGAAAAAGAACGCGCAGAGGTTCTTCGAGACACTCCGCAACTCGGGCACCAAACGCGTTGTCGATGTGCGGCTCAACAATGTCTCTCAACTCGCAGGCTTCGCCAAGCGCGATGATCTGGCCTATTTTCTCGATCAAGTCTGCAAGATCGGGTACGTGCACCTGCCCGACCTGGCACCAACCCAGGATATGCTCGACGAGTACAAGAAGAAGGGCGGCGACTGGGTCACCTACGAAAAGCGTTTCCTCGACCTGATGGAGAAGCGCCGGATCGAAGAAAAGATTTCCAAGGATGTCATCGATGGCGGCTGCCTGCTTTGCAGCGAGGACAAGCCGCACCAATGCCACCGCCGTCTCGTCGCGGAATACCTGAATCAGCATTGGGGCAATGTCGACATTGCTCATCTCGGATAAGGCACAAAGACGATGGCCATCACCAACCACGAACGCGTCGGCAAGGCGCTGGAATTCCTGAAGGCCGGATTGGGCCCTTTCGTTGCGCGCGAGATCAAGAGCGCGATCGCCGCCAATGCGCTCTCCATGCAAAAGGTCAAGGGCTTCGTCGATGACCCACTCCTCGCCAACAAGAGCATCGGCGAGTGGGATGCGGCGGCGCTGCTGAAGCTGATGTGGGAGACCTGGAACGAGGTCTTCCGCAAGACGCTGGGGTTCTCCGAACGCAGCTTGGTCTCGGAAATCCGCGACTGGCGCAACAAATGGGCGCATCAGGAGCCCTTCTCCAGCGACGATGCCTACCGGGCGCTGGATTCTGCCGGGCGCCTGCTGTCCGCCGTTTCGGCCGCGCAGGCGGACGATGTGGACAAGATGAAGATGGAACTGCTGCGCGTGCGCTTCGACGAACAGGCGCGCAGCGAGAAGCGAAAATCGGCCAGCACGGCGATCGAAAGCGGCGTCACCGGCAACCTCAAGC
>ERZ761603.2757-NODE-2757-length-11801-cov-39.682019_pt1 | contig 11801 bp, 10 predicted proteins | sample MGYA00511879_ERZ761603 | MGnify/ENA primary metagenome ERZ761603 (study PRJEB28899, sample SAMN02850040) | bioreactor sludge metagenome | biome: EBPR Sludge; feature: EBPR Bioreactor; material: flocular biomat | place: Australia: Thorneside Wastwater Treatment... | reverse complement strand
GGTCGCCGCGAGGTCGGGAGCGCGCAGGCCGAAACCCAGGCAGGCGGCGATGGTCGCCGCCTGGGCCGCATCGTCGCAGTCCAGCCCGGCGAGCGCGCTGATCAACTCGCCGAGATGGATCTCGCCCCTACGGCCGCCGGCTGGGCTCATCTTGGGCGACCATCGGTTTGAGCAGGGTCGCCCGTTCGACCTGTTGCCACTTTTCGGAATCGACGCTGATCGCGAGGTCATGGCAGGTGCGCACGGCGTCGAGAAACTCGCTGGTCCCCGGCGAGCGCTGCCCGCTGTCGACGCGCTGCTGGCGCAGCTCGACCATCCTGTCGGCGATCCTTTCGATCAGTTCGGGCGCGACCTTGGGCTCATGCACGCGGGCAATGGCGATCAGACCGTCACGCTCGGGCTCCCTGAGCAGCAGGCTGACGCAGCGGCGCAGGAAGGCCTGTGGCAACTCGCGCTCGCGATTGGTGGTGATGATCGTCAGCAGTTCCTGCGCGGGATCGGCAGTCAGCGTGCGGCCGTCGGGCAGCCCGAAACTGCGCCGGTCGAGCGGTTCGAGCAGGTCGTTGGGCAGATCGGGTTCGGCCTTGTCGATCTCGTCGATCAGCAGAACGGTGTGTTGCGGTTGGTTGTCCGGTCGTCGCACGACGCCGCCGCAGCGCGCTGCGACGCGCGGTCTGCCGACGTTGGCCGGCAGACCGCGCCGGCTGGCCGATGTCGGGTTGAACGCCCACCAGAAAATGCCGGGATTGTAGTACTCCTCGTCACGCTCGAGCGCCCTGGCCTTCGTCCTGGCTTCCGGCCGGGCGGCGCGCTGCGCGTCGTTCAGGCGGCGCAGGTGATCGACATCGACGGTCAGTTGCTCGACGCGGCTACGCGAAGTGATCGTCTGGTGCAGGAAGTTCCATTGCAATACGGCGGCCACCGTTTCGGCGAGCCGGCTCTTGCCGCACCCCGGCGGACCGGCGACCAGCAGCGGCCGCTGCGTGACCAGCGCGACCTCGACGGCGATCACCGCCTCCTCGGAGAAAAGGTACGCGGCGACGTCGCCTTCGGCGGGGAAACAGTAGTCGGCAGGCAGCCGCGTCAGCTTGCGGGGAATGTACTGGCTCATGGCATGCTTTCATACTTGGTGTTGATCAGATCCCGTGCCTTCAGTTCTTGGAGATACTGGGTCCACTCGGTGTCTTCACCGAGTTCCGGAAGAACGGGTCGCAGATCACCCGGCAGGTCCACGGGTAGCCGCTCGCCGACATGGACGACGAAGGTGAGCGACTGGCGCTGCCTGGCGTGGTCTTCGAGGGCAGGCAGCAGCAAGGGGTCGGGAGCTTCGCCGGACTGGGCGGGAGTCGGCAAGAGGACGATCAGGTGGCATGTGTCCTTGCGCAGCTCTGCGTCGATGACCCTGGCGGGCGGTCTTTGTTCGCCTGGCCAATAACCCTGGCGTACCTCCTGCCAGATCTCGTCGGCGTTCTTCAGTTGCGACACCTGAATGACCTTGATCTGGTCGGTTGCCGGCCAGGCGCGTTCGAGATGACGACGCAGCGTGAAACAATCCACCTTGAGTTTGACATCGGGTTTTGCCACGAGCTGGCCGTTCATCGCCAGGCACTTGCCATGCGACCTGGCGCTGGCAATGACTCCGGCAGCGCCAACATCGACCCATAGCGCGCGGATGTATTTCAACATTTCCTCGGCACGCTCGCGGCCTGGACGTGGCACGAGACCATCGAGAATCTTGCTAAAACGCTCCAGCGCCTTTCCGCCTTCGCTGAACAGATACCCGGCCAGCCCCCGGGCGAAACGCTGCCTGGGGTCGAGATGCGTCAAGGGCGGCTGGGTGCCGGGGAAATGTTTGCTCCACAGGTCGCTCAAGATGACTTCCTTGACCTCCATATCGAGTATCGTTTCGACTGCGGTGACCAGCCGTTCGAACGGGGTTTGCGCAGCGCCTGCCCGGGCAAGCCGGTCGTCGAGCCTCGGCTTGACGCCGGCGAGGATGGCGGGCGCCCCAGCCACGCTCTGCACACACTGATCGCGGCTGATCCCCAGCATGCGGAAATACTCGTCCCTGTCGAGATCGGCCGGCGTTTGCCCGTCGAGCAGGACTGGAAACAGCCTGAATCCCGGCTCGATTGCCGCGCGCCAACTGAGGATCGTCGCTTCCTTTCTCACCCAGTTCGAATCGCCGACCGCCCGTCTGGACAGCAGGAGGATCGCTGCGTGACAGTCGTACAGCCACTCGTCGAGGCATTGCTCCCAGCGGTCGCCGGGCTGCAGGCCATCGTAGTCGACCAGGATGTCGATCGCGTTGCCATACTGCGCGGCCAGCGCCGCGCAGGTCTCCTGCAGGAGCCGCCAGTTCGCTTGCGCCTGTGCATCGCCCGCCGCGCTGTCGCGCGGGCGTGCGCTGTGGCTGATGAAGATCCGGAGAGCCGCCATGAGGATTTTGTGTCAGTTTATGTTACGGCGTCTGGCCGGCCGCCGTGTCTGGCGGGAAGACTACCACGCATCAACCGACGACCGAACAGTCGGGCACGCCTGACGCCAGCGAAGCTCGCGGCAAACGCCATCGCCTGATCGCTCAGGCTGCCGAGTCACCTGAGACGATCCCCTTTCCGGCAAGTGCCGCAGCGCCGTGCTCGTCCGTGAACAGGCTTGGCGCCGCGTCTCATGCGTGCTGAAGGGAGCTTCGCCGAACCAACGCGGGTTTCCTCGTGCGCCTGTCCGGGCAACGCCAGGCGACCTGCCGGGGGCCGGGTTCGATCCTGCGCCCAGGCTTCGCCGGTCAGGCGGCAAGCACCGTCAGAGGATCGTGGTAGGCGTAGTGGAGGTCTTCGGCGACTTCACGGCAGGTGACCTTGCCGAAGGCGACATTCAGGCCGTTGCGCAGGTGCTGGTCGTCCTTCAGCGCCTGCCGCCAACCCTTGTCGGCAATCTGCAGCGCAAACGGCAGCGTTGCATTGTTCAGCGCGTAGGTCGAGGTCCGGGGTACGCCGCCCGGCATGTTGGCCACACAATAATGCACGACGTTGCCGACCACATAGGTCGGCGCGGCGTGTGTCGTCGCCTGGGCCGTCTCGCAGCAGCCGCCCTGGTCGATGGCGACATCGACGATTACCGCACCCGGTTTCATCGCGTCGACCATCTGGCGGGTGATCAGCTTGGGTGCCGCAGCACCCGGAATCAGGACGCCGCCAATCACCAGATCGGCGCGCAACACATGCTGCTCGACGTTGTCGCGGTTGGAGAAGACGGTGATGGCGCGCGCCCCGAGCAGACGATCGATGCGCCGCAGGACGTCGATGTTGCGGTCGATGACCACCACCTGGGCGCCGCTGCCCACGGCGATCTGGGCTGCGTTCGAGCCCACCACGCCCCCGCCGAGGATGACGATCCTGGCCGACGGAACGCCGGCCACGCCGCCGAGCAGGACGCCCATGCCGCCATGTGCCTTTTCCAGGCAGTAAGCACCGGCCTGCACCGAAAGGCGTCCGGCAACCTCCGACATCGGCGCCAGAAGAGGCAAACCGCCACCCGGCTGGGTCACGGTTTCATAGGCGATGCAGACCGCGCCGCTGTTCACCAGATCGGCACACTGTTCAGGGTCGGGAGCCAGGTGCAGATAGGTATAGAGAATCTGCCCTGCGCGCAGCATGGCACGCTCGCCCGCTTGCGGCTCCTTGACCTTGACGATCATTTCAGCGCTGGCAAAGATTTCTTCCGGGCCAGCCGCGATCAGGGCGCCGGCCTTCTGGTAGACCTCGTCGGTGGCACCAATGCCCCTGCCGGCGCCGGTCTCGACGGTCACCTGGTGACCGTGAGCGACCATTTCCCGGACCGATGAGGGGGTGAGGCCAACACGATATTCATGGTTCTTGATTTCCCTGGGTACGCCAATGTGCATCTCTATCTCCTTGCCAGTGGTTGAGAGGACTGCCCATGTTATGCCATTTCACCGCCCCTGGCGGCTTTTTCAGGTCCCTCGGCCGCCGGGAGAGTGACGAACCCGGCCGCCGCCAACCACCAGGCGCCCCGCCCCACCTCCAGACGAGGCTTTGCCGCATGCCCCCTTATGTATAAACTGCGCGACGATCAGCCGCAGGGTTTGCACAGGCGGTCACGGCCGGAATCACGAAGCGACGCCGGCTGTTGCAAGCCGCCGATGGCGCGCGGCGTCCTTCGGCAACACCTCTTTCCCACCTCTGGCAAACCGTGCAATCCGATGAACATGAGTGCCCATAGCGACGCCAGCCAAAGCCCGTCGGCTTCTGCGGGAAGCCGCTCACTGCCACCGCAAGCCGACAACATCGCTGCCGAGCTGTCCGGCTTCCGGCGCGAGATGCTGCGCTTTGCAGTCCTGCAATTGCGTGACCAGGCGAGTGCCGAGGATGCGGTACAGGAAGCGATGCTGGCCGCATTGCAGGGTGCAGACCGCTTTGGCGAGCGGGCCCGTTTGAAGACCTGGGTTTTCTCGATTCTCCGGAACAAGATCGTAGACATCATCCGCCGGCGAGTTCGCGAACCGAGTTACGAGGAGCCCCTGGATGAAATCGACGAGACCGACTTCGACCCGCTGTTCCAGAGCAACGGTCACTGGCAGCGCGATGCCCGTCCCGCCGATTGGGGAGATCCGGAAAAGACCTTCGAAAACCGCAGCTTCTGGGAAATTTTTGATGCCTGCCTGAACCGCCTGCCGAGCAGCACGGCGCGGGTCTTCATGATGCGGGAGATGCTCGGTCTGGAAACCGACGAAATCTGTGAGGAGCTCTCGATGAGCAGCAACAACTGCTGGGTCGTCCTGCACCGCGCACGCATGAGCCTGCGCGTGTGCCTGGATCAACGATGGTTCGCCGGCAGCGAGCAGCGCAAATGATGACTTGCAAACAAGCTGTCCGGCTGATGTCGGAAGAGATGGATCGCGACCTGGCCACCGGCGAACGTTTCTCGCTGCGTCTGCATACCCTGATCTGCCTTGGCTGTCACCGCTACCGACAGCAGATGTCCTTCCTGCGACAGGCCTGTCGGCAACAGGTGGCGCCCGGCGACACCGTTCCGCCGCTCGGCTGAGTGGCAGGGTCACCGGCACCCGGCGGCACTGCGCCACCTGCGACGTCCTTTCAGCCACCGACGATACCGCCATCCAGCCGCCGGATGACGACCGTCGCCGAACGCGGTCTGCCGCCCGTCAGCTCGGCAAACTGGCTTGCCGGCCAGCCCGACGCGGCCAGGGGCCTGTTCGGGTCGGACCGCCCGCCGGGGACCTCGCCGGGATGCTGGACGTTGACGAACAGGTTGCGCCCGTCCGGAGTGGCGCAAATCCCGGTGATTTCACAGCCCTTCGGGCCGGTCAGAAAACGCCGGATCTCGCCGCTGGCGACGTCGGCAACCAGCATCTGATTGTTGCCGAATCGCTCATGGTCACCGCGCTCGATCAGGTTGCCGGAAGCATCGGTCTGAATCCACAGGCGTCCGTCAGGGTCGAACCACAATCCGTCCGGGCTGCCGAAGGCATCGCCACGAATGTTGCCTCGTCTGGCCGCATCGGCATGCCGTGGGTCGCCACAAAGCGCGAAGACGTCCCAGGCGAAACTGTCGGCAGCGGCGTCACCCGCCGCCTCGCGCCAGCGGATGATATGGCCAAAGGCATTGTCGGCGCGCGGATTGGCCGCATCGGCAACGCTGCGCTGACGGTTGTTGGTCAGGCTGCAATACACCTCGCCACTCTGCGGATGCACGGCAATCCACTCCGGGCGATCCATCCTGGTCGCTCCGACGAGATCGGCCGCCTGACGCGTACGGATCAGGAGGGCGGCCTGATCGGCAAAGCCACTGCCTGCGTCGAGGCCGTTCTGCCCGTGCTGCAGGGCCAGCCAACGACCCCGGCCGGCCGCTTCGAAGCGGGCGACGTACAGGCTTCCCATCTCGAGCAGACGTTCTCGCCCGGCTGGCTTGCCGGCATCGAACGGATCGCGCGACACGTACTTGTAAAGGTACTCGAACGGTTCGTCGTCGCCCATGTAAACCACTACACGACCGTCGCGGGCCAGGGTCACCATCGCACCTTCGTGCTTGAAGCGACCAAGCGCGGTGTGTTTGACCGGAACGCCGGCCGGATTCCAGGGGTCGATTTCGACCACCCAGCCAAAGCGATTCGCCTCGTTCGGCTCGCTCGCCACGTCGAAGCGGCTGTCGTGCTCGTGCCAGCGATAGCCGGCGCCCTTGCTGCGGATGCCATAGCGCTTCTGCGCCGGCGTCGGCTGGTCGAGCCCGTTGAAATAGGAGCTGAAGTGTTCCTCACAGGTCAGGTAGGTGCCCCAGGGCGTCACCCCCATCGCGCAATTGGCCAGAGTCCCGAAGACGATGTTGCCGCGCCAGTCGTCACGCGTTCGCAGGTCGGCAGAGCCGGCCGCCGGCCCGTCGATGCGCATCGGCGTGCGCGCCGTGATCCTCCGGGCATAGGGCGAAGGCCGCACGAGTTGCCAGTGTGGGGCTTCGCCGCTCGCGCCGGTCCGAAGTTCCACCTCGATCACCGAAACCCCGTGCGCGTTTTGTGACTTGAGTGTTTTGGCATAGCTCCAGCCGGCCACACCGTCCGGGTGCAGCAGGCCCTCATCGGTGTATTCGTGGTTGACGCACAGCAGACCACGCGTCGACGAAGGCTTGCCCTCCTCGAGCTGCGGAAAGAAGTGCATCCCGTCATGGTGCATTCCCGCCTGCAGGGCCTGCTCGGACGCGCTGTTGCCGGCGTCGCCGCGAAAAGCCGGGGTGGCCCCCAACGGCTCCCCCCAGGCGAAGAGGACCTGCACACCATAACCCTCGGGCACGCACAACCGATCGTCTCTCGACGCGGCGATCGGTTTGAAGCCGATCGCCGGACGAATCGCCGCGGCGGCAAGGGCCGACCGCAGCGGCAGGGTGAAGAAAGGCAAGGCTGCGCTCCCGAGGCCAGTCTGCAGCAGGCGACGACGCGTCACCTGCTGCAGCGTGAGTGGCGCGACCATCTGCACCGGATGCCGATCGTCACTGTCGTTGGCGGGCGGCAAATCCTTCATGATGCCGTTGGCTCCGGGCAAAAGTGAAGAGGAAGGTGAGCCAGGCGAGGCACCGGAATTTCATTCTTCAAGCAGGCTGCGCAGCATCCACGCCGTCTTCTCATGCACCTCCAGACGCTGTGTCAGCAGATCGGCGGTCGGCTGGTCGTTGGCCGCATCGACCACCGGAAACAATTCGCGCGCGGTGCGTGCCGTCGCCTCCTGGGCAGCCACCAGATGGCGGATCATGTCCGTTGCCCTGGGCACACCCTCCACCTCCTGGATCGAGGCGACCTTGACGAACTCCTTGTACGTCCCGGGCGCCGGGTGGCCGAGCGCGCGGATCCGCTCGGCGATCACGTCAAGCGCGGTCCACTGCTCGGTATATTGCCCCATGAACATCAGGTGCAGGGTGTTGAACATCGGCCCGGTGACGTTCCAGTGGAAATTGTGGGTCATCAGGTACAACGTATAGCTGTCCGCCAGCAAGGCGGAAAGACCCTGTGCAATCTTCTCGCGCGCCTCGGCACTGATCCCGATGTTGATCGACGGGGCGGTGACTTTCTTGGCGTTCATCATCATTCCTCCACGGTTGAACAAGATGGACCGCAATGCGGTTTTCCACCCTCATCACGGCAATGCCGGCCAGCGGGCGCTGCTGTGACGACGTCGACCCGGTTGCTGCCGAGGCGGGGTCGATGCAAGCGCGCATCACGACCAGACAGGCAAATATTAGGAGGACCTGTCGAATTCGTCCAATCAATTGCCGATATTGTCTCGATTGCCAGCTGCTATTGACCAGGCACGGAACCGGTCAGCGACCGACTTCACGGCGACCCTCTGCCACCGGAAAGCGACCGGACAGGGTCCGAAACCGCGTTCCGACAGCAGTCGCCAAGCGCTTATCGCAACACTGTTGCATGTGGCGGTCAAACAAGGCAAGATTCGCCCTCCCCTACAACCGATACCCTCTTTCGGCACTCGCTTCTCGTCCCGCTGATGTCGCCCCCTGACCCGCACACCGCGACGGCCAGCAGCCACCTGCGCAATCCGGTGCTCTGCACCAGCGCCGCGTCGCGCCTGTTGTGGGCGGCCGGCACCCTGTTCGTACTCTGGGGCACAGTTTTCTGGGCTCTCGATTGAAGCCGCCCGCCCGCCCTGCAGCCGAGCCGATATTGCGCTTCGACAATCTGACGCTGGGCTACAACCGTCATCCGGCGGTGCACCACCTGCACGGCGAGGTGACAGCCGGCAGCCGGCTGGCCATCGTCGGACCCAACGGTGCCGGTAAATCGACACTCCTCAAGGCCATAGCAGGCGAGCTGCGACCCTTGCAGGGGCGGCTCGAGCGGCACGGAGTGCAACGTCACCAGATCGCTTACCTCACGCAACAGGCAACCCTGGACAGCAGCTTCCCAATCCTCGTCCATGACTTCGTAGCCATGGGTCTGTGGCACAAGATCGGCGCCTTTTCAGGGCTCGACCAGGCGCTGCGCCAACGCATCTTGCAGGCGCTCGACCGTGTCGGCCTGAGCGGCCTGCAGAAACGCCCGCTCGGCTCTCTCTCCGGCGGCCAGTTGCAGCGCGCGCTGTTCGCCCGCGTGATGCTGCAGGATGCGCCGCTGGTCCTGCTCGACGAGCCCTACGGCGCGATCGATGGAGCAAGCGTGCATGATCTGGCCGCTGTAGTCCGGCACTGGCATGCTGAGGGCAGGACAGTGATCGCTGTCCTGCACGACCTCGAACACGTTCGCCAGGAATATCCCGAAGCCCTCCTCCTCGCCCGCGAACTGGTCGCACGCGGGGAGACCACCAGCGTGCTCAGCGAGAGCAACCTGCTGCGCGCTCGTCAGCTCGCCGGGGGAGGCGACAAGGAAGTGGCGGCGCCGATCTGCCACATCGATGAGGTCGGGACATGAGCGATGCACTGTCTGCTCTTCCCTTGTTCTCGCCCTTCGTCGAGTTCGCTTTCATGCGCCGCGCCCTTGCCGGTTGCCTGGCGCTGTCGCTGGGTGCGACGCCGGTCGGCGTCTTCCTGATGCTGCGCCGCATGAGTCTGGCCGGCGATGCGATGTCGCACGCCATCCTGCCGGGCGCTGCCATCGGCTATCTGGTCGCCGGCCTGTCGCTGCCGGCAATGACCATTGGCGGCCTGCTTGCCGGCCTCGCCGTGGCCGTGCTCTCCGGCGGCGTGGCGCGCCATACGGTGATCAGGGAAGACACCAGTCTGGCCACCTTCTATCTGCTGTCATTGTCGGCCGGTGTCCTCATCATCTCGCTGCGCGGCAGCAGCGTCGACCTGCTGCACGTGCTTTTCGGCAGCGTCCTTGCGCTCGACGACGCGGCGCTGCTGCTGCTCGCCGGCTTCGCCTCGCTGTCGATCGTGGCGCTCGCCATCGGCCTGCGGCTGTTCGTCCTGGAAGGTTGCGACCCGGCCTTCCTGGCACGCATCAGCCGCCTCGGTCCACTGGCCCACTATGGCTTCCTGGTGTTGCTGGTACTCAATCTGGTCGCCGGCTTCCACGCCCTGGGCACCCTGATGGCGGTGGGAATCATGATCCTGCCGGCGGCCGCGGCACGTCTGTGGGTGTGCAATATCGGCCCGCTGCTGCTGATGGCCAGCGGTCTGGCCATTGCCGGCTCGATCACCGGCCTTCTGTTGTCGTACCACATCAACCTGCCCGCCGGACCGGCAATCGTGCTCACACTCGGTGCACTTTACTTGCTGTCGCTGGCCATCGGACCGCTCGCACCGCTGGCCAGCCGCTGGCGGTCCGGCTGGCATTTCGAGCGCTGACCGCAGGAAGAGAAACCATGCCAGCCCCTATCTTCGGTACACTGAAGCGGTTGCTCATCCCCATGCTGCGCTGCCTCTTCGCCAGCTACCTGCTGCTCCCCGGCAACGCCACGGCCGAACCGCTGCCGATCGTGGCCAGCTTCAGCATCCTGGCCGACCTGACCAAGCAGGTCGGCGGTGATCGCGTGCAGATCCACACCCTGGTCGGTCCCGGCTCCGACGCACACGTCTACCAGCCGACGCCGAGCGACGCCAGGACCCTGGCACGCGCGCGGATGGTCATTGTCAACGGGCTCGGCTTCGAAGGCTGGATCGAACGTCTGGTCAAGTCGTCTGGCTACCGCGGCAAGCTGATCGTCGCCAGCCAGGGCATCAGCCCGCTCCACCAGACGCGCACGCGTCCTGACCAGCATGATGCGCACGACGGCGACCTCGACCCGCACGCCTGGCAGGACGCCAGCAACGCCGCTCGCTATGTGGACAACATCGCGCAGGCTCTCGCCGAGGCAGACCCGGCCAGCCGCCCGCTGTACCAGGCCAACGCTACCCGCCTGAAACGGGAGATTGCGGACGCCGACAAGGAGATTCGTACCGGCTTCCGGAACATCCCGGCCGAGCAGCGCAAGGTGGTCACCTCGCATGACGCCTTTGGCTATTTCGGTCGTGCCTACGGCATCCGCTTCATCGCGCCGGTCGGCGCCAATACGGACGCCGAACCGACTGCCGCTGACGTCGCGGCAATCATCCGTCAGATCCGTCGCGAGAAAGTGCGGGCGATCTTCGTCGAGAACAGCATCGACCCGCGCCTGCTCGAACGCATCAGCCGCGAGTCCGGTGCACGCATCGGCGGTGCACTGTATTCCGACTCCCTCGCACCTCCCGGCACGCCGGCCGGAACCTATGTCGGGATGATGCGGCTGAACGCCAGGACGCTGGCCAGTGCATTGGCCGACTGAATTGCTGGCCAACCGCCGGGAGCGACTCGCCCCGACATCCGGCGAATCCGGATTGCATGTTGCAGAACGGGGCGGCACTGCCCGCCACGCGCGCCCAGGCGGTCGCCGATTGACGGCGCCGCGGTGATCGCGAGATACTCGGCGCGAATTGCGCGCCCACCTTCCTCCCGTTCTTCAGGCTGGCTCACATGACCATCACCAGCAAGGCTCGGCAATCCGGGCCGATGCGCTTCCTGGACTTCTCGCTGCGTGCCTGGCGCGAAACTTCCTTTGTCCAGGTCATTGCGCATTCGACGCCAGCCGGCGCCATGCGCGCACCGATCGCGGTGAAGATCGGCGCCTTCGATGCCGCCGACTATCGCATTGCCGATGACGCGCCGCTGGCACGCGGCGCCGCTGTCGGGCGCCACTTGGCGCGCATCCTGCTGCCCGATCCGGTCTGGGTCTTGCTGGGCGAGAGCCTGCGCATCGTCGCACCCGATCGCTCACTGGGACTGCGTCTGCGGCTCTGCCTTGACGACGATTTGATCGACCTGCCGTGGGAGTTCCTCTACCGCCGCGATGTCGATGCCCCGGCAGCCCACAGCGGCTTTCTGCTGACCGACGGGCGCATCTCGCTGGTACGCGAACCACCGTCGGTGGCGTCGCTGCGCTCACCCGACAACCGCACCCAGCGCGTTCTGTTCATCGGCACGCGCTTCGACGATGGCAGCGACACCTGGGGCGTCGAGGTCGAGTTCAACGGCCTGGCGAAGACGATGGAACCACTCGGCGAGCTGATCGAACTGCAGTTCGAGGCAGCGGATGCGGCGGCGCGGATCGAGACACGACTGGCAGAGGGCTACGACATCTTCCACTATGCCGGACATACCGAAGTCGAAGCCGGTGAAGGCACGCTGGTACAGCTCGCCCGGGCGAGCGAGCCACGCTACGTCGAATCGCTCGCCGACCGCGCGGCCTGGGCCACCGCCGCCGCGAGATCGGAAGAGCACACGTCTGAACTCCAGTCACCTTGTA
>ERZ761603.2756-NODE-2756-length-11808-cov-72.189228_pt1 | contig 11808 bp, 7 predicted proteins | sample MGYA00511879_ERZ761603 | MGnify/ENA primary metagenome ERZ761603 (study PRJEB28899, sample SAMN02850040) | bioreactor sludge metagenome | biome: EBPR Sludge; feature: EBPR Bioreactor; material: flocular biomat | place: Australia: Thorneside Wastwater Treatment... | reverse complement strand
TCATAACTCATAACTCATAACTCATAACTCATAACTCATAACTCATAACTCATAACTCATAACTCATAACTCATAACTCATAACTCATAACTCATAACTCATAACTCATAACTCATAACTCATAACTCATAATTCATAATTCATAACTCATAACTCATAATTTTTCACTTAAAACAGCATTTCTTTACGTGCCATGTTTAGCCTTAGCCCCAAGCCCCAAAAATGTGTTTGTTGATTTTGCGGGTTAGCTTGTGCGGTTTGGGTTCGGTAGGTATAGGTAAAATCGAGCCAAAGGTTGTGTTTCCACATAAAGCTGAGTAAAAAATCGGCAAGCAGGATATTGGTTTTATTGCCTTGCAGCAGCGTATTGTTGTAATCTTGTGGGCGGTTAAGCGTATTTAGCAAAAAGATATTGCCCCCATGGTTTACCGAGTCGGCATCTGCGCCTCGTTGTGCGTAGAGCAGGTTTAGTTTAAGGTCTAAGAGGCGGTGGGGTTTATAGCGCAGCACGGCAAGCATTTCTCTAAAATTGGCTCCTAATGGGTGTGCAAGCGGCTGGTTGTAATGGGTATAATTGCTGGTTTCGGTGTTGTGGGTGTAGGTGTAGGGGCGCACTATGTTAAACTCTACCTGTGCATCAAGGTTGCTGATGCCGGCTACATCTATGTATTTGAGGCCTGCCTGAGCGCCCAATTTGTTAGCCCACCAGCCGGTGCGTTTGGTAATTTCGGTAAACTTGAACTCATCAACCACAAACTGCCCGTAGAGCGAAAAATGTTTGAGGAAATTGTACTTGTAGTCCAAACCCAAAATTACGTTATCGGGGCTGCCTATGTGGTACTCTATGGCGCGGTAAAAAATAATGGGGTTCAGGTAGTTTAACTCAAAATGGTTGTTTTCTCTGCCAAATACCACCCCTTCAAAAATACCTATATTGAGGCGGCGGGTAAGGTTCATGCTCAGGTGGTGCATAGCGGCATATTTTACAGGCAGTAGCCCATCGGCAGCGTTGCGATACTGACCTGTTAGCTGCATAAACAGGTTTTGGTAATTGAGCCGCCAAACTTGGGTATTAAGTTTAAGAAAGAGGTAGTTATTAGAAAAATCGGATAAAAGCAGGCTTCGCACGCCGTTTCCTATAAAATTGCGGTCGTGTCCAAACTGAATGCGTATGCGCTCCAAAGGTTGAAAGGTAATGTAACCCCTTGCATGAAAATAATCTTGCCCACGGGCAAAAAGGCTATCGCCCAGCATACTTTCAAACGGTTTAAACCTGCCTTCGCCCGGCACGGCGTTTTGTTGGGTTATGTAGTCATTTACATAATTGGGGTAGCTAACTTGGTTATCGGTAAGTAAACCGTAAAACCCCAATTTTTCGTTCACCATACCCCTCACCTCTAACCCGCGCGTATTGATATACCTTATGGCATTGGCGCTTTGTTCCTTGCCTAATTGCATGTGTAGTACCGGATTAATTTTGAGCAAAAAATCGCCCGTTTCTTGTATGCGCGCCATATCGGCGGGGTATTGGTATAGTTTTTTCAAAAACGGCTTTTTGCTTTTTACCAACCCCCAGTCTGTCCACTCGTTGTTATCTTTATAAATGTAGTATTGGTTATGCCTGTCCATTTGCCTAAACTGCACATTTTGCATATCGTCCATGCTTTCGGTGAGTAGAACAGCGGCAAATCGGGTATAGGGTTTTACCGATGTGAACAAATACGCCGTATCCAATTGTCCCGATTTTATTTCTATGCGGTCAATAAGATGGTAAGTGGGCATTTGGGTAGGTAAAAACGTGCTTTGGGCATAAGCCGCCCCACCCAAACAACCAATTAAACAAGCAATACAATACCGAAACAAGAACATAACGGATAGGTTAAAATGATGAGGTAATTTTACGTGTTACTACTGCAAATGTTACAAAGAGGTGTAAAACAAGAAAAAGATGCCGGATATTTTAAGACTAAAACAGCGCAAATGTAAGGGTTGGTAAATTAAAACCGGCGGTTTTACCCTTTTATACCCTATTTTACAGCGGTGTATTGTTGTACTTTTATGCCAACTTGCCACAACTTGCCCCGCAATAGGAGCGTTATAGCAGGGTTTTACCGCTAAATTACCTATCAAATAACCCGCGCTTATGTTCAACAAAAATTTTCTGCTGCTTTTAATGGTAAGCGTAATGCTCAGCGCCAATGCCTGCAAAAAAGAAACCCAAACGCCCGATGATGGGGCAGCATTGGTATTTAAATTTAAGTTTGACCCCAATCAGGTGCGGTTAAACAACCTTGGTCAGCCTGCAATTATTGCTCCCGGCAGGGCAGCCCAAACACCTGTGTTTAACAGCATAAGCGCCCACTATGTAGAACTGATACCTGCTGTTTTTACCCAAATAGGACAAGGGCAAGTGCTGTATAAAGCACCCGAAACCACCCAAGGCGGCGCACAAGCCATTGATTTTTCTCAATCAAAGGTGGTAGGCGAAAACGAGGTATTTTTGAGCGTACCCATTAAAAACATAACCCCCGGTCAGTACCCCTATCTTAGGGTTTCGCTGGCGTACCAAAACTACGATATTCAACTTAATGCCTTAGGCATGAATGTAACCGGCACCATTGCCTCGTTTATTGGTTATAATACTTATGTGGGCAGCTACAAAATAAAAAATACCAACATACCTATAAATGCCAATAAACTACAAGGCTACTGGGGTTTTGAGAGCAGCTACGGCACCCTGCAAGGGCAAGCGCCGGCAGGAGCTACCACTGTACCCAATCCGCTGGCTGCTACCTCGCCCATTCCGCCCGGCTCTTGTTTGGTTACAGGCATGTTTGAACAACCCCTCACCATTACCGGCTCCGAAACTGAAAATATTATAATTGAGGTATCGCTATCGGTCAATAACAGTTTTGAATGGCAGGAAACCGGCGGCAATAACCTTTTTCAGCCCTTAGAGGGTGATGTGCCGGTAGATATGGGCATTAGGGGTATGGTGGCAAGGGTGAAGTAGTGGTTAGTTATTAGTTGTGAGTTACGGATTACGGATTGTGGATTGCGACTACTTACCCGATTTTGCTTCTCGCAAAGGCGTAAATTATTTGTTATTTCTTAGTACCGACTACCCACTATTATCTACCAAAACTAACCACTACAACTCCTCCCAGATATATCGGGTTTTGTTGAAGCCCAATTTTTGGATGGTGGCGGTAATTTTGGGGTCTAATGCTTGTAAGTCTTGCAAAGCTTTTTGAGCTTTTTTGTTATCGGTAAAAAAGCGGTAGGCAATGGCGCAAACTTCCTCCTCGCCTTGGTAGTATAAAATGGCGTGCGCCATATCAATACCTCTATCTAAAAAAATGCGTTTTATTTTTTGTGCCTGTGGCATACAAGAGGTAAAATTAGACTGCTGCGGATTGCTGTTATCTGTTTTAAGGGTTTGCACAATTACCGCATACACAGGTTGGGCAAAATCATCTTTCACTACCATTTCTGAAAAATTTTGCCCTATACGGTCTAAAATTTTGGCGTATTTAGATTGGGGGTATTCTTTTGAAAAATCCCGAATCTGAACAATATCAGTAGCAAAGGGGTAAAAGTCTGTACTAAGACCGCTGTTTAAGAAAGAAACATCAAACTGCCCCGGCAGGGCATGAATATCGGTAAGTTGGTTGAGGGCTTCGGCAAAATCATCGGCTATTTGTTGGGCGTATGGCGAATCGGGATATTTAGTTAGGAGTTGTTCGCCGGTGGCAACCATTTTCTTTTCGCCTGTTAGGTCTAAAAAAGGGTACTCGCTCTGCCATGCTTGGGCTTTGGCATCATTAAAAGCCAAAAACAGTTTAAAAGGCTCGGGAGCATATTGCGCAACCTGTTTTTCTAAAATGGGGGCAGTGCCTATGTAAGCATACATGCCCTCGGCAGTGGCAACATGATACCCAAGCGAAGCAATTTCTTTGGTCAGTTTTTCCCCATCGGGGGTCATTACCCAGTCGTAGTTATCATTGCTAAAAGGGGCAATCACTTCATTTGCCAATTGGGAAAGCAGCGTATCGCGCAGGGTAAAAATAGCCAACAATTGCGTTTGGGAGGTAATCATTTCATTGGCATTAGCCACATCAAAGGCAAAATCATTAAACTGTTTACCCAAATCGGGTTTATTGGCTAACAATTTAAATAATTGCGGGTAATTTTCCTTTAAAAAATCGGGGTTGCGTTGTATGTTTGCCTCCCGATTAGCAGCGCCGGTTTCATTGTTATCAACTTGTTGATTGCAAGAGGTAAAAAAGGCAGCAACAACAAGCAATAGGAGCATCGGGAAAAGTGTTAAAAACCGATTCATAGTAACAAAATTAAGACAGTTGAAAATAATTTTGGGCAAAAATAAGGTAGTGCGTAAAACTGTACACGTAATTTTAGCCCGATGTGTAAACATAAATTTACCAAATATGGGAGAACAGGTTTTTTTTAATTGATTTTTGCCTACCTTTTACCCCAATTTGGTAACACTGTGTTTTGAGGCTACAAATATAGCAGTTTTAGAGCCCAAAACAAGACCATAAAACAAAACTCAACCCTAACTATGCAAACATTTTTATTTCCATAAAACTAAAAACAAAAAATTATGAGGCATTTGTTTACCATGTTTTTACTCTTGTGCTTACTGTCGTTTCAGGCGTTGCTGGCACAAGATGTACAGGTGAGCGGCACCGTTACCGATGCTGATACGGGCGAGCCGCTGTATGGTGTGAACATTGTGGTAAAAGGTACTACCACCGGCGCCACTACCGATTTTGACGGTAAGTTCGATTTTAAAATTCCCGCCACGGCTACTACCTTAGTCTTTTCGTTTGTAGGGTACGATGTTGTTGAGCAACCTGTTGGAAAGGGTAAATTTAGTATTGCCCTTAAACCCACCAGTTTTGAGCTTAATGCCACTACCATTACATCGGGCAGACGCAAGGAGCGCGCTATGGATGCGCCGGCTTCTATATCGGTTATTGAAGCCAAACAACTCAGAAACGTAGTGGTGCCCAGCCCTACCGATTACCTCACTACCGCTTCGGGTGTTGACGTAATGAAAACCGGCTTAACCGGTAACGCCGTAGTAGTGCGCGGTTTCAATAACGTATTTGGCGGTTCATTGCTTACGCTTGTTGACTACCGCATTGCGGCTGTGCCCTCTTTGCGGGTAAACGCCCAGCAAATGATACCCAGCTCGCCCTACGATATTCAGCGCATTGAAGTGCTTAAAGGTCCGGCTGCGGTTATGTATGGTCCTAACAGCGCAAACGGCGTAGTGCATATAGTAACCGAGTCGCCGTTAGATATGAAAGAAAACTTCCGCACTACCGTAGCAGTGGGCGGCGGTATGCGCCAAAAAATTAAAGGCATCATAGACGAAGATGTAAACGATGCCAAACCCCCGCTGTATGACGACGGCGACCGCTATGCCGCTACCACCACGCTTCGCCATGCCGGTAAACTGGTGAACAATAAAGATGGGGTAAAAATTGGTTACAAACTATCAGGCAAATACTTTACCGGCTTTGACTGGCAGTATGACGACCCCAATGAAATGGGCACTATAACCAACCCGGCAGACCCTAACTATGGTAAAGTAATAGTACTTAACCGACAAACTGCCGAAGGACCGCAGTTTACCACCGATACCGTACCTAACGTGCGAGATAACCAAATTGTAAACTACAACTTTGAAGGCAGGTTAGATTTCCGCTTTAAAAAGAATATGGAGCTTATTCTTACCGGTGGGCAAAACAGTTTTACCGGTATTGAAATGACCGGTTTGGGTGCCGGGCAGGGTAAAAACTGGCGCTACACCTTTGGTCAAGCCCGTTTTATCTGGAAAAACCTCTTTGCACAAGCCTATATTAACGCCAGCAACGCCGGCGATACTTACCTTTTCCGTTCGGGCAACCTTATTGTTGACCGCTCTAAGTTTATGTCGGGTCAAATTCAGCACAGCACATCGTTGGTTCAAGACCGTCTGCGCCTCATTTATGGTATAGATGCCCTACTTACCCGCCCCGATACCGACCAAACCATTAACGGCAGAAACGAAGACGATGACAACATTAATGAAATAGGCGGCTACCTGCAAGGCGATTTTAAAGTTAATGATAAACTAAACTTTGTTGCAGGCGCCCGCGTTGATAAGCATACCTTTGTAGAAGATGTGTTTGTTTCGCCCCGTGCTGCAGTAGTGTTTAAACCTAATTACAATACCACAGTGCGTGCCACCTACAACCGTGCCTTTGGCTCGCCTTTGGCATTGAACACCTCTCTCGATATTTTGAGCGGCGCACTGCCCACCGGTATCGGCATTCGCGGCACAGGCAACCGCAATGGTTTTACTTTTAGCCGTGATGATGCCGGTTTAGTACAGTACCGCACACCCGCCTCCGCATTTTTAGGCAATCCGCTCGATACCTATTACAGTCTTGGCGCAAACAATGGCACCACCGCCGGTTATCAACTTATTGTAAGAGGGCTTAGCAATGGTTTGAAACAAATTATTGCCGATAGAAACCTGCCCATTCAGCCTTGGGTGGTGGATTCTATTGTTGCCAAACTGCTTCCTTCTTCTTTAATGGGTGTGGGCAATGTTATACGCCTGCTCAATTTAGATACCCGTCAGTTTGAAGACGTTAATGCCAGTGATATAGTGGACTTAGCGCCTATTAAAAACTCTACTACCCAAACCTTTGAAATTGGTTATAAAGGTATTGTAAAAAACAAACTCATGCTCAATGCTGATGTTTATTATACCCAAATCAAAGACTTTGTTTCGCCGCTGGTATTGCGTACCCCCAACGTATTCTTAGACCCTGTTGCACTTAGAGATTACATAGCGCCCATTATTACCGATAACATGAACCCTGCCCTAAACCCCGGCAATACGCCCTATATAGCAGTGGTAAACCTTGCCCTTGATACCGCACAGGTGGTAAACGGCATTACGGTAAATGGCAACTCTAATGGCACCGGCGCTGATGAACTCATTACCCTCATTGCCGGCGCAGGCGCTATTGCCCCCTACGGCACCGTAAACCCCACCCAATGGAACGACCCCTCTATGCTGCTTACCTATACCAACGTAGGTAATGTAAACCTTTGGGGGTTTGAATTGGGCGGCACTTATATTGTAAACGAAAACCTGCGCGCAGGGCTTAATTACGCTTTTGTGAGCGACGACGAATTTGACTATGAAGTGGGCGACAAAACCTACACCCTTGCCCTTAATGCTCCCCGAAACAAAGTTCAGTTAGCTCTTGATTACAGTATTCCCAAGGTAGGTTTAGACGTAGGGTTAAAATACCGATGGCTCGATGGGTTCCCGGTAAATACTGGCGTTTATGTAGGCGATGTAGAAGCCGCCAACATCATGGACTTGGCGCTGGGATATGCCCTGCCTTTCTCTAAAAACACGCAATTATCACTCAGCGTACAAAACCTGCTTGGCACCCAATACCGCAGCGTAGTGGGCGCACCACTTATTGGCAGATTTACCCTCTTCCAAATTGCACACACTTTTGGCAGCAATAAATAAAAAGGTAGCCTGTTAATTATACACAGCGCCGGCTACTAAATCTGTCAAAAACCCAAATTTTAAAAACCCTGTCGGTTTATTTTGCCGGCAGGGTTTTTTACTTTTGCAACACAGATACTAATATCCATCAACCCCCCTCTTCACATGATTAGGCTTATCCAATACTCCGAAAATCATTTTTCTGTTACCCAAAGTAAAGAGGTAATGGATATTATCCGAAACATAAAAGATAGCCAAATTAACTGGATTGATGTGGAAGTGGTAGAAGATGATATTATAGTAGAGCAAATAGCCAACTGTTTCGGTATTCACCAAATGATTGTTGAGGACATTTTAACGCAAGACCACTTACCCAAATTAGAGGTGTTTGATACGCATTTGTTTTTTACCCTTCGTATGCTGCACCAACCCGGCAATGAAAACAACATAAAAGAAGAACAACTAAGCATAGTACTGGGCAGTAATTACGTTATTACATTCCAATCAGGCATAGACGGCGATGCTTTTGATAAAGTGAGGGAAAGCCTTAAATTTGACAAAAGTTTGCTCCGAACCGAAAAAGCCGATTACCTCTTTTACCACCTTGTTGATTCAGTAGTTGATGAGTATGTAAACATTTTAGAACAACTGCGCGATGAAATTGAAACCCTTGAAGATGAAATCCTTACCAACCCGCAGCCATCCGAAGTGGTAGTGGGTAAAATTATTACCCTCCGAAAACAGGTTTCCAAACTCCGTAAATTTACCGCACCACTGAAAGATATTGTTTACAAACTTAAAGTAGCGCCCCCAAAATTTATTCTCCCCACAACCCTCACCTACCTGCAAGACATCAGCGACCACCTCTTCCGGTTAAATTCTGATTATGAAACTTTCAGAGAAATGCTCAAAGACCTAATGGAGCTTTACCTCTCTAACCTTAGCCATAATATGAACAATGTTATGAAAACACTAACCATTGTGGCTACCATTTTTATACCCCTCACCTTCATTGCCGGTGTTTACGGCATGAACTTTAATAATATGCCCGAACTAAAATGGGAGTATGGGTATTTCTTTATTTGGGGCATTATGGTTGCTACTGCGTTTATCATGCTTTGGTATATGAAAAAGAAAAGCTGGTTTTAATTATTCACCCATCCTCACCCCTTACCCACTTGGAAACATTTGAACTGATAGCCAAAACTGCACAGGGTTTAGAAGAAATTTTGGCCGCCGAGTTAGAACAACTTGGCGCACAAGTAACGCATAAAGGCAACCGAAGCGTATCGTTTATGGCAGATAAAACCCTCATGTATTTGGCAAACCTACACCTGCGCACAGCTTTTAGGCTAATGCTGCCCATCAACACATTTAATGCCATTAATCCCGATGAGCTATACCGAAATGCCCTTAAAACCCCTTGGGAAGATTATTTTTCGCCCAACCAAACCTTTGCCGTTCAGTTTACCATAAACTCGCCCCATTTTACCCACTCACAATATGCCGCGCTTAAACTTAAAGATGCCATTGCCGATAGGTTTCGCAAACAGTACAACAATGTGCGACCCTCGGTAAACACCCATAATCCCGATTTTTTGATTCAACTCCATATCCATAATACCCGATGCACCCTCTTAATAGACAGTTCAGGCGAAACCCTCCACAAACGCGGCTACCGAACCCAACAGGTTGCCGCCCCGCTAAATGAAGTTTTGGCTGCCGGTTTGGTATTGCTCAGTGGTTGGGAGGGCAATACCCCATTTTTTGACCCCATGTGCGGCTCCGGCACCATTGCCATAGAAGCCGCACTCTACCAGCGAAACATTGCCCCCGGCTTATTTCGCCCCCAGTTCGGGTTTCAAAAATGGCGCAATTTTGATGCTACTCTCTGGAAATCCCTCCAATCCGATGCCCTAAAAAATAGCCGGCCTTCGCCACCCAATGCCACCATATACGCCGCCGATGTGCTGCAACATGCCCTAAAAATAGCCATAACCAACGCCCAAAATGCAGGGCTGCCCGATATTTCCTTTTTTACCGCCGATTTTGTGGCACAGCCTCGTGTAATTAAAGAAAAAACCGGCACCCTCATCACCAATCCCCCCTACGGCGAACGCCTTGCACCTGCCGAATTGAACATGTTCTATAAAGCCATTGGCGATAAACTTAAAAAAAACTACACCGGTTTTAATGCATGGATTCTTAGCTCTAACTTAGAAGCCCTTAAACACATAGGTTTGCACCCATATAAAAAAATTACTCTCTACAACGGACCATTAGCGTGTAAATTCCTCCAATTTAAAATGTATTGAGCCATTATTAGTACCAAGCTCCTAAACTTCTATACATAAAAAAACCTTTGTGCATTTGGCATAGTTTTAGCCGCCTTTTTTGCAAAGCTGTTCTGCCATATCTGTCGTTAAAAATCGGGTTAAAAAGGGTAATTCTTTACCTGCTTCGTTACGTTACTATCGGGTTAATTTGCCCAATTCACTATTTACCCTTTATTCTATATTTCATGTCTGTACAGCACCGGTTAAACAGTCTTTTTGAAAACCATTTTGGCGAAAAAACCACCCACTACCACCCACTTGCGCCGGCAGCATCTTACCGAAGATATTACCGCCTTTCATCGGATAACTACACTGCCATTGGCGCACACAATCAGAATATACCCGAAAACCGAGCTTTTTTTGCCCTTACCAAACATTTTACCGCCAAACAATTACCTGTTCCGGCGCTTTATGCCGTTAGCCCCGATGAAACGCTATACCTTCAACAAGACTTGGGCGATACTACTTTTTATGACCAGATTACCGCCCTGCAAAACAGCCGGCAGTTGCTGCCCGATGAGCTTACGCATACCTACCAACAAATTATAGATGCCTTACTGAGTTTGCAAATTGTGGGCAACGAAGGGCTTGATTATTCGGTTTGTTATCCCGATGCCGTTTTTGACCAAAAAGCCATGCTCTGGGATTGTCATTATTTTAAGTACTGCTTTTTAAAGCCGGCAAAAATAGAACCCGATGCCCGCTCCTTAGAGTTTGATTTTGATACCCTTACCCGATTTTTGCTTCAAGCGCCTGCCCATTTTTTTATGCACCGCGATTGCCAAAGCCGAAATATCATGTTGCAGGAGGGTAAACCCTATTTTATTGATTACCAAGGCGGAAGGCAGGGAGCTTTGCAATATGACCTTGCCTCCTTGCTTTTTCAGGCAAGAGCCAACCTGCCCGCACACCAAAGAGCTTATCTTTTGCAATACTATATGCAACAAGCCGCCAACAAATTGCCCCAATTTGATGCCCCCTTATTTGAACAGCATTATTATGGGTTTGTGCTGATGCGCTGCCTGCAATTGTTGGGCGCTTACGGTTTTAGGGGCTTGTATGAGCGCAAGCAGCATTTTATAGGCAGTATAGGCTCTACGCTACAAAATTTAGATTGGGTATTGCAGCAAACCAACCAATACCTGCCGCTGCCTACTATTCAAACTGCCATTGAACAGGTAATAGCTCAGGATAAATGGAAGCCCTACAATACCCAATATGCCGCCGCCGCCCCGCTTACCGTCATTATTAAAAGTTTTTCGTACCGGCAAGGCATACCCACAGCGCCGGCTGAACCGGGCGGAGGTTTTGTTTTTGACTGCCGCGCATTGCATAACCCGGGCAGATACCCCTTTTACCAAACCCTGAGCGGATTAGATAAACCGGTTGCCGATTTTTTGAAAGCCGAAGCCGCCGCCGAAGAATGGTTGAGCCATGTGTTTGCCTTGGTTGACCAATCGGTAGAAAATTACCTATCCCGAAATTTTACCCAACTCCATGTTTATTTTGGCTGTACCGGCGGACAGCACCGCTCGGTTTTTTGTGCCGAAGAACTTGCCCGCCACCTAAGCCAAAAATATGGCGTTAAAACGGAGCTATTGCACACTAATAAGCAAAACTGGGTCGTGTAGTATGGCTAAAAAGTGCTCATGCAGGGTAGTATGCCCTGTTTGCTCGTTCCTGCGCCATAGGACTACTTTTTCTTTTAACCCCTAACGCTTAAAATTTTGTAACTACTTACCCTGTGTACTACAACTTCTATGCCCTGCTTGCAGAACATGCGTTACTATCTAACCCCTAACTCTTAAAATTTTTACGGAATAGTCTGCAAACTCTTTTGTTTTTCAGTAGTTTTGCCATTAGCATGTATCCCACTTTCCGCACCCCCATTGGCGTTTTGAATAATTAACCCAATATCGGGCT
>ERZ761603.2754-NODE-2754-length-11811-cov-6.499064_pt1 | contig 11811 bp, 12 predicted proteins | sample MGYA00511879_ERZ761603 | MGnify/ENA primary metagenome ERZ761603 (study PRJEB28899, sample SAMN02850040) | bioreactor sludge metagenome | biome: EBPR Sludge; feature: EBPR Bioreactor; material: flocular biomat | place: Australia: Thorneside Wastwater Treatment... | reverse complement strand
TGTCACCGGGTGCGGCAAATCGGGCAGCAGGTCGGCGACGGGGACGGCGACGTGGGGGAATTTTTGCAGGTCGGGGTCGGGGATGGGGCGGGAACGGCCGTCGCCGCCATCGTAGGCAAACACCGCATCGTTAAACAGCACAATGTCCGCGTCGATGGTGCGCGGCGCGTTTTTGTCCGCCTGGCGCACTCGCTTGAGCTGCGTTTCGATGCGGCCGATCACCTGCCGCTTGATCTCGCTGGCGCTGAGATCGGTGTGGAGGAGAACGGCCGCATTCCAAAAGCTGGGCTGGTTAAGCAGGCCCACGGGTTCAGTTTCGTAGATGGGGGATACGGCCGTAACCGCACACATCTCCCGCAGCAGTTCAATCGCTCGCGGCAGATTTTTCTCCTTTTCGATGTTTGATCCCAGGGCAATGACAACTTGGTTTGACATTTTTTAAAAAGTGGAACACAGAGATTCGCAGAGGAGGCACAGAGTTTCACAGAGAGAATAGCTTCTGTGCACCTCTGCTTGTCTCCGTGCCCCTCTTATCTATTCAAAGTCGGCGCGGGTGCGCTCAATCTCAATGCCCACCGACGCGGCAAAGCGCAGCGCCGTCGGCTTTTCCACACGCACCATCACCCGATCCACGCCAAATTCGGTGATAACCATGCGTGCCAGGTCGGTCACCAGCCGCTCCACCAGAAAGTCCGAAGACTCCTCCACATGCTGAATAACACGTTTGGTGATCGATTTGTAATCCACCGCGTCTTCAATGGCGTCGCTGGCGGCTGCCTGGCGAATATCGGCCCAAATGACCATGTTGATGAGAATATCTTGCTGCTTCACGCGCTCATCGGGATTAATGCCAATGATGCCGCGCAGCAGCAAATCGCGAATGATGATTTTGTCCATATTTTGCTCTTTCTTGGGTCATTCCCGCGCAGGCGGGAATCCATGCTGTTGAGAGAAATGGATGCCCGTCTTCACGGGCATGACAGGTTTATAAATGTTCTTCCAGCCACTGCTCTATGTCGGCAATGACCTGGTCGCGGTGAACGTCGTTGTGCGATTCGTGCACGCCGCCTTGGTAGACGATGAGCTTTTTGTCCGGCTGCGGCACCTGGGCAAAAAAGTTGCGGCTGGCCGCAACGTTAACGATGTTGTCGCTATCGCCGTGAATCATGAGCAGCGGCGGCTTAAAGTCGGCGGCGTGGGCCATGGCCCATTCGGCCGAGGCGGGCAGCTCCACGCCGAAGCGAGGGGTGGCAAACGTCTGGATCAGCGGATCAGCGCCGTACGCCTGTGCCTCTGCTGGATCGCGCGAGATGTCTGTGAGTTCCAGATTGGTTTTCACCTGCATGGCGGGAGCCAATCGGGACATCACTTTGCTGAGCAAGGCCAAAATCGGCGGCACATCCAGCTTGCCCACGGCCGGAGCCGAAGCGATAACGGCGTTGTACCCATCGGGATGGCGCAGGACGTAGTTGAGGGTGATGTTGCCGCCCATGCTGTGCCCGTAGAGGAAAAACGGCCGTCCCACCCACCGCTCCTGCACGAGTTTAATAAACAACCCCAAATCATCCAGGTATTCTGACCATTTATTCACAAACATGCGCTTGCCGGGGGAACGGCCGTGTCCGCGATGATCGGCCGCATAAATGGCGTACCCTTTGGGCACCAGGGCATTCACCACGTGGCGGTAGCGCCCGCCGTATTCACCCATGCCGTGCACAATCACAATCACCGCTTTGGGTTCGACCTCTGGCAGCCAGCTCTGGTAATACAGGTCGAGGCCATCGGCGCTTTTGAAGGTGGATTGTTCGTGTTTCATCTTCTTCTTCTTTTTAGTGAAAAGTGAAAAGTCAAAAGTGATAAGTGGCCTACTTTTCACTTATCACTTTTGACTTATCACTCCAAAGTAAGCGTTCCCCACGTTGTCGGATCACTCAACGTCCGGTTGGGATTGTTGGACAGCATCACTTCTTGCACGGCCGTTCCCGGCGTGTCGTTGTCGTTGGCGTTCAGCGACAGGCCGATGGTGAGGCCAGGGCTGGGCGTCAGGTTGAGGTCGGTCCAGGGGATGGCGGCTTCCAGCGTGTAGCCCGTGCTGGTTTGCTGCGCCGCCACGGTAACGTGATGCCCACCCGGCGCATCGAGAATCCCACCGCTGTCTGTGCCCTGGTAGCGAAAAGCCGCTGGCCCGCTGCCCGCAAAGCTGCCCGGCGACAGGGTGATCTGGAAATTGTCCGGGCCGAGGCTGCTGCTGACGCCGTCCTGGCGATTGGTGTCGAACTGCATGTCCACGCTGTCACCGCGATAAATCAGGTTGCCGCTGGCGTTTTGCACGTGCGTGTCATCCGTCACGCGCACGGCAACGTAGAGATTGGCGTCATCCCAGGCCAGCTGCCAGACGGCCGTACAATCGGCCGTGCCATCCCAGCCCGCCACGCTGTACACGCGGTTGCCCGAACTGACGGCCGGTGCGTCGGTCCACTCGCCCAGGCTGCCATCGATGGTGGGTTGGGCGGTCAGGCGTACGGCCGTTACGGCACCGCTGCTGGCAGGCACGGTGGGGCCAGCAATCGGCAGGGTGCTGGTGGGGGCGATATTGGGTGGGCTGGTGGCGGCAGCTGCCGTTTCCGCCACCGCCGAAGTGGGCACTACAATCGCGGGCGCATCCGCCTCGGTCGGGTCGGTCAGAAGCTGCGTCCAGACAAAATAAACCGCCACGCCACAAAGTACCAGGCCAAACAGCACCACAATGCCGATTCCGGCCGTCAACACCGTGCGTGAACCGGTCCGCGCCGATTCCGGCTCCAGACCCGCCCAATCGTCTTCCATATTGGGTGGTGGTTTTTGCATGAGATTTCCTTATTAGTGGCTCGTGTTAGTGGCTAGTGCCTAGTGGCTGGTGGTTTATCAGAGCAAGCTACCAGCCACTAGCCACCAACCCCTACCCCGTTAATTATGCGCCGTTCACCGGGTCAGGGGCAAATACTGACAACTCCGAACCGATCCTTTATAATTTTTGCAATGAGTGCCCTTTCTGCTCCAAACCGGCCCCGCAGCGTAACTATTACTTTTTGGAGTGTTATTTTTTTAGGAACGTGGAATCTTGGGCGAGCCATTGCCATTGGCCAGCAGCTCGAAATAGCAAAGGTTCTCGGCATTCAACCCGATCCCCGTCTGCGCCTGGCAGGCGCGGTACTTTTTACAGGTTTGTTTTTTGTCCTGGCGTGGCAGCTGTGGCGGCGACGGCCGTTTTCCTTGCATGCCATTCCTATCACCATCGCCGGTTTTACCGTGTACGAAACCGGCATCTGGCTGCTGTTTGCCCAGCCGCCGCGCAACTGGTCCTTGTGGTTAATCACCACGCTTATTCTTATCGGCACTTTCTTATTTTCCCGGTGGGCGCTCTGGCGTGCCGCCCAAACCTACTTTAACTATGAGCAATAAACTCGAAAAACTCCAAAAGCTAAGACAAGAGTCCCTGCAGGGCGGCGGTCCCGAGCGCATTGCCCGGCACAAAGAAAAAGGCAAGATGACCGCCCGCGAGCGGATTGACCTCCTGCTAGACAAAGGCTCCTTCCGCGAGATTGATGCTTTTGTCACCCATCGCGAACGCAACTTTGGCATGGACAAGCAGCAGTACCTGGGCGACAGCGTGGTGACGGGGTGGGGCACGGTAGACGGCCGTCTCGTCTACGTCTTCAGCCAGGATTTCACCGTCTTTGGCGGCAGTCTTAGCCAGGTGCATGCCGAAAAGATTTGCAAAATCATGGATATGGCTATGCGCAACGGCGCGCCGGTCATTGGCCTCAACGACTCCGGCGGGGCGCGCATCCAGGAAGGCGTCGTCAGCCTGGGCGGTTATGCCGACATTTTCCTGCGCAACACCCTGGCCTCTGGCGTCATCCCGCAAATCAGCGCCATCATGGGGCCATGCGCCGGCGGTGCCGTCTACTCACCCGCCCTCACCGACTTCATCTACATGGTCAAAGAGAGCAGCTACATGTTCATCACCGGGCCAGACGTGGTGAAGGCGGTCACTGGCGAAGAAGTATCGTTTGAAGAGCTGGGCGGGGCCATGACCCACAACGAAAAAAGCGGCGTGGCCCACATGGCCGCCGAATCGGAAGCCGACGCGCTTTACCTCATCCGCGAATTGATGAGCTACCTGCCGTCTAACAACATGGAAGACCCGCCCTTCGTGCCCAGCAAAGATGACAGCCTGCGCACCGAAACGGCGCTCAATCACATCGTGCCCGACAATCCCAACAAGCCGTACGACATTAAAGAAGCGATCCATCTCATCATGGATGACGGTATTTTTTACGAGATTCAGGAGCATTACGCCCAGAACATCGTGGTAGGTTTTGCCCGGCTGGGCGGCTTTTCCGTGGGCATCGTGGCCAACCAGCCGATGGTGCTGGCGGGTGTGCTGGACATCGCCGCCAGCGAGAAGGCGGGCCGCTTTGTCCGCTTCTGCGACAGCTTCAACATCCCGCTGATTGTGTTTGAGGATGTGCCTGGCTTTCTGCCCGGCATCAACCAGGAGCACGGCGGCATTATTCGCCACGGGGCCAAGCTGCTCTACGCCTTCTGCGAGGCAACCGTGCCCAAAATCACCGTCGTCACCCGCAAAGCATACGGCGGGGCGTACTGCGTCATGAACAGCAAGCACATCCGCTCGGATCTGAACCTGGCCTGGCCCACGGCCGAAATTGCCGTCATGGGTCCCGATGGCGCGGTAAACATCATTTTCCGCCGCGAAATTACCAGCGCCGAAGACCCCGCCAGCCGCAAAACGGAGCTGGTCGACGATTATCGCGAACAGTTTGCCAATCCGTACGAAGCGGCCCGGCGCGGCTATATCGACGACGTGATCGAGCCCAGCCAGACCCGGCCACGCCTGATCAACGCGCTGAACATGCTGCAAAACAAACGCGACCACAACCCACCAAGAAAACACGGGAATATCCCGCTTTAAACGGGAATCCGTTATCGGTAAACAGTAATCGGTTTGTTTTTACCAATTACCGTTTACGGTTTACCGATTACCGATCACCAACCACTGATTACCGAAAAATGGCTACAGACAGTTTACTTCCCAAAAGATTTAACAAGTTGCTCATCGCCAATCGGGGCGAGATTGCCATGCGCATTTTGCGCGCCTGCCACGAGCTGGGCATCAGCACCGTGGCGGTGTACTCGGACGCGGACCGAAACGCGCTGCATGTGCGCTACGCCACCGAGGCGTACCACATCGGCCCGTCGGCGGCGCGCGACAGCTACCTGCGCATGGACAAGATCATCGAAGTGGCCAAGCGGTCCGGCGCAGAGGCGATTCATCCCGGCTACGGCTTTTTGTCGGAGCGGGCGGAGTTTGCCCAGATGTGTGTGGACAACGGGCTGGTTTTTATTGGTCCACCGCCAGAAGCGATTCGGATCATGGGGGACAAACAAACGGCGCGGGAAACGGCCGTTGCCGCTGGTGTTCCCATTGTGCCCGGTGCTTCCGCCGGGACCGACGAGGCGCTGATCGAAGCCGCCAAAACCGTGGGTTTCCCGCTGCTGGTGAAGGCGTCGGCGGGCGGTGGCGGCAAGGGGATGCGCCCGGTGCACAAATCGGCCGATTTGCCTGATGCTCTGGCGGCGGCGCGGCGCGAGGCCAAGGCGGCCTTTGGCGATGACACGGTTTATTTGGAACGGTTGATTGAAAACGGCCGTCACATCGAAATCCAGGTCCTGGCCGACATGCACGGCAACGTCATCCACCTGGGCGAGCGTGAATGCTCCTTGCAGCGCCGCCACCAAAAAGTGATCGAAGAAAGCCCCAGCTTTGTGGTGGATGAAGATCTGCGGCAGCGCATGGGGGCCGTAGCCGTGGCCGCAGCCAAAGCCGTCGATTACGTCAGCGCGGGCACGATTGAATTTTTGCTGGATCGGGACAAAAATTTCTACTTCCTGGAGATGAACACTCGCGTCCAGGTAGAGCATCCCATCACCGAGCTGGTGACTGGCGTGGACATTGTGCAGGAGCAGCTGCGTATTGCCCGTGGGCGGAAGCTGCGCTTTAAGCAGGAAGACATCAAAATGAAGGGCTGGGCCATCGAATGCCGCATCAACGCCGAGGACCCGTACAACAATTACCTGCCCTCCACCGGCATGATCACCGTGAGCCGCGTGCCCACCGGCCCCGGCGTGCGCGTGGACACAGGCGTCTTCCCCGGCTACGAAATTACCCCCTACTACGACTCGATGATCAGCAAGCTGATTTGCTACGGCGAGACACGCGGCGAAACCATCCTGCGCATGCGCCGCGCCCTGGAGGAGTACCGCATCATGGGGGTGAAAACCAACATTCCCTTTCACCAGCACATGATGGACAGCCACCGCTTTTTAACCGGCCAGTTCGACACCCATTTTGTGGAGGAGCGGTTCAAAATGAGCGACCGTGAGGCACCGCTGACGATGGAAGCGGCCATTTTGGCCACCCTCATGGCCCACCAGCAGGGCCAACACGCCAGCCAGATTGTGGCGCGCGGCGAACGGGATGTGAGCAACTGGAAATGGTACAGCCGCTGGGAGCGCCTGAGAAAGTAATTACCCAATTACCTAATTACCTGATTACTTAATTACAAATCGTAATTGAGTAAGTGAGTAAGTGAGTAATTGGGCCGTTGGAAAGCCCATGAAATACATAACCACGGTAAACGACGAAGAGTTTGTTATTGAAATTGAGCACAACAACCAGATTTTGGTGAACGGCGTGCGCTACGACATTGATTTCCAGCACCTGCCGGAGGCCGACGCGCTGTCGCTGCTGCTGAACAATCAATCTTTGGAGGCGGTGGTGGAAGCGCGGGACGACGTCTGGGACGTGCTAACCAAGGGTGAGCTGTACACCGTCAAGGTGCTGGATGAGCGCGCCTACCGGCTGGCCAAAGCCCGCGGCATGGCCAACGACATTGCCGGGGAAGCGGCCATCAAATCGCCCATGCCCGGCCTGATTGTGGCCGTGCCGGTGAGGGAGGGGCAGGTGGTGCAAAAGGGCGACAAGGTCATTATTTTGGAATCGATGAAGATGGAAAATGAACTGCGCGCCCCGAAAGATGGCATTATCGCCCGCATCAACGTGGCGCAGGGGGCCAGCGTGGAAAAAGACCAGGTGCTGGCAGTGATTGTGGATGAGGATGAGGAGACGGTAATCGGTGAGCAGTAAACCGTGAACGGTGGACGGTGAACGGTAGGGGTGAGGCGATTGGGAAACATCGGAGCCCAGCAATACACTGGCCCACCAATCGCCTCGCCCCCTCTTGAGTAAAAAGCGAGAAGTGAAAAGTGGCAAGTCAGCCGCAGAATTTAGAAGTTGAAGTGAAGTTTTGTGTGCCGGACCTGGCGGCGTTTCGGCAGCGGCTGCTGGCGGCGGGGGCGGTGCTGAGCAAACCGCGCGTGTTCGAGAAAAATGTGGCGTTCGACACGGCCGATTCTCGCCTATTCCAGGAGTTAAAATTGTTACGGTTGCGGCAGGATACGGCCGTTACCCTCACCTACAAAGGCACCCCCGCCCATCTGCCCCACAGCGAAGCTAAAGTGCGTGAAGAGCTGGAAGTGACTGTTAGCGATTTTGACACGCTGGCCGAAATTTTTGCCCGGCTGGGCTTTGCTCCGGTGGTGGTGTATGAGAAGTACCGCGAAACGTTCACCTGGCAAGACGTCGAAATTGTGCTGGACGAGCTGCCGTACGGTAATTTTATTGAGCTGGAAGGGGATGAAGGGGGGATTAAGACGGCCGTTGCCCACCTCAACCTCAACTGGCAAAACCGCATCCTCACCAACTACCTTGGCCTCATGGCCCAGCTCAAAGCCCGCCACAACCTCCCCTTCAACGACCTCACCTTCACCAACTTCGCCAATCTACACGTCTCCATCACGGACATTTTGCGGTAGTCCAATTTTCGCCCCACCCAGCCAAACCCACAATTCATATTGCCGATTCCGCGCTCCCTCTTTATGATCAGGGTCGTGAAGCAATTTTTAACGCAAAGTCCGCAAAGTTGATGAAGGTGCAACGCTTTTTTCTTTTCACTTCTCACTTTTTACTTTTCACTCTTTGCCCCTTTGCGTCAAAAAACGGGAGAATTTATGGACCTGGAACGCCCCGATTTAAGCAGCGTTAGCCCTGAGGTGCTGGCGTACATCGAAGCCCTGGAAGCCGAGCTGCTCACCTACCAATCCGGCCAGCCCCGCCGCCGCAGCGCCGACAGCGAACCGGCCGAACCGCCTACCACCCAGCAAGTGATCACCATCAGCCAGCGCGGCGTGGCCAAACGGACGGCGCGGCATTTATACGGCCGTCAGCGCCGCAGCGGCATCGGTGTGTTTGATCTGGACGTGGACGAGCACGACTTTCCCGCCCATGTGGTCGTCGCCGACGAGAGCGCCCGGCTGCTGCTCTTCAGCAACCTGGGGCGCGTCTTCCCCCTGGCCGTAGCCGATATTCACCCGACCGAGGAGCTGCGCGCCCCCGGCGCCAACATCACCGAGCGGTTCTCGTTCCACGGCAACGAGCACATCATCGGGGCGCTGCCCGCCGAGGGTGGGCAGTACGTGGTGCTGGCCAGCCAGCGCGGCTGGGTGCAGCGTGTCGCCGCCAGCTACTTCGGCAAGAGCCTCATCCCCGGCATGGCGTTTCATGACGTGAAGCAGGGCGGGCAGATTACGGCCGTTACCTGGACCCGTGGCACAGACGAAATTTTCCTGGCCACCCGCCTGGCCGAGGGCATCCGCTTCCGCGAGACGCAGGTGCCCGCGCGCGGCGGCTGCCTGGGGCTGCGCGTCGATCAAGGCGACGAGGTGGTCGCCGTCAGCAGCGTGGTGGAAAGCAGCGGCGTGTTTGTGATTGGCCACGACGGCAAGGGCACCATCCGCCAGATGAGCGGCTTCCGCCTGAACAAAGCGCCTGGCGCGGGCGGTAAGGCCATTTTCAAGGCGGATCAGCTAATTGGCGCAGTGACCGTGCGCGACAACGACGACATTTTCATCCTGGCCCAAAGCGGCAAGATGATTCGCTTTCAGGCCAACGAAGTGCCGCCCAAAGAAGGCGTGGTGCAGGGCGTCAACTGCATGGGGCTGCGCAATGATGAAGTAACGGCCGTTGCCGTCACCACCGTGGAGAATTGATGACTATTTTTGCAGATGGTGAAGAATATTTTGCCCAGCCGTTTGCCAACCAGACGCTGACGCAAGAAGTGGTAACGGCCGTTACCTTCGAAGAATGTTTATTCACTGGCTGTAACTTCAGCGAGACGCAGTTCAAGCGCTGCATCTTTCGCGACTGCCAGTTCCAAAACTGCGATCTGAGCCTGCTAGACGTGGACTACAGCACCTTTCAGCGCAGCAAATTTGCGCAGTGTAAGGTGATTGGCGTCAACTGGGCCAAAGTCAGGCGCATCGAGCGGATTGAATTTCACGACTGCAACCTCAGCTACGCCACCTTCATGGAGCTGGATTTGTCCCGCGCCGTGCTCAGCCGCTGCCTGGCCAAAGAAGCCACCTTCGCCGAAACCAACCTCACCGGGGCCAACTGCACCCACACCGATTTCACCGGCAGCCGCTTCATCCACACCAACCTCACCAAAGCCGACTTTCGCGGGGCGCAAAATTACGCCATTGCCGCCGACCAAAACACGCTCAAGCAGGCCAAATTTTCCCTGCCGGAAGCGATTGCCCTGCTAGAAGGGCTGGACATTGTTTTGGAAGATCCATCGTAAGTGGAGGTGCGACGCACTGCCAAAGCGCATCGCATCAAAGGAAGAGGCAAATGACACAACTTACCTCAACGCCAACCCGCATTAACCGCCGCGAACTGCTCATGACGAGTTTTTTGGCAACGGCCGTTCTCCTCGCTATCGCCCTCATGGCTGCCCTGATCTGGCTGCTTTTGCCCTACCAGCCGCTCACCACGGTGGGCGACCTGGCCGATTTCCCGTCGTCCGACCAGCCATACCAAACGAACAACGTGGACACACCGATTTTCATCGTCAACACGGGCCAGGAGATTTTTGCTTTCAGCAAACGCACGCCACGACCGGAGCCGTGGGACTGCTGGTACGCCTGGAATCAGGCCAGCGGCCAATTCGTCGATCCGTGCAGCGGCAGCAAGTTTGCTCTGGACGGCACGCTGCTGGAAGGGCCAGCCGAGCGCGGATTGGATCGGTATGAGGTGCAGGTGGTGAACGGCCGTATCCAAATCAACTTTAACGAGCTCATCCTCGGACAACCATAATTTTGGTTAGGGGCAGGTCTGTTGTGAATTAAAAATCTATTCGGGTAGTAAAGTTGTCATGCTGAGGTCCGCCGAAGCATCCCGCCCGCTTGGTAATCGGCGAAACTTCAACGTAAGTAAGATTCTTGCCCTGGGATCCTTGCGGGATTCTTCACTTCGTTCAGAATGACAACTCCCTGATTATTTTCTTAAAGGACAATTGACTAGCCTTTACCAACCTAAAAGGAACCAACATGTTAGACAAAGCCAAAGCACTACACGACGAACTCATTCGCTTGCGGCGCGACATTCACGCCCATCCCGAATTGGGGTTCCAGGAATTCAGAACATCGACTCTCGTGGCCGACACACTCACCGAACTGGGCATCGACGTCAAAACGGGCGTCGGCCGTACCGGTGTGGTGGGCCAAATTGGCACTGGCGACGGCCCCACCATCGCCATTCGCGCCGACATGGACGCCCTGCCCATCCTGCAAAAATCGGACGCCGCCTATAAATCGCAGAACCCCGGCGTGATGCACGCCTGCGGCCACGATTCGCACACCGCCATGCTGCTCGGCGCGGCCCACCTGCTCAAGCAAAGCCTGGCCGACGGCGGCTGGCAGGGCAACGTGCGCTTCCTCTTCCAGCCGTCGGAAGAAGCGTTTGACGAAAACGGCATCAGCGGGGCCACGGCCATGATCACCGATGGCGCGCTGGCAGGCGTCGATGCCGTCATTGCCCTGCACGTGGCTTCAGACTCTCCCTCGGGCCAGCTGCGCTTCCAAGACGGCTACTCGCTGGCCAACGTCGACTCCTTCAAGGCGTGGGTGCGCGGCGGCGGTGGCCACGGCGCCTATCCGCACACTGGCAGCGACCCGCTGCACATGCTCAGCGTGATTCTGCCCGCCATTTACGCCATTCCGTCGCGCCGCATTAACCCGCTGCGCGGCTGCGTGGTGAGTTTGGGGCAAATCAGCGGCGGGGCCGCGCCCAACGTCATCCCCAACGAGGTGTACATCCAGGGCACCATCCGCTCCTTCCATGACGACGTGCGTGAGCAGCTGTGGACCGAGGTGGAAAACGCCTTCAAGCTGAGCGAATTGATGGGCGGCCGCTACCAGTTCCAGTTGGACAAGGGCTACCCAGCGCTGTACAACGACGCGGAGGTCAACAGCTGGCTGCGGGAGGTGGCGCAGGAGTTTGGTGGGGAAACGGCAGTTCTCAACACCGAATTTGGCATGGGCGCTGAAGATTTTGCCTACATGGCCCGCGAAGCCAAAGGGGCCATGTTCATGCTCGGCGCAGCCATCGACGATGGCGTGGCGCGCCACCACCACACCGACATCTTCGACATCGACGAGAGCGTGCTGCCCCTGGGCGCGGCCATCCTGGCCGAAACCGCCCACCGGTTTGTCACCGGCAAGGTCCGATAAATGTGGAGATTAGAGATTGGAGATTAAAAATTCACCAATCTCCAATCTCTAATCTCCAACTTCCCTCGCTTATGGAAATCCCCCGCCATTTCACAGCCACCACGTTTGTGGTGCACCAGG
>ERZ761603.2750-NODE-2750-length-11816-cov-6.783267_pt1 | contig 11816 bp, 12 predicted proteins | sample MGYA00511879_ERZ761603 | MGnify/ENA primary metagenome ERZ761603 (study PRJEB28899, sample SAMN02850040) | bioreactor sludge metagenome | biome: EBPR Sludge; feature: EBPR Bioreactor; material: flocular biomat | place: Australia: Thorneside Wastwater Treatment... | reverse complement strand
AAAAAACTTGCGGCCACCCGCCTCTGGCTGGCCCAAAAAATAGAAGCTTCCCTCCCCAAGAACATTGTGCTGGAGCGTAACCCGCAGACCATCAAGCTCATCCAGGAACGTTATAAGTTGGCCCGCCAACACGCCAACCTGGCCATCGCCCCCGCCGACGAACGGCAATTTTTTGACGATCTACTTGATGAAATTCTGGGGTTTGGCCCGTTGGAAAAAGCTCTGAACGACGACGCCGTCACCGAGGTCATGGTTAACCGCGCCGACCTGGTGTACATCGAGCAAAAAGGCAAGATTATCGAGTCTGGCATTACTTTTGTGGATGACGCTCACGTTGAGCGCATCATCCGCAAGATCATTGAGCCGCTGGGGCGGTACGTGGGCAAAGATTCACCGCTGGTAGACGCGCGCCTGCCCGATGGTTCCCGGGTGAACGCGGTTGTCTCCCCCTGTGCCATTGATGGACCGAATATCACCATCCGCAAATTCTCACGCACTCCCTTTGGTATTCAGGACCTTGTCAGGTTTGGCAGCCTCAACCAGGACATGGCCGACTTTTTAGATGCCTGTGTACGGGCCAAACTTAACATTGTCGTCTCTGGCGGCACTGGCTCTGGCAAAACGACGCTGCTCAACGTGCTCTCCAGCTTCATTCCTGATGGCGACCGCATTGTCACCATTGAAGATGCGGCCGAATTGAGCCTGCTGCAGCGCCATGTGGTGCGCCTGGAAACCAAAAAACCAGCCAAAGCGGGCGACAGTTCTGTCACTATTCGCGACCTGGTGATTAACGCGCTGCGCATGCGGCCAGAGCGTATTGTGGTGGGTGAATGCCGCGGCGGGGAAGCGCTGGACATGCTGCAGGCGATGAACACTGGCCACGACGGCAGCCTGACCACCATTCACGCCAATAACCCACGCGACACCATTTCCCGGCTGGAAACGCTGGTGCTGATGGCGGGCATGGATTTACCCCTCCCGGTGGTACGCAAGCAGATTGTTTCGGCCGTGGACTTGATTGTGCAGCAGGCACGCCTGCGTGACGGCAGCCGCAAAGTGATCAACATCACCGAAATTACGGGCATGGAAGGCGAAACGGTGGTCATGCAAGACATCTTCAAGTTTGAAGAGCAGCGCGGCAGCACTGAAGAGAAGCTGATTGGTGAGTTTGTGCCCGGCGGTATGCGCCCCAACTGCGAACAACGGCTGCGTACTTATGGGTACAATCCACCAGCCAGCCTGTTTATGGGCAACCGCAACAGCGGTCTCAACCGCCGCGTGCGCTGAATTTTCCCCAGCTGCGATCTCTGTCTGGCAGCAGAGATCGCGGCGATACCCTTGCCTGGCACTGCTTGGCAAATCCCCTTAACTTCAAACCAGTGACATTTCGTAATCGGTCAGCCTTACCGGGATCAATGGCAGCGCCTCAGCGCTTCGCGCCCGTGCGGGGCACCAACTGAACAGTCACAAAATTTCATCCTGTTCTCGCGCTGCTGTTTGGCCTGGGTTACAATGGGCCAATGAAAGTTTACCTGAACAGCATTGGCTGTCGCCTGAACCAGAGTGAAATTGAGACGATGGCTCGCCAGCTTTTGGCGGCGGGGCATGAGATTGTGACGGATACGGCCGTTGCCGACAAAGTCATCATCAACACCTGCGCCGTCACCGCCGAAGCCGCCCGCGACGCCCGCAGCCAGACCCGCCGCATCCACCGCGACAACCCCACCGCCGAAATTGTGCTCACCGGCTGCTACGCCACCATTGCCCCGGACGAACTGGCCCAGGTGGAAGGCGCAAGCCGCGTGGTGGTGAACCAGCAAAAGGCGCAGCTGGTACAACTGTTAGATCCTCAAGCTCGCCTCGATCTGCCCATGTTTGATCAGGAACCGGTGCTGCGTGAATTTCTGGCGGGCAGCATGGGGGCCAACACCCGCGCCTTCATCAAGGTGCAGGACGGCTGCGACAACAAATGCACCTTTTGCGTGACCACCGTGGCGCGTGGCGCGGGGCAAAGCCGTCACCTGGGCGATGTGGTGGCCGAGATTCAGGCGTTGGCCGCCGCAGGTTACCAGGAGGCGGTGCTGACCGGGGTGCATTTGGGCAGCTACGGCCATGATTTTGGCAATCAGGTTGGTTTGCGCGAGCTGGTGCAGGCCATTTTGCAGCACACCGACATTGCCCGGCTGCGCCTCTCGTCGCTGGAGCCGTGGGACTTGGCGCCCGACTTTTTTGCGCTGTGGCACAATCCGCGCTTGCTGCCGCACCTGCACATGCCGCTGCAATCTGGCAGCGATAAGATTCTCAAGCGTATGGCGCGGCGCACCAGCCGGGCCAGCTTTCGCGAGCTGGCCGACGCCGCCCGCAGCCATATCCCCAACCTGAACCTGAGCACCGACCTGATTGTGGGTTTTCCCGGCGAAACAGAGGCGGATTTTGCCGACAGCCTGGCATATGTTGAGGCAATCAATTTTTCCCGGCTGCACGTATTTAGCTACAGCCCACGCCCAGGAACGGCCGCTGCGCAGTTCCCGCAGCAGGTCAATGGCAAGGTCAAAAAAGAGCGCACCCAGCGGATGATCGAGTTGGGCCAGCGGCTGAGCCAGGCGTTTCATCAGCGGTTTGTGGGGCAGACGCTCAACGTGCTGTGGGAAAGCAGCGTGGGCGCGGATCAGCACGGTTTGCGCTGGGTGGGCTACACCGACAACTACATCCGCGTGCAGGCCAACGGCCCGGTGGATTTAGCCAACCAGATCACGGCAACAGAGATTGTGGGAGCGACGGCGGATGGGGTGACGGGTATAGTGAGTGGTGAAAAGTAAAAAGTGAAAAGTGACTGGAAAAACGGCCGAAGACAGCGCCGCCTCCGTCCGCAACTGGAGCCCGAAAGAGCTGAAAAGGCTGCGAGGTTGACATCGCACGAGATTCGTGTACACTTTTCTCGTATGAGAAACATTACTCTTTCTGCGGATGAAACCTTAATTCAGCAAGCGCGGCTGCGCGCTGCAAGCGAAAATCGCTCACTGAATGACGTGTTTCGTGAGTGGCTAGCTCAATACGTGATGCAGCCTTACGCGGCGCAAAAGTATAGCGAGCTCATGGCCCAGCTTAATCATATTCAGGCATCTGGCCCCTACACGAGAGATGAACTGAATGAACGTTGAGGCGCTGCACGGTAAATTTTTTCTCGACACCAATATTCTGGTCTATTCCTTCGATCCGAGCGAGCCAGCTAAACAGCAAATTGCGCGTGAACTCGTCAAAACGGCACTAAGCAGCCAGATGGGTGCTATCAGTTCTCAGGTTGTACAGGAGTTTCTAAACGTGGCGCAGCGCAAATTCGCCAAACCTATGAGCGTTACTGAGGCACGCCGTTATCTGAATACCGTGCTGTTCCCCCTCTGTCAACACTTCCCATCGGTCGATTTGTACGATAAAGCACTCATGCTGCGAGAAGAAACCGGCTACAGTTTTTACGACGCTCTAATTTTGGCGGCGGCTATTGAATTAGGGTGTCAAACTTTGCTGAGTGAGGATTTGCAAGATGGCCGTACCATCCACAACGTTACTATTCTAAATCCATTCTCATAAAACGGCCGTCATGTACAGGCCGTCCATCTCAAAGTTGTGGTATTTGGCGTAATATTCCCGCGTGCCGATGGCGCTGATGACGGCAATTTTGGCATATCCCGCCGCCCGCGCCATCTCTTTTGCCTTATCAATTAGCTCCGATCCCAAGCCCATATGCTGCGCCTCGCCGCTGCTGTCTTCGCCCAGGTTGAGCGCCGGGCCATAGACGTGCACCTCGCGAATCATGGCATGGTTTTCCAGCTCCGGCAGCGGATGGGGCGCATTTTTGTGCGGCAATGACAGCCGCAAAAAGCCTGCCAGCTTGTCATCGTCTGTCTCAAAGCTCAGGAAATGTTCAGTGGTGGCGTCCGTTTCGTACGTTTCGATGCGTAATGCTACGTCGTCGCGCTGCACTTTGTGGCGGCGCACCTCGCGGCAGCGGATGCAGTTGCAGCGTAAGCCGCGTTCCGCCATGCGGTCCAGGGCAATCTGGCGCAGGTTGGCTTTTTTGTTGCCCGCCACCACGTTGGTCGTGGGGAAGTCGCGGATGACGCGGTTGAGGCGGACGTAGCGCGGCACCTGTGCTTTGCAAGCCACCAGCAGCTCGGTGAGCGTTTCTTCGTCATAGGGCTGATATTCACCGCGCTGCCAGTAGTCGTACAGTTCCGCATTTTCCACCAGCATGCAAGGATATAATTTTAGTTCGTCGGGGCGCACGGCTTCATCCGACCAAATTCGGGCAAAATCTTCTACATCGCTCTGCGGCGTGGCCCCCAGCAGGTTAGCCATCCAGTGACCATGAATCTTGAAGCCCGCCAGCCGCAGCAGGCGGAAGGCGTCACGGGTGCTTTGCACGTCGTGGCCGCGATTGTTGAGGGCCAAGACGCGCTCATCCAAACTTTGGATGCCGACCTGCACCTTGGTGACGCCCAGGTAGCGCAGCCAGCGCAGCTCGTCCACATCCATATGATCCTGGCGGGTTTCCACCACCAGCCCCACGTTGCGGCGCGGCCCGATGGCGTTTTTTTGCTGCGCCTCGACCAGCGTTTCCGACTCTTCCTCGTTCATGGCGTCCAGGCAGCGCTTGACAAACCATTCCTGGTAATCGCGGCGGTAGCTGGACCAGGTGCCGCCTAAAATGAGCAGTTCGATCTTTTCGGCGGGGTGGCCAATTTGCTCTAAAGCGCGGATGCGTGCGGCCGTTTGCGCATATGGGTCAAAGCCATGACGTTCGGCGCGTTGGGCACCCGGCTCGTCGTGCAGGTAACTTTTGGGCATACGCACGTCGGTGGGGCAGAAGATGCATTTGCCGGGGCAGGGGTACGGCTTGGTGAGCACCGTCACCACGGTCACCCCTGCCTGGCTGCGAATCGGCTTCATTTGCAGGTGGGTGCGCACTTCCGGGTCAAACTCCGCCCAACCGGCCTGGCACAGCTGTTCGTAGAGGCGGATAACGTTGCTTTTAGAGAGCCAGGGCAGGCCGCGGCGGGCGTACTCCCGCATGGTGTTTTGGTACTTTTGGGAGGACAACGGCCGTTTTCCCACCAGATCAGTTACCAGTTCCAAAAACAGCGGCTCCTGGCCGTCCTCCAGCAGCACCGGCTCATTGCGCGACTGCCACTCGGCCACTTTCACCTGCACCTGATCTGGTGGGATTAAAACGTGTTTATCCGATTTCCGACTCATACAAAATTACTCAAACCAGGGCGCGTTGTTGATACGGCCGTTTTCACAAATCTCCTCACATTATAACAAGGTACACGATTGCGGTCATTGCCGCTCATCCTGGCGTCAGATTTGCTCCCTGGCAAGATATGGTGAGGCGGCGGATTTTTAAACTGTCAACTGGTTTTGACTACGCCGCCTCATACGCTTTCTCCAACTCGGCAACGTCCAGCTTGATCATCTCCATCATGGCAGCCATCACCGCCTGGACCTTTGCAGGATTATCATCGCCGATGAGTTCCATGAAGCGTCGCGGCACGATTTGCCAGGATAGGCCAAATGGATCGGTGATCCAGCCGCACTGCGTTGGGGTTGCCCCAGCCGCAACCAGCTTGTCCCAATATTCATCCACTTCGGCCTGGTCTGCGCAATCAACGTAAAGCGAGAATCCTTCGGTAAATGTAAAGTACGAGCCGCCGTTGTAGCCCATAAACTTTTGCCCGCCAACCACAAATTCTGCGGACATGACGGGTCCATCGCTGCCATTGCGGGCAACATTCTTGATTTCTGAGTCTGGGAACGTGGCCGTGTAAAACGCGACAGCCGCCTCAAGCTGATCGTTGAACATTAAAAACGGGGTTACTTTTGACATGTTTACTCTCCAATTTTTGATAGTGGCGTGGTGGTGGTCAGTTTTGCACCACACGCCTTTCGGAAAAAGATGATTGCATTGTAACGAATGGCTTGAGGGGTGGTCTTGTAAAAAATGGCAAAGTTAGGCGGGGTGATGCTCATTGGCAATCTGGCGTGGCGTGTGGCCCACAAACAGCTTAAGTGAGCGCGTCAGGTGAGATTGGTCCGTATAGCCGAGGGTGTAGGTAGTGTCCAGAATGGAGGCGCCGTTTTCTAGCAGCGATGAGGCTTGCAATGCCCGCCTGGCTTGTTGGATTTGCTTTTGTGTCTGCCCCGTGGCCCGTTGAAAGCGATGGCGGACCGTGCGGGGGGCCATGTCGTGTGGCTGGCCTTGCAGGACCGCGCTTACCACGGAATCCTGTACCAAAACTTCATCTTTTACCAGCCTGTTGACAAAAATTTCGGCATTCTCAAAGGTGGGCGAGGCCCAAGTGGCGCTTTTGAGCCAGAACGATTGGCCGGTTGCTTCGGGCAGCGCCAGTTCGCTGTTAAGCAGGTGGCTGAAGGGTAAGTGCGGCATAAAAACGCCGGGCTTAAATTTGAGCCAGAGTATTTCTGCGTTTTTTGACCAGGAAACGTCGCCAGCAGAGGTAAAGGGTCCGGCGATGATGGGGTGAAAGCTGCCGCCTTCTTTGACAAAAACCATGTGCCAGCAATATTCGGCGGGGCGGATGGTACGGCCGTTACTCACCGTATACCCTTGGGTGACAGACTCAATATAAGGCGAATCTGAAGCGCGCTGCTCAAAAACGATGGTCATGGTTGGGTCTCTTACAATTCAGCGAGTAAGACAAAACGTCGCCAAATTTTAGCACGCACGTTCTATTAAATCAACGGGGGAATTTTTCAGTTTTTGCCGATTTATTCACACTATTTGCTGAATATTCGGGCAATTGTCCACAACTTATCCACATTGACTTTGGTTGTTTGTTAAAAGACTTGCAAATGTTAACGGCCGTTTCCCCACCAGCTCCCCCACCAATTCCAAAAACAGCGACTCCTGCCCCGCCGCCAACAGCACCGGCTCATTACGCGACTGTCAGTCAGCCACTTTCACCTGTACCTGTCCGGCTCATAAGTACTCGACAAACTCTTCAACAGACATATCTGCCTGACGAATAATAGCCCGCAAAGTGCCACGGTCTAGCTGCTTGTGATCTGGAACCACCAGTTGGGCAAAGGGATCATCGCGCCGCAAAACAATATGGCTCCCGCGCTGCCGTTTCAAATAGAAGCCTGCCTTTTGCAAAGCTTGTACACATTCTCGACCTGAAATTCTTGGTAGTTTGCCCATAGGTTAAATTTAACATAGCTGTTTACAGACGGTCTGTTTTGCTAAACAGCAACCAACAAAGCATCCAAATGATCATCTGGCACGTCCAGGCCATCTTCCTCAAGCGTCTCAATGTACAGCTGAATCGCCTCACGGATGTTTTGGACTGCTTCTTCCCTTGTTTCACCTTGACTAATACATCCTGGCAAGCTGGGGCATTCAGCTATCCAAAAGCCATCTTCACCGCGAAAAATTATTGCCTGTCTCATAGCAATCTCCTGATTCTGATGCAGTTTCCCTCAATTATCCACAACTTACCCACAGGTTCTTAGACTTCAACTACCTGTAAAAACGATCTCTCTTTCGCGGGTCAACTCAGCGGCATAGGCAATTGCAGCCTGTACGGATTCCGTCGTCAGAGAAGGGTAACTTTGCAAAATTTCATCAACCGGTACGCCAGCAGCTAGATTATCCAAAATGACAGAAACCATGATGCGGGTACCTTTGATACACGCTTTTCCGTGACAAATATTGGGATCAACCGTTATCAAATCTCGCCACGCCATCGTTTGCAGCTCCTTTTCAGGTAAGTTCAGCCATCAATTCTACCATAGTGCGCAAGGTATCTACATCGAAGACGGTGATGTTCATGGTGGTGACGGGTGAATTCAACCAGAGCGACAGCCGCTCCTTGACGCGCGCGCGGGGGCCAACCAGGGCCACATCGTCGATGAGCGCACCAGGAACTTTCATCATGGCCATGCCTTTGTCGCCCGCCAGGTACAAATCCTGGATTTCGGCGGCGGCGGCTTCGTAGCCGTAGCGACCGGCCAGGTCGGTGTAGAAGTTTTTGCCCTTGGCCCCCATACCGCCGATGTAGAGGGCCAGGAACGGCCGTAACATGTTATACGCCACCTCCACATCGTCATGAATCACCACCGAAACCGTGGGCGCAATGTCAAAATTGGCAATACTTTTCCCATTTCCAGCCCTGGCAAAACCTGCCTCGATGTGCGGCTGGTAGATTTCATCATATTTGCCGGGGGAGAAGAAGATGGGCAGCCAGCCGTCAGCTATTTCGGCGGTAAGCTCGACGTTTTGCGGGCCGATGGCCGCCAGGTAGATGGGAATGTCGGGCTGGGCTTCCAAGGTGCTCTTGAGCGGCTTGCCCAACCCTGTTGCCCCCTGGCCCTGGTAGGGAATCTGGTAAATCTTGCCGTCGTACTGTACGGGGGCTTCACGCTTGAAGATGGCCCGGACAATCTCAACATATTCACGAGAGCGGGTGAGCGGACGGCCGTAACTCTCACCATGCCACCCTTCTACCACCTGCGGGCCGGACAAACCCAGACCCATCAAAAAGCGACCCCCGCTCAGTTGGTTCAGCGTCATCGCCGTCATGGCGGCGTTGGCGGGGGTGCGACCGGGCATCTGCATGATGGCTGTGCCCAGCTTGATGTTTTGCGTTTGTGCCCCCAGCCAGGCCAGCGGCGACACCGCATCCGAGCCATACGCTTCGGCCGTCCAGATGGCATACACGCCCAGCTGATCCGCCTCTTTTACCAGCTCAACGGGCAGCTCCACGCGCCGCCCGGCGTAGCCCAACATGATTCCTAAACGCATAACACCCTCCGTAATGGTTAATGGTCAATTTTTAATGGTTAATGGCGTTTGCTTTAGCCAATGGTTGAATCGTAAATCGGCAGGGTCAAAACGTCAAACGAAAAGAGCATCCTCAGATACGGTTGGACAAATCCGTTCGCATCTGAGGATGCTCACTCCTCAGCTATTGTGTTTTATGCGGGAATCAAGCAACGGCCGTTGCCACAAACGCGCGCACCGGCCAGCAGATGGTGAACGTTTCATCTTCATGCCAGATTTCGTAGGTGGTCATGTCGTGGTCCCAGTTTGGTTCCAGGTTTTGCTCGTTCACATACCGGCCAACGCCGTTCCACATCTCCAGAATCTTGGGGAAGTCGTTGTACTCGCCAAAGGTGCGCACCTGGATTGTTTTGTGGGCGGGCAGTTCGCGCACCTTGATCTCACCCGCAGGCGGCACCAGGCCGGTGAACGGCACGGCGATTTCTACGGGGCCGTCGTCACTTTCATTGACCGGGCCATAAAAAAGGCAGATTGGCGGGCCGCTGGGCGTTGCCCCGTGCGCTTTAAGGTGATCCCACAGCTGGTGCAGCGCCGGTTCGGTCCATTGGTGAAAGGCGGGCACCTTGATATGGCGGCGAATCGAGACAACCATTTGTGCCGGATATTCGGCTTCGGTAAAAGTGAATGACATGTTTTGCTCCTTATCGGGTTCGAGTTCTTCTTGCAGTAGGCGGGCCGCCAGGTGAACGGCCGTTACGCGCTTGTCTACGGCCGTTACGTGACCCTGAATCAGGCGCTGTGCCGCAGCGGGATCGTCATCCCACACGGCCAGCACCGCGGCAATCGTCTCCAGCGGCATCTCCATCAGCCGCAGCAGGCGAATGTGGCGGGCCACCGCTACCTGCGCGCGGGTGTAGTAGCGGTAGCCGGTTTCCGGGTCGATGCGCGTCGGCGTCAGCAAGCCCTTGTCGTCGTAAAGCCTTAGCGCTTTGCGGGAAAGCTGGGCCAGACGGCCGAACTGCCCAATGGTTAAACGTGCGTCTTCTGTCCGATCGGTCATGAGCGTATGATACGCCCGGCCCCAGGGGCCAGGTCAAGAGGGAATCTTTAGGCGGTAAACGGTGGACCGCACCAGCAACGGCCGTTCCAAACCGATATAAATGGGCAGAATGTGTTATTCTTACGCCATCGAACCTGAAACGCGTCTGGCGACGCAGGCGTGACGGCCGTTTTCCTCCCTCACGCCACCACACATCCTGGCAAGGAACCTGGCCGATGACCCTCCCAACAGCAGAACGCATTCAACATGACTCCGTCATCTTTTCTCTGGCGGTCTCGCTCGATGAACAACTGCTGGCCTGCGGTGGCACAGATCAGGTGCCCATAACCGTCTGGGACCTGACCACGGGCAGCCTGGTGACCCGGCTGAGCGGGTTAAGCCAGCAGGCCCACGCGCTGGCCTTCTCCGCCGATGGCGCGCTGCTGGCGGCGGCCAATGTGTGGGGTGGCCTGTGCGTGTGGTCGGTGGCCGACGGCCGTTTGCAGGCAACACACCCCAACAGCAGCGGCCGGAAAAAACGCAGCCTCGTGTATCCACGCAACTGCCGCGACGCCAGCCTGCCGCTGATGCTGTCAGACAGCATCGCGGGCACCACCAGCCGCGCCCTTTCGCCCAACGGCCGTTTCCTGGCCCGGCTCAACAGTACAATCCAGATTAAACCGTATCGAAAGGCCGCACTCCTGGCCGAACTAAACCCACAAAGCTGGGCTTTCACCCAAAGCGGCCTCAGCCAGATCGCCTGGGCAGCCGACTCGGAAACAGTGGCGGTAGCGGGCCCTGGTTGGCTTGGCTGCTGGCAGCCGCTGGCTGCGCCTGCCCTGTTTTTTGCCACGCCGCTGCCCACGCCACACGAAGTGGCCGTGCTGGCCATGCTGGGCCAATCGCGCCAGGTGCTTTATGCCATCGGGACGGCTGTCCAGCGCTGGACGGCCCAAACGCCCCTGGCCCCTGCATTAACACCCTGGCAGCGCTTTATCAACGAAGTGCCGCTAGTGGCAGACGGCCGTTTGCTTACGCAAGAATGGACATGGGATGTCACGCAGTGGGGGTATGAGGGGGTCCACACCTACGAAGGCCAGCTGCTCTGGTACAGCCACAGCCACAACCCCCATGCAGGCGGTGGGGCCACAGCCCAGCCATACGCCGATTTCCTGGCCGACGGCCCACCCGTGGCCGTCCCAGAGCCCATCCTGCGGGAAATTTGCCAGGTGGTGCGGCAGTTGGTGAAGGCTGGATGAAGAGAGAGCTTGCTGTAGCAGCGAACAGGTCACGGAAATCGAACCCATACCGTTTGCCTGGTTGTGAACTAAAAGTTACTCAGGCAATAAAATTGTCATGCTGAGAGGCCCCCGAAGCATCCCGCCCGCAAGCGAATTCGCAAAGCCCTGGTTTGGGCAAAGTTCTTACCATTGGTTCCTTGCGGGATTTCCGAGAGGCCCTCGAAATGACGTTGCCAAAATATCCTTCAAAACCCAAAAGTGCCTGTCACTTGAAAGTTACGTTTGTGCTAAAATTTTCGCATGACCAGTGCAGACTCCGACCGACAAAAGCTAACCCAACTCCGTAAACTGCTCATCCAGCACTTTAGCCTGGACGAACTGCGCGTGCTTTGTTTTGACCTGGGCCTGGAATATGAAGACCTTCCCGGCGACACGCGCACTACCAAAATACACGGCCTCATCGAATACCTCCAGCGCCGTGGTGAACTTGCTCGATTGCTACAAGTAGCGGCGGAGCATCGGTCTAACGTGGCCTGGCCCTCGTTTTCAAGTAACGGTGATGATGTGGAAATCCCCGGACTATCCGACAATAATCTGCTTGCAAGCTACGTTCACAAAAAAACCGGGCTTGTGATGCTGTTGGTTCCAGCTGGAGAGTTTTTATGTGGCAGAGAGAAGTTACTAAAATTTTTGCCAAACTTTTGGATGTCGAGACCGCTTGTAACTCACGCCCAAT
>ERZ761603.2747-NODE-2747-length-11820-cov-35.632384_pt1 | contig 11820 bp, 8 predicted proteins | sample MGYA00511879_ERZ761603 | MGnify/ENA primary metagenome ERZ761603 (study PRJEB28899, sample SAMN02850040) | bioreactor sludge metagenome | biome: EBPR Sludge; feature: EBPR Bioreactor; material: flocular biomat | place: Australia: Thorneside Wastwater Treatment... | reverse complement strand
GAGATTACAAGGTGACTGGAGTTCAGACGTGTGCTCTTCCGATCTGGGGGCGGGGGTCAGACGTGGACTTTGCGGTTGTAGATGTACCATTCGAATACCACGAGGCTCAGGGCTGCGAGGAGGAGCCAAGGCCAAAGGGACCGGACAACGCTCGCGGCATCGGCCTGTGACGCGGAGGCCTCTTGCGTGGCGAGTGAGATTTGTTCGGCGGAGCGTACATCGGATTCCAAGGGGTCGAGGAGGTTGACGGCGAAGTCTCGTTCGACGCGGCCGTTGCGGGAGCGGTCGCCGGGGGCGGGGGAGCCGCGCCAGGAGGCGGTGTAGATCCCGACGCGCGGGAAGGGGCCGAAGGAGGCGGAGCCGTCGGAGGCGAGCCCGGCGCCGACGGAGATGCCGTTGGGTCCGGAGCATTCGAGTTGAGAGGCGTTGTCCGGGAGGCGGTCGGAGACGGTGAGGCCGGGCTGGGAGGATCGGACGACGGCCCAGCCGCCGCCTGTGCCGAGGTAATCGGTGGCGTAGGAGAGGAAGATGATGAAGGAGAGGTCCTGGGGCCAGTCGGAGGCGGCGGGGTCGAAGCCGACGACGAGGGCGCGGGATTCGCTGGAGGCGAGCTCGACGATGATGGGGCCGGAGGTTGATTCGGCGAGGCTTTGGGCGGAGGAGCCTTGTGGGATGTCGATGGATCGGGATTCGAAGATATCGAGGGTGTCGAGGTTGACGGAGCGGAGGGCGCGGTGGTCTCTGCGCCAGGAGACGACTGAGGAGGGGCCGGCGGGGCCGCGGTCGATGAGGACGGGCCCGAGGGGCGTGGGCGGGGCGTTGGGATCCGGGCGTTGCGGGAGCGAGGCGGGGTCGATGGTGTTTGGGAGGTGGTTGAAGACGAGGAAGCGGCCGGGCGGGAGGGTGTTTTTCTTGTCTCGCCAGGCGATGGGCGTGCCGTCGATGACGACGACGTCGAAGTCGAAGGCCTGACCGGAGCGGAGTGCGGTTTCGTATTCGGCGGGTGAGAGGACCTTTGGGTCGCCGGACTGGGGGAGCGATTCGAGGGCGTAGCGGAGGAGGAGGTTTCCGGGGGTGACGAGGGCGAGGCGGAGGCTTTTGGCGGGCTGGATGACGAGAGTGGCGCGGTCGTCGGTGGAGAAGGCGTCTGGGTCGCCGGGGGTGCCGGCGGGCTGGAGGAGTCGGACTTCGATGGTGGCGCCTTCGGAGCGGGAGAGTGGGAAGGCGATGCCCTGGGTTCCGCCGCGGTTGTCGGTGAGGGCCGGGACGGTGAGTTCCTTGATGCCTGCGGGGACGCCGTCGACGGAGAGCTGGACGTCGATGCGTTTGGAGTCTGGGAAGGTGTTTTGGATGGCGGCGAAGACGGAGACTTTGGAGGGGTCGTCGAATTCGCGGTCTGCGCGGAGGGCGATGACGCCGAGGTTTCCGGTGTCGGGTTTGCCGAGGCGGTGGAAGACGACGGTGTCGCTTGGGCCGGGGGTTGCGCGGTCGGCGTCTGGGAGTCGGCCGTCGGTGAAGACCTGGAGGGAGATGGGCCAGCGGTCGGAGATGCCGTCGATGACGAGGTTGTCTTCGGGGAGGAAGAGTTTGGGAGCTTGGGCGCGGGCGAGGCGTACGGCGGGTTCGAGGTTGGAGGGGCCGTCGGAGGGAGTGATGGAGCGGATGGCCTGTTCGAGCTTCCGTTTGTCGCCGGTGAATTGCTGGACGACGGCGGCTTCGCGGTCGAAGGCGATGACCATGGCGAGGTCGCCGGCGTCGCGGTCGATGAGACCGGGCTCGCGGAGGCCTTGGACGAAGCTGGCGGCGGCTTCTTTGGCGGCGTCGAGGCGGGAGGTGGGCGAGGCGCCGTCGCCGGCGTCGAGGGTGGCCATGCTGGCGGAGCGGTCGATGAGGATGACGTGGCGCTGGCCGACGAGTGAAGCGGCGTTGAACTGGGGTTGGCCGAGGGCGAGGATGGCGGCGGCGAGGGCGAGGAGCTGGAGGAAGAGGAGGATGTTTCGGCGGAGACGTTGGAAGGGGGCGTTGGCCTGGAGGTCCTGGATGGCCTTTTTCCAGAGGAGGGTGGAGGAGATCTCGACGTCCTGGCGGCGGAGCTTGAGGAAGTAGAGGATGAGGAGCGTTGGAATGGCGATGGCGGCGGCGATAGCGGCGTAGAGGGGTGTGAGGAGTGTCATCGGAGAACTCCTCGTTTGCGGAGGGAATCGAGGAGGAGGGAGTCGATGGGTGTGTCGCTGCGGACGAGGAGGGATTGGATGCCGCGGCGGCCGCAGAATTCGCGGAGGCGGTCGGTGTAGGCGGTGAGGGTCTGGGTGTAGCGTTTGAGGAGTGGCGCGGAGATGGTGACTTCGGCGGCGTCGGCGTCTTCGACGTCCTTGAGCTTGAGGTCGCCGGCGAGTGTGGGGTTGATTTCCTGGGGGCTGAGGACCTGGACGGCGACAAGGTCGTAGCCGCGTCCGACGAGGAGGCGGAGGCCGGCGTCGTAGCCTTCCTTGAAGAGGAAGTCGGAGAAGAGGATCATGACGCCTTTGCCGCGGCGTGAGAGGGCGATTCGTTCGGCGGCGGCGCGGAAGTCGGTGGAGCCGCCGGGCTGGATGGAGCAGATGAACTGAGCGAGGTCGATGGCGCGTCGGCGGCCGCGGAGATCGCGGATGGCTTGTGTGATGGGGTTGGGCTGGCCGTCGGGCGTGAGGCCGCCGATGACGGTGCAGGCGACGCGGTTGAGGTTGAGGAGGCCGACGTAACCGAGAGCCATGGCGGCTTTCTGCATGAACTCGAACTTGGAGGGGGAGCCGCAGTCGGAGGAGGCGGAGGCGTCGAAGACGAGGTGGAGTGAGAGGTCTTCTTCTTCGAGGAAGAGCTTGAGGAAGAGGATGTCGAGCCTTGCGAAGAGGTTCCAGTCGATGTGGCGGAGGTCGTCTCCTGAGACGTAGGGGCGGTGGTCGGCGAACTCGACGCTCTCGCCGCGGCGTTTGCTTCGGCGTTCGCCCTTGAGCTTTCCCGAGAAGACGCGGCGCGAGGTGACATCGAGGGGTCCGATCCGTGCGATGAGCTCGGCGGAGAGGAGGTCCTCGATGCCTCGTGGTCTTTGGGGGTTCTGGGCTTTGAGCATTCGTGGTCCGTGTGGCGTCGCGGTTGCGGGGTCTACTTGACGCGAGCGAACTCTTCGGTGGTGCCCAGTGCGCCGTCCTGGGTGACGGCGTCGCGGAGGATGTGTTCGAGCTGGTCCCAGTCGGCGGCGACGGCGACGCCCGTGCCCTGGGCGATGTTGCTGGTGGAGACGTATCGGCCGTGGCCGTGCTCGGCGATGGCGTCGGCGAGCCAGTCGGCGCGGATGGGCGTGTGGAGGAGGCGGTCGCCCTCGGTGCGGAGGACGCCGAAGTGGTAGAGGGGGACTGCGCCGTTGGCGGCCTGCTCCGGTGTTGGGGTGAAGACTTTGATTCGGCACATCATGGTGCCTTCGACGTCGATGAGCTCGCCCTGGGTTTCGCGGTCTTTGCCGGAGCGGTTGGAGCGGAGGACGAAGCGGCCGTCGGGCTCCTGGGTGACGGAGACGTAGATGCCTTGGGCGCCGTCGGTGAGGGATTCCCAGCGGCCGAGGTACTTGGAGGCGATCTGGGCGTCGGGGGCGTTGGGAGTTGAGGCGCAGCCCGGGAGGAGCGAGAGTGCTGGGGCGATGCAGAGGATGGCGAGGGCGAGTGAGCGTGGCATGGGAGGGGAGCTCCTGTTGCTGGGGGAGTATTGAGCTTGGCTACTTGACGGGTTCGGTGGGGGTCTTTTCGATGATCTGGGCGACGAGGGAGTCGGTGTCGATGCGGTCGGCCTCGGCTTCGAAGTTGAGGATGAGGCGGTGGCGGAGGCACATGGGTGCGACGGACTTGACGTCGGCGAAGGAGACGTGGAATCGGCCGTCGATGAGTGCGCGGACTTTGGCGCCAAGGAGGAGGGCCTGTGCGCCGCGGGGCGAGCTGCCGCAGCGGATGTATTTGTTGGTGGGGCCTTCGGGGCCGCCGGCGGAGAAGGGCCCGCCGGGCTGGGTGGCCATGGCGAGTCGGCCGACGTACTGCATGACGTGAGGGGCGACGACGACGCCTCGAACGAGTTGTTGGGTTTCGAGGATGGTTGGGCCGTCCATGACGGGAGCGCATTCGGGGTTGGCGACGCCTGTGGTTCGATCGAGGATGGTGAGGAGGTCGTTGAGCTGGCCGTAGCCGACGACGATTTTGAAGATGAAGCGGTCGAGCTGGGCTTCGGGGAGGGGGTAGGTGCCTTCCTGTTCGATGGGGTTCTGGGTGGCGAGGACGATGAAGGGTTTGTCGAGGCGGTAGGTTTTGCCGCCGACGGTGACGCTTCGCTCCTGCATGGCTTCGAGGAGTGCGGACTGGGTTTTGGGGGTGGCGCGGTTGATTTCGTCGGCGAGGACGATCTGTGCGAAGATGGGTCCTTTCTGGAACTCGAAGCGTCGGCGGCCGGTGTCCGGGTCTTCCATGACGATGTTGGTGCCGATGACGTCGGCGGGCATGAGGTCGGGCGTGAACTGGATGCGGCTGAAGGGGAGTGAGAGGGTTTGGGCGAGGCTTCGGACGAGGAGTGTTTTGCCGAGGCCGGGGACGCCTTCGAGGAGAACGTTGCCGCCGGTGAAGAGGGCGATGAGGACGCCTTCGACGACGTCGGCGTGTCCGACGACGACTTTGCCGATTTCGGCGCGGAGGCGGGCGAAGCGGTCGCGGAAGGCGTCGCACTTGGCTTTGACTTCGGCGGGGGTTGTCGGGGCGTCGGAGGTGGATGCCATGGTGGTCCTTGTGGGCGTTGGAGGAGCGTTGGGGATCGCGGAGGCGGGGTTCAGCGGTCGTCGTACTCGCCGCGGGCGCGGCGTTTGGCCTTGAGGAGTGCGGACATGCCTTCCTCGGTGTCCTGCTTGGGCTTTTTGGGTGGTTGCGGGGTGGGTTTGGGGGGCTGGGGCGTGTCGGAGGAAGAGGATTCGACGGCGGGGCCTGAGGCGGCGGCGCGGAGCTCGTCATCGGAGGCTTCGAACTTGTTGGCGGCGGCGGAGGAGGGTGCGGGCTGGGAACGTTGGGCGATGCCTGCGCGTGCTTTGTCCTTGACGGACATGAGGCCGGCGAGTTCGGTCTGTTTGGAGCCTGCGGGGCGGAGGCCTCGGCGAACTCTGGCGAGGATGGCGGGGATGTCGATGCGGACGCGTCGGACGGCGACGTCGGCGAGGAAGAGTGTGATGGCGAGGACGCTGACGAGGAGCCAGATGGGTCGAGCGGCGACGGGGAAGGTGAGTCCTTCACGGTTCCAGAGGTCGGCGCGGAGGGGGTCTCTGGGGAGAGTGACGCCGCCGGTTTTGTCGCGGACCTGTTCGAGGAGGGCGACGTTGTCCTTGAGGGTTCGGTATTCGTCGGCGAAGGGGCGGTTGATGGCGGCGGAGGCGGAGCCTTCGATGGGCGGGGAGCCGTCGCCTTGGGGGACGCGGTAGCGGAGGGAGGCGATGTAGGTTCCGGAGGCGGAGGTGCGAACACGACCTTCGTAGCGTCCGGGGCCGATTTCGCGGAGGACGATGTCCTGGTCTTCCTGAGCGTCGGGGCTGGCGAGTCGGCCGGAGAAGTTGACGAAGCTGAGTCGTTCTCCTTCGCGTGTGGTTGTTTCGACGATGAGGAGGGTTTCGTCGCCCTTGGATTCCGGGGTGACGCGGACGGTGATGGCGGCGTTGGATGGGCGCATGACCCAGCGGATGTGCTGTGCCCAGAAGGCGGCGTAGGTGTTCCAGGAGGGCCAGGAGGGTGCCCAGGCGCCGCCGACGTCTGAGGCGAAGACGACGGAGCGGCCGAGGCCGTACTGCCATTGGGCCATGAGAGGTTCGTCTTCGTCGGTCTTGAGTGTGACGACGGAGAGGCCGCCGCGGTCGGCGGTGCGGACGTAGCCGCGGACTTTGGGGACGGAGGAGATTCCGGCGAAGGTGTCGGCGGTGACGCCGGAGATTTTGGGGGAGAAGTCGTCGCCTTCGCGGATGAGCGGGCGGTGGACGGTGATGGCTTCCTTGATGAAGATCTGGGGGACCTGTGCGAGGCCGCCGGCGTTGGGTTGGATGTTGTAGAAGCGGCCGCCGGTGGTTTGGGCGATCCACTGCATGGAGGTCTGGTCCTGGATGCCGTGGCAGGCGATGGCGACGGTGGAGATGGAGATACCGGCCTGGCGGAACTGCTGGAGGAGGCCGACGGAGGGGCGTTGGGGGTCGCCGTCGGAGATGAGGATGCAGTGCTTTTGGCCGGCCTGGACGTCTTTCATGCCGGCGAGGAGCGTGGTGAGCGCGGGTTCCCAGTCGACCATGTCGCCGAAGGTGAGGCGGTTGATGGCGCGTTTGATGGCGGACTTGTCGCCGAGTGGCGACATGGGGTGAGCCCAGGCTGGGCCGTTGGGGCTCCACTCGGCGATGCCGACAACGTCGAGTCGGGAGAGGGCGTCGACGCCGGCGTTGCAGACGCGTTGACCGAGGAAGCGGCCGTCGGGCATTTCGACGGAGTGGACCCAGATGCCCAGGGCGCCGCGGGGCATTTCCTTGCGTTGCGGGGGGTTGAGGTCGACGGGAAGAGCTTCGGCGAGCGGGGAGTCCATCCAGATGCCCGCGCCGAGGGAGTTTTTGCCGCCGAGCATGACGAGCCCGCCGCCGCTTTCGCGGACGTAGCGTTGGAGGTCGGCGATCTGCTGCTCGGAGAAGAGCATTCGAGGGACGTTGGCGAGGATGATGGCGTCGAAGGCGTTCATCTGGACGAGGTCGCGAGGCGCCTGGTCGCTGGTGACTTCCTGGATGGGGATGCCTCGTTCCTTGAGGGCGCGGACGAAGGGGGCGACCTCGGCGGGGTCTTCGCGGATGATGAGGACGGAGCCTTCGCCTGAGGCGAAGGTAACGGCGGTCTGGCGGTTGTTTTCGGAGCGAGTGTCGCCGAGTGATCGGCCGTCGGCGGAGTCGGGCTCGAAGACGGCTTCGTAGCGGTTTGGTCCGCGGTTGAGGACGGGGATGGAGAAGACGAAGGCGTTTGGTCCCTGGGCGAGGTCGACTCGGACGCCAGTGGCGGGAGAGGCGGGGTCGAGGTCGACGGGGCCCTCGTCGTCGCGGAGGGAGAGTGTTCCTGCGGTGGGGGAGGTTGCGGTGAGGACGACCTTGACGCCGACGAGTTCGCCGAGGCGGGCGGAGGCAGGAACGATGAGTCGTTCCATGAGGACTTCGTTGTCGTAGCGGTAGGTGAGTGGGAGGATGGAGATGGGGACGCCGGCGGTTTGTGCGGCGGCGACGGCGCTGAGGACGCTGCCGACGGTTTCGTTGCCGTCGGAGACGACGACGAGCTTGTTGGCGGCTTCGGCGGGTGAGACGGCGAGAGCGAGACGGACGGCGCCGGAGATGTCGGTGGAGTCGGTTTTGCCGGTGAAGCCGCGTTCGACGGCTTTGGCGGAGGGAGTGGGGAGCTGCTGGACGTAGGGATCGCGGGCGATGGTGACGGCGCCGAGGCGGTCGTCGGGCTGGCGTGGTCCTGCGGCGACGGCGTCCTGGATATAGCGTTCGGCGAACTTCTGGAGGTTTGCGGGGACGGAGTCGGAGACGTCGAGGAGGACGGTGACGGCGACGCCTTCGGACTGTCGGCGCCATTGGGGTTCGGCGAGAGCTGCGGCGAGGAAAGCGACGACAAAGAGGCGGAGGGCGAGGGCGACCCAACGGGTGCGTGTGCCGAGCCCTGAGAGATTGGCGCGAGCGATCCAGAGAATGAGCGCAGCGGCGATGGGGAGGAGCCAGAGCAGGCGCGGGTTCTCGAAGAGGACCGGGCCGACCTGGAGAGCGAGGATGAGTGGGAGGGGGAGCGGGGTGGTCATGGAGTGCCCCCGGATCGTGCGAGTGAGGAGGGGGCGGGGAGAGCGTGGATGCGGTTGTTGCCCGAGTCGAGCACGAAGAGCGTCTGGTTGATGGAGGCGATGCCCCAGGGCTGGGAGAGCATTCCTTCACCGGAGCCTTGGATTCCGGCGGTGCCGAGGCTTTTGCCGGAGTCGAGGTCGATGTGCTGGATGCGGGCGTTTCCGAGTTCGGCGACGAGGGCGGAGCCGTCGTTCTGGACGATGATGCCGTAGGGGTAGGAGAAGGAGCCCGGGGCGTTTCCTGCGGAGTCTGGGGAGCCGATCCACATGATGAGTTTGCCGTCGAGGGAGAAGCGGCCGATGCGGTGATTGCAGGCGTCTGCGACGACGAGCTGGTTTCGCGTGTGGTCGATGGCGATGGACTGAGGGCGGTTGAATTCGATGTGGTCGGGGTCGGAGGCGCGTCCCCACTTGCCGAAAGAGAAGCGGAACTCGTAGGAGCCGTCGGGCGTGGGGTCGAAGGCGGAGATGCGGTCGTTTTCGCCGTACTCGGCGACGAAGACGCGGGCGGGTTTGGAGCCGTCGGGCGTTGGGAGGACGGCGATGTCGGTGGGGTAGATGAATTCGCCGGGGCCTTTGCCGAGTCGGCCGAAGGAGGCGATGGGAGTGGGCGTGTTGCGTTCCGTGGGGGAAGGAGGAGAGTCTGGGGAGAGGCCGGCGTCTTGAACGCGGAAGACGAGGATTCGTTGGTAGTGGGTGTCGGGGATGAAGAGGAGTTTGGGGTTGCCTGGGAAGCAGGTGATTCCGGTGGGTTTGCCGAGAGCGGTCTCGGGCATTCGCCAGAGGGAGAGGGAGGATCCGGTGGCGGGGTCGATCTGCTGGACGCGGCCCATTTTGTCGATGACCCAGAGGGAGGAGCCGTCGGCGTCGATAGCGCGCGGGAAGGCGAACTGACCCGGTGAGAGGCCGACGTCGCCGAAGACGGCGGAAGCGCGGAGGGGGCCTCCGGAGGCGGGGAGGGAGGAGTCGCCGCAACCGGCGAGCGGGGCGAGGGTTGCGAAGGCGAGGCAAAGTCCGTGCGGGAGCACGAGGCGCCGGGATCGGGATCGCGTGAGGGGACGAATCACTCCCTCATGGTACTGATTTCCGGGCGTGAGGCTGCACGTTGAGAGCGGGCGAGCCAGTAGAAAGCAAGTGAGAGCAGAGCGGTGGAGATGGCGAGGAGGGAGAGGAGGGCGGCGGCGATTTCCTGGGTGCGGAAGAAGTGGAGGTCGTTGAGGATTTTGCGTGGGAGGGAGGGGACGCCCGGGGGCTGGACCATGACGGAAGATTCGATGTCGTGGAGGCTGAGGGCGGCGGCGGCGAGGGAGGCCAGGGCGAGTGGGCCGAGGTTTCCGAGGAGGCGACCGAAGAACCAGCCGGAGAGGGATTCGGCGTTGTCGAGTCGTCGGGCGTCGCGGAGAGGAGTGGGTTCTGAGCAGGCGATCCAGACGGCGGCGAGGGCGACGACGGGCCCGACGCGGGCGAGGTGCATGGCGAGGACGATGGCGGGGCCTTGGGCGAGGTCGTCGAGGAATGGGAGTGAGGCCCAGGCGCGTGAGACGGCGGAGCCGAGCATGACGCCTGGGACGAGCCCGCCGGCGACGAGGAGGCAGGCTGCGGCGCGGGCTGTGCGGGAGTGTGAGGAGAGCCAGTGGGCGAGGGCGAGGATTTGACAGGCGGCGAGGAGGGCGATGGTGGCGGCGATGGCGAGCGACCAGGCGAGTGCGCCGCCGTGAACTCGGAAGAAGATGGAGAGTGCGGCGGGGTCTGTGAGGACGCGGGCGTAGAGGAGTGCGGGGACGCCGACGGCGACGAGGATGATGAGTGAGGAGAGGATTCGTACGCCGGTGGAGCGGAGGTGCGGTTGGAGGATCGAGGCGTCGGAAGCGGCGAGGGTTGCGGCGCGGACGGCGAAGATGCCGGCGGCGAAGGCGGCGATGGCGAGTGGCCAGCCGGCGGCCCAGATGCGCCAGTGCTGGTTGAAGGGGAGGAGGTCGAGGCGTGCCCAGAGGGAGACGGAGGCGGTGTCGATTTTGGCGAGGTGGAGGGGGATGACGGAGCCGAGCATGAGGGCGGCGACGCCGAGGGAGGCTGCGGCGAGTGCGGGGGCGCAGAGGCGGAGGGACTCCCAGGAGCGGCGGAGGCGGGTTGATTCGAGGCGGAGGGACTCGAGGAGCTCGTCGTCGATTCGGCGGAGTGCGGGGAGGATAAGGAGAGCGGCGAGTGGGGCGGCCCAGAGGGAGAGGCCGAGGAGTGCGAGGGCGGCGTCGATGGTTGCGGGGAGCCAGGGACGGCCGTCGGCGGTGAGCGAGGCGAGCCAGGCGCCGGTGGAGGTTGCAGGAGCGCGGAGCATGCCCCAGCCGGCGTAGGCGAGGTACATGGGGAAGAAGAGAGGGAGGAGGAGAGGTGCGGCCCAGCGGGAGCCGAGAGGCCTGGCGGCCCAGGCGAGCGGGAGGCCGACGAGGGTGGCGAGGAGCCCGATGGAGACTGCCCATCCGGCGGTGCGAGCCCAGACGTGGAGCGGGACGGCGAGGTCGATGGTGGCGGTGTGGGTGTCGGGGGCGCGTGCGGCGTCGAGGAGGATGCCCAGAGTGGGAACGCCGAGGGTGATCGCGAGGAGGGTGATGGACCAGGTGGCTGCCCAGGCGGAGGAGGGAGTGGAGTGCACCGGGGCGGGCGTGTCGGTGGGGAGGGCCATCGGCGGAGACTGTACCGGGAATGGAGGTGTCGGCTGCCGAGGGGAGTGGGTAGGATCGCGGTGCCATGAGCAAAGCCGCCTCTTCGCCGTATGTGACCCGGATCGCCCGTCTGCGTTCGCTTCTGATGGAGAAGGAGTGCTCGCACATGCTGGTGACGAGCGCGACGGATGTGGGATATCTGACGGGGTACACGGGGGGGGATTCGTACCTGCTGGTGCCTGGGGCGGCGAACGCGAAGTGCGTGATCGTGAGCGACTTTCGGTATCAGGAGGAGTTGGAGCACTTCAAGGACCTGGCCGACATCGTGATCCGCAAGGGGTCGATGGTGGAGGCGGTGGGGGACGTTGTGCGGGGCGTGAAGGCGTCGAAGGTGGCGTTTCAGGCGGAATTCATGACGGTCGCGGAGCGTGACTCGATCGCGAAGCGGCTCGAGAAGAACACGCTGGCGGGGACGACGGGACTGGTGATGGGTCTTCGGCGGGTGAAGGACGAGCACGAGATCGGGCAGATTCGCAAGGCGATCAAGATCCAGGAGCAGGCGCTGCTGGAGGTGCTGCCGACGATCGAGGCCGGGCAGACGGAGCTTGAGGTAGCGTCGCGGCTTGAGGGGGCGATGAAGCAGCGTGGTGCGACGGGGCTTGCGTTCGGGACGATCATCGCGGCGAGGGCGAACGGGAGCCTGCCGCACTATCGCCCGAGCACGGCGAAGGTCGGTGCGAACCAGGGGCTGTTGATCGACTGGGGTGCGGTGTATCAGGGGTATCGGGGAGATCTGACGCGGACGTTTGCAATGGGGAAGTGGCCCAAGAAGCTGGCGGAGATCTATCCGATCGTGCTGGAGGCGCACGAGGCTGCGGCGGCGGCGTTGGCTGCGGGGAAGCGTTCGTCGGACGTGGACAAGGTGGCGCGGGAGGTGATCACGAAGGCGGGGTATGGGGAGCACTTCGGGCACGGTCTTGGGCACGGGCTTGGGCTTGACACGCACGAGGAGCCGCGCATGTCGCACATGATCACGGGATCGGTGCTGCAGGCCGGGAACGTGGTGACGATCGAGCCGGGGATTTATCTGCCGGGCGTGGGTGGTGTTCGGCTGGAGGACGACTATCTGGTGATGGAGGGAGGGTGCCGGAAGCTGTCGTCGCTGCCGAAGGACATGGAGTGGGCGACGTTGGATGGGTGAGTGGGAAGAGATCGGAAGAGCGTCGTGTAGGGAAAGAGTGTAGATCTCGGTGGT
>ERZ761603.2745-NODE-2745-length-11825-cov-10.736109_pt1 | contig 11825 bp, 10 predicted proteins | sample MGYA00511879_ERZ761603 | MGnify/ENA primary metagenome ERZ761603 (study PRJEB28899, sample SAMN02850040) | bioreactor sludge metagenome | biome: EBPR Sludge; feature: EBPR Bioreactor; material: flocular biomat | place: Australia: Thorneside Wastwater Treatment... | reverse complement strand
CTATCTGGAGAAACAGGCGCTCGCCGATCTGCTGCGCCGCCTGCGCGGCGAGGGCATCGGCATTCTCCTGGTCGAGCACGACATGGACTTCGTCATGGGTCTCGCCGACCGTGTTGTCGTCATCGAGTTCGGGCGCAAACTCGCCGCCGGCCTGCCGGAGGAAATCCAGCGTAACCCGCTGGTCGTCGAAGCCTACCTCGGAGGCGTCGAATGAACCCGACCGACAGCGGCGAAAGGACGGTCGTGCTCGAGGTGCGCGAGCTGTCGGTGAGCTACGGCCAGGTTGATGCGCTGCACGGCCTCTCGCTCCGGGTGCACCGTGGCGAAATCGTCACCGTCATCGGCCCCAACGGCGCCGGCAAGACGACCTTGCTCTGCGCGCTGATCGGCCTGCTGCCGGCGCGTGGCGAGATCGTCTATCTCGGCCAGGAGAGCGGTCGCGAACGCAGCGTCGAAAAGCTTGTGCGCCAGGGGATGACGCTGGTCCCCGAGAAGCGCGAGCTGTTCTCCGAAATGAGCGTCGAGGACAACCTTCTGCTCGGCGCCTTCGACCGCTACCGCGCCGGGCACCGCGATCAGCTGGAGACGATGGAACGGGTGTTCGACACCTTTCCGCGCCTGATGGAGCGCCGTCGGCAGGCAGCGGGAACGCTCTCAGGCGGCGAACGCCAGATGCTGGCGATGGGCCGCGCGCTGATGGCCAAGCCACGGCTGCTGCTGCTCGACGAACCCAGCCTCGGCCTGGCACCCCTGGTGATCAGGGAGATCTTCCGCACCATCACCGAGCTCAGGAAAACCGGCGTCGCGATTCTGCTCGTCGAACAGAACGCACGCGCGGCGCTGCAGGTGGCCGACTACGGCTATGTCCTCGAAACCGGCGAGCTCGCGCTCGCAGGTCCCAGTCACGAGCTGGCCAGCGATCGCCGGGTCATGGACAGCTACCTTGGGCTAGGCGGCCGACACTGACGCCAGTGGTCGCGCCCGCGCGGTGATGGAAGTCTGGCGCAAAGCCGGTCCACTCATCGGCCGTTCCGCAACGGCGCTCGATCTGCACCCGGTCGCGGATTGTCTGGCGCCGGTCGGCGCGCTCAACTTCATGCAGCTCGAGGTGCCAGCGGCTCATCGCTTGCGAAACCAGGATCGCTTCGCCGCCATTGAGGCACCTGTCGGCGCCGACGATGTCGAGAATCGCCCGCAGGGCCTGCTTTTGCAGCTCGGGCGCGCAAATGTCGGCGAGCAGTCCATTGATGGTTTCGCAGTCGATTTCGATCTGGCCGACGTTGGGTGCGCGTGCCGAAATCAGTACGTCGTCGCAGAATTCGTGCAGCACACGGTCAAAGGTGTCGGCACTGATACTCAACTGGTCGAGGATCGCGTGTTGTTCGAGCGTTTTGAGTTCGCTGTTGTCCAGCCCACCGTCGGCGAGCAGGGCGAGGGATACGACGCGTGCCATGGCTTCAGCGCTGTCCGAGGTGTAATGACGCATGGGTTTCTCCTGATCGGTTGTTTCAACAAGTGTCGGCAATCTTGCGCGACGAACTGATTCTCTCGACGGCTACGAATAATGTCCAATGAGATAACATGCGACCGCCCATTTGTTGGAGCTTATGAATGCCACGACGCCGTATCACTTTTCGTCAACTCGAAACCTTTGCCACCGTCGCGGCGCAGCGCAGTTTCACCAGGGCGGCGGCAGCGCTGCACCTGACGCAGCCGGCGGTTTCACTGCAAGTCAAACAGATCGCCGACACGCTCGGGCTGCCGCTCTTCGAGCAGGAAGGCCGTGAACTGACGCTGACCGACGCCGGCGTGGAAATGTTGAACACCGTCAGGCAGCTCGACGACGTCTGGAGTCGCTTCGAGTCGACGATCGCCGAGCTCAAGGGCCTGCGCCGCGGCCGTCTGCGGCTGGCGCTGGTGACCACCGCCAAGTACTTCCTGCCGCGCATGCTGGGCACCTTCTGTCGCCAGTTTCCGGCGATCGACGTCGAAATGGAGATCAACGACCGCGACCGCATCGTCTCGCGCCTGCGCGGCAACCAGGACGATCTCTACATCATGCTCTATCCGCCAGAAGACCTCGATCTGGTGAGCTACCCTTTCCTCGACAACGAACTGGTGGTCATCGCCGCCGCCGGCCATTGGGCCGCCGAGCGCCGGGTCGAACTCGTGGCGCTCGCCGGCGAGCGCTTTCTTCTGCGCGAAGTGGGCTCCGGTTCGCGGCGGACGATCGATACCCACCTCGCCCAGCTTGGCCTCAAGCTTGACGTCAAGCTGAGCGTGAATAGCAACGACGCCATCTGCGAGCTGGTCGCCAGCGGCATGGGACCCGCCGTGCTCTCGCGCGGCGCGCTGCCGCCGGACCCGGCTGCTGCCGGGTTGTGCATCCTCGATGTCGAGGGTTTTCCGCTGCGTCGGCCGTGGAAAGTGGTACACCTCAAGACCAAAGTCCTCTCCCTGCCGGCGCAGGCGTTTCTCGACTTCCTGCTGCATGCGGGGCAGTCGGCTGAGCAGGGCAGCGCTGCGGATCACCCCGTGTCGTAAAGCCCTCCTCGTCCACCGCAGCGCGTTGCTCACCCACCTTGACTCAGCCCTTGACCCGGCACTGAACGATGGCAACCTTCTCTCCCTCCGACCTGAAGACGATCCTGCACTCGAAGCGCGCCCACCTCTACTACCTCGAACATTGCCGCGTGCTGGTCAACGGCTGGCCTGCATCGAGCGCTTTTCGCGCAGCGAAGCCCTGGATTTCATGATCGATACGCTGAAGGCTGTTGCCGCAGACCTGGGCAAGGACGCACCATGAACGTCCTCCTGATCTCCCAATGCCGCAAGAACGCCCTGATCGAGACGCGCCGCATCCTTGATCAGTTTGCCGAGCGACGCGGTGACACGACCTGGCAGACGGCGATCACGCAACAAGGGCTGGACACCTTGTATCGCTTGCTGCGACGGACGGCGCGCAAGAACACGGCGGTGGCCTGCCACTGGATCCGTGGCAAGGACCACAGTGAGTTGCTCTGGATTGTCGGTGACGGTCGCCAGTTCAACGCACTCGGCGCGACACCAACCAACCGGACCACGCGCGACGTGCTGCGCGAAGACGACGAGAACGACTGGCACGCCGCCGAGGACATGCGTTTGCTGGCCTGCCTGGCGGCGCTGTTTCACGACTTCGGCAAGGCCAACGACGCGTTCCAGCACAAGCTCAAGGCGGACGGCGGGCACGCTGTCGCCGACGCCTTCCGCCACGAGTGGGTATCGCTGCGCCTCTTCGAAGCATTCGTCAGGCAGTGCGGGACTACCGATCGCGACTGGCTGAGCGGCCTCGCCGAACTGGCCGAGCCGACGGCGCGTGCCGTGATCGTCGATCCGCAGTGCGACGGGCAAGGCGGGCGCCGCGTGCGCAGCCCCTTCAAGGACCTGCCGCCGCTGGCGCAGGTCATCGGCTGGCTGATCGTTTCTCACCATCGCTTGCCGACGCAAGCACTGTCAGCTGCCGATCCAACCCTGAAACGGGGCCTGCTCGAACAACTGCTCGAGCAGATTACGCACGACTGGTGCGGCTCACGTCCCGGAGAACCGACCGCCCCGCGTTGCTGGCAGTTCTCGCACGGACTGCCGATCAATAGCCGCCATTGGCGTCAACATGCGGCCAAGCTTGCCCGCGCCGTGTTGCTGCGCTCGCAATGGCTCACTGCCGGGGAAGCCGCCAAGCTGCTCGATCGTCCCTACGTCCTGCACCTGTCGCGAATGGCCTTGATGCTGGCCGATCACCACTACTCGGCGCGGCCAAGTCAGTCGATCTACGGCGATCCCCCAGGCCGGCCACGCACCATTCTGTACGCGAATACCCTGATCGGCGACGACGGCCGTCGTCACGGCAAGCAGCGGCTGGACGAACATCTGATCGGCGTCGAAGTCAGCGCCAGCCGAATCGTCCGCGCCTTGCCGCGGCTCGCCGGCACGCTGCCGCGCATTGCGCGCCACAAGGGTTTCCGCGAACGCAGCCAGGGGCTTTATCGCTGGCAAAACCGCGCCTTCGACGTCGCCGAGGCGATCCGTGAACGCGCGGCGGCACAGGGTTTTTTCGGCGTCAACCTGGCGTCTACGGGCTGTGGCAAGACGCTCGCCAACGGACGAATTCTCTACGCACTGGCCGATCCGCAACTCGGCGCGCGTTTCACCGTGGCGCTGGGTTTGCGCACGCTGACGCTGCAGACGGGGGACGCGTATCGTCAGCGCCTGCGCTTGCAGCCCGAGGACCTGGCGGTATTGGTTGGCGGTGTCGCGACGCGCGAACGGCACGAATATCCATCCGGCAAGCAGGCCGTGTCAGCGCCCGACAGCGGTTCCGAGTCGGCGTCGCCGCTATTGCCGGTCCACAACTACGTGCACTACGAGGGCAGCCTGGAGAGCGGTCCGCTGAAAGAATGGCTTGGTGCAAGCGACGCGCTCCGCCTGCTCGATGCCCCGATTCTCGCCTGCACGATCGACCACCTGATGCCGGCCACCGAAGGCGTTCGCGGCGGCCATCAGATCGCGCCGATGCTGCGTCTGATGACCGCCGACCTGGTCCTTGACGAAGCCGACGACTTCGCGATTGAAGACCTGCCCGCTCTGGCGCGACTCGTACACTGGGCCGGGCTGCTCGGCAGCCGCGTCTTGCTGTCATCGGCGACGCTGCCGCCGGCGCTTGTGCAGGGGCTGTTCCAGGCATATCTGGCCGGACGCAGCGAGTATCAGCGCCACCGCGGCCGCCCCGGTGAGCGGCTGGCCGTCACCTGCGCGTGGTTCGATGAATTCGGGGCCCGGGCGAGCGACCACGACGACGGTCCGGCGTATCTCGCGGCCCATCGCGAGTTCGTCGACCAGCGGCTGTCTCATCTGGCGGCAGCCGCGCGTGACGAAGTGCGGCGGCGGGCGGCGATTCAGCCTCTGCCGATCGCCGGGCAGCGCACGCGCGACGAGGTCTGTCGTGACCTGGCTGGCGAATTGCGCAAGCACCTCCATGGCTTGCACCCACAGCACTGCGCGAACGATCCTCGCAGCGGCAAGCGTGTCAGCTTCGGCTTGATTCGCATGGCCAACATCGACCCGTTGTTCGACGTGGCGCGCGAGCTGTTCCGGCTCGGTGCTGCCGAGGGTTGCCGGATCCATCTCTGTGTCTATCACTCGCGTCACCCCCTGCTGGTTCGTGCCGCGATCGAGAAAACGCTGGACACCGCCCTGCAACGAAAGGTCGAAGACGCGGTATTCGCCCTCGGGAGCGTACGCGAACGCCTCGACGCTTCAGTCGAGAACGACCACCTGTTTGTCGTCCTCGCCACCGCGGTTGCCGAAGTCGGACGCGATCACGACTACGACTGGGCAATCGTCGAGCCGTCGTCGATGCGTTCGATCATCCAGCTCGCCGGGCGCGTTCGCCGCCATCGACCCGGCGCCTGCCCCGAGGGGACGCCCAACCTCTACCTGCTCGACACCAATATCGCGCACCTCCTCCGTGGCGACAGCCAGCCCGCGTTTCTTCGTCCAGGGTTCGAGAACACCCATTTCAGACTGCTCAGCCACCACCTCGGCGATCTGCTCGCTCCGGCGCAGTGGCGCGCGATCGATGCCGCCCCGCGGATCAAGGAACGCGACCCACTGCAGCCGCAGAACAAGCTCGCCGATCTCGAACACGCTCGCCTGCGCGATCTGCTGCTCGGCGCCGAGCCGGGGCAGATACAGGTCGACCCGTGCGTCCGCGATTGGTGGCTGACGCGCGCTCACCTCAGTGGCGAACTGCAGCGCCGCAGACCGTTTCGCCATGATCCGCAAGGGCGGTTGAGCTACGCACTCCTCCCTGACGACGACGGTCGTATCAGCTTGTACCGCCTCGGTGACCGGGGAGAGCTGATCGACGTCGGACTCTCAGCGCGGGGACTGGCGCGGGAGATCGCGCTTGATTGTGGACCGCGCATTCAGCCCTGGGCCGTGCCGCGATACCTGGAAGCGCTGAGCACGATCGCCGACGACGAGGACAAGGAACCGAGATACTGTGCTGAAAAATATGGTGTTTTCGACTTGCCAGGGCGCGCAGACGGTCACCTGTGGCGCTACCATTGGGCGCTCGGGTTCAGCCGACACTCTGGATGATGATTGGACACAAAGGGAGACCTCGATGCCTCGGGTACACGCCAGCTCATACCTTTCCCAGGAGAGTGCATCCCTTCGGGAGGCCATCGAGCACTTCCTTCAAGACCGCCTGCAAGGGAAACTCGACGCCCTCAAGGCAGGCGACGAAACGCAGCGCTCCAAACTGCAGGAGGAGCATAGACCGCGTACCTGGCTTGCGAACGCTGCACACCGGGTGACCTGGATTCAGCAGGTCACGCACGCTCTCAAATTCAGTCATCCCGACGCCAAAGGATCGAGCCTGAGTTCGCGCGGCAACCCGGGCGCTGGCGACTGCGTCGTGGGTTCGCACAGCGTTGCCGCTGCCTTGCCGGCCGACGTTGTCGGCAGCGCTGCGGCGCTGGACGTCTACAAGTTCCTCCGTCTCGAGGTCGACGGTCGAAGCTTGCTCGAGCGCGCGATCGCAGGCGATCCGGCGCTGAGCGCGGCGCTCTCCGATGATCCCGATCAGGCGAAGCGCTGGATGGCCGCCTTCGCTTCGCTGCCGGAGGCGAACGGCGGAGCGGCGACACACCCGTTGGCGAAACAGGTGTATTGGCCTCTCGGTGACGGACGCTATCACCTGCTGGCGCCCTTGTTTCCGACCTCGCTGGCGCAGCTCGTGTGGACGCGGATTCGCGACGACCGTTTCTCGGAGGCCGCCAAGGCGGCACGCGACGCCCACCGGGAGCGGCGGGCGCATGCGCACGGGTACTGCGAGTATCCGCAACTGGCGATTCAGAAGTTTGGCGGCACCAAGCCGCAGAACATCAGCCAGCTCAACAGTGAGCGCCGTGGCGAAAACTGGCTGCTGGCCTCGCTGCCCCCAACCTGGCAGTCGGCGACCATGCGGCCGCCGTTTTATCTCGACAGCGTCTTTCCGCGCCGTCTCGGCCATCGCCCCACCGTGAAGGCATTGACGGAGACGCTGCGCGAGTTCCTGCGCAGCGTGCCGGAAGGCAGGAGTACGCTTGCCATTCGCCACCAGCGCGCGCGGCTCGTCCGCGACATCATCGCCGAGCTGCTCCAGTTTGCCGCCGAAGTGCACGAACTGGAAGCCGGTTGGAGCGCCGATGCGAAATGCCGCCTCAATCTCGCCGAGCAATGCTGGCTCGATCCCGGACGAGCCGCCGCCGATGCCGCCTTTGCCGCGCATCGTCAACCGGCCGACTGGGTGGAAGAGATTGGGCGCCGCTTCGCTCACTGGCTCAACAGCGTGATCAGCACTCCCGAGACGGCGATGGGGCTGGTCGAAGCGACGGCCTGGCACGACGAGCTGGCAGCCGAATTGCGAATGGCCTGACGGGAGTTGATGGAAGATGACCCACGGACTGATTGAAGGCGGCGGTTTGCTGCTTCTGCCGCGGCTGCAGGTCCAGAACGCAAACGCGATTTCCGGCCCGCTGACCTGGGGTTTTCCGGCGCCGACGGCGTTCACCGGCTTTGTCCATGCGCTTGAACGCCGACTCCGCGACCGCCCACGCGACGACGCTGCGTACCTTGAGCAAGGTCTCGGCGGCGTCGGCATCGTCTGTCACCGCTACCATCCGCAGGTCAGTCAGCCCGCCGGCCGCCGCACACAGGTCTTCTCGCTGACGCGCAATCCGCTCTTCGCCGGCTGGAAACGCTTCGAAAACAAACCGGCGGCGATTGTGGAGGAAGGGCGCGCCCACCTCGAGATCAGTCTGGTGATCGTCGTCAAGGACCTTCTGGGTCGGCCCGAGGGCGAAGACTGGGCGCAAGCTGCGCACGAGGTCGTGCAGGGAATGCGTCTCGCAGGGGGCAGCGTTCTTCCCGCGCGCACGGGCGAGCGCCACCAGGCGCGGTGGTTGGAGCTTCCCGATCACCTGAGCGACCAGGAGCACACGCTGCATCAACTCCGGCGCCGCCTCCTGCCCGGCTTTGTCCTGGTAGAGCGCGACGATCTGCTGGCCGGACGCCTCGCCGAACTGCGCAGCGAGCTGCCGACAGCCAACGCGCTCGACGCCCTGCTCGATCTCTGCCGATTGACGGTTGAACCGAACTGCCCGCCGCCCGGGCAAGCCGTTGAAGTCGTCTGGCGGGCACGCAGCAAGCCTGGCTGGCTGGTGCCGCTGCCGATCGGTTATGCCGGGCTGTCCGAGCTTTATCCGCCGGGAGTCGTCAGTAACACCCGCGATCACCTGACTCCGTTTCGCTTCGTCGAAAGCCTCCATTCCCTCGGCGAGTGGGTGAGCCCGCACCGTCTGCAACACCTGTCGCAACTGCTGTGGCACGCCGAGGCCGATCCCGGGCAGGGAATCTACCGCTGCCGCAACCGCTACGTCGAAACTTCCTTTATCCCGCCGATTTCGGCATCGCACAAGGACGCCGCCCCATGAGCACGCTACAGAAGACCGCCTCGGTTCTCGCGTTTGAACGCAAGCTCGACCCCTCCGACGCACTCTTCAGTGGCGGCCGGTGGGAAGACCGGGACAACCATGCACGCTGGCCGACCGTCAGCGTGCGCGAGAAGTCGGTACGGGGAACGATCTCCAACCGGCTCTCCGACAAGGATCAGCAGAACGTGGCCAAGCTCGACGCCTCGATTCAGTCGCCCAACCTGCAGACCGTTGACGTGGCGACATTGGCCAACAATACGGACACGCTCGCTGTGCGCTTCACCCTGCGCGTTCTCGGCGGTGCGGGAACGCCTTCGGCGTGCAACAGCGCGGCCTATCAGGAGAAGCTGCAGCAAGCCGTTCGGCAATACGTCGCCGACGCCGGCTTCGGCGAACTGGCCCGCCGTTATGCGTTCAACCTCGCCAACGGCCGCTTTCTGTGGCGCAACCGGATCGGCGCCGAACAGATCGAGGTGCGGGTCAGCGAGCTCAAGAACGGCGAGCCCTGTGTGACCTGGACCTTCAACGCTGACACCTTCCCGCTACGGTGTTTTGAAGCGCCTCCGAGCAGCGCTGGCGACCTTCAGGCGCTGGCGGCGGTGATCGAGCGCGGCTTGAGCGGCGGCTCGTTTGTACTTCTGGAGGTGCTTGCCTTCGCCAGAGTTGGTGAAGGGCAGGAGGTCTACCCATCGCAGGAACTGATTCTCGATCGCGGCGACAAGCGAGGTCAGAAAAGCAAGACGCTGTACGTCGTTCGCGAGGTCGCCGCCATGCACAGCCAGAAGATCGGCAATGCCTTGCGTACCATCGATACCTGGTACCTCGACGCCGAGCGGGCAGACCTTGGGCCGATCGCTGTCGAGCCCTACGGTTCGGTCACTTCACAGGGCAAGGCCTACCGTCAGCCGAAGGAGCGCGCAGATTTCTACACCCTGCTCGATCGCTGGGTGCTTGCGAACCAGCCGCCGGAGGCAGGCAATCGGCATTACGTGATGGCGACCCTGATTCGGGGTGGTGTCTTCGGCGAAAAGGAGTCGTGAGTGGATTGCTATCTCGACCTTCGCCTGACCGCCGACCCCGAATTCCCGCCGACCCTGCTGATGAACGCGCTCTTTGGCAAGCTTCACCGGCGACTCGTCGAGTGCGGGGAAGGCAGAATCGGTGTCAGCTTCCCCGACCTGGGGGCAGGCGCTGCCTTGGGCGAGCGGCTCAGGCTGCATGGCAGCAACGCCGATCTGGCAGCGCTGATGAACGATGACTGGCTGACCGGAATGCGCGATCACTTGACCGTTGGCGCGATGGCATCGGTTCCCCTGCATGCCCAGCAGCGGGCAGTCAGGCGAGTCCAGGCCAAGAGTAGCCCCGAGCGCCTGAGACGTCGCCTGATTGCTCGCAAGGGCTGCAGTCAGCAGGAGGCCTTGCTGGCGATTCCCGACAGCGCAGCCGAAGCGCTTGACCTGCCCTATCTGGTCCTGAAAAGCCGTAGCACAGGCTAGCAGTTCCGTCTGTTCGTCGAGCATCTGCCGGTTGGCAAGGAAAAGGTGGAAGGAAGGTTCAGCGCCTACGGACTCAGCCCGACGGCCACCATTCCCTGGTTCTGACCCTTTTGGGCAGCCGAGAAATAGATGATTAATAATCAAGGGCTTGGCGGGGCGATTCAAATTAGGGCCGGCTGCCCGCCAAGCCCATTTTCTTTCAAACAATCAGTTAGTTAGCAACCAGGACTTCGCGTTAACTGCCGCACAGGCAGCTCAGAAATGCAAGACAGCGTGCAGGTCGCGGGCGTTACAGTTCACTGCCGCACAGGCAGCTCAGAAACAGCCAGGAGAAGTATCCGCGCGCCAGGAAGTGTTCACTGCCGCACAGGCAGCTCAGAAAAAGGAACCCAACGAATTTTGCAAGGACCCTCTGGTTCACTGCCGCACAGGCAGCTCAGAAAACGGGACCCGTGGCACTCAGCCGCCATGACGCGTTCACTGCCGCACAGGCAGCTCAGAAACAGTTCGCCGTCGGCGCCGGGAAGGTGATGGCGTTCACTGCCGCACAGGCAGCTCAGAAAAGTCGCTGCCAGCCGAGGCCGCCGCCGGCAACGTTCACTGCCGCACAGGCAGCTCAGAAATTTGCGGCGATTCACCATGTTGTTGATCATCAGTTCACTGCCGCACAGGCAGCTCAGAAATGTGGTTACGCGGGCAATCATTCACCCCCCTGCCGGCAAAGGAGGCAGAGCGGGCAAGGCTGGCATGGTCATGCGCTGACGGCCGGCGGTGATGGCGGCGGTGAGGTAGTCCCAGGCGGAAGCCTTGCAGGCACGGCAGGTGTCGATGACGCTGGCGAAGAGCGCCAAGGCGCGGGTGCCCTGCTCGCTGCGGGTGCCAAAGCTGATTCTTCGCGCCATCACCCAGTGGTGCAAGATGCGCTCGGCGGCATTGTGGGTCAAGGGCAAGCTGGGGTGTCGAGCAGGGGCCGAACGATCGCGGTCCAATCGTTGAGCCTCTCGCGGCAGAACTCGCCGAGTTTGCTCGATGAACTGTGCGGATGTCGCTCGCACAAAGCCCGCAGTTCGGCCAGCCAGGGGCCTGTTGCCCGGCCAGCCACGCCGCCGAATCGTTTTGGGCCTCCTGCGCGACACGAATCAGATCAGCGAGCGCTTCGAGAAGTCGGCGGCCGATTTCGCTGGTGTGGGTGGCAGGTCGCCTCGGATAAGCCCAGCGCCTTGCGCAAGAGAGGCGCCGGACAGCGCAAGCGGTTGGCATGGATGCGATAGACGAGGTAGCCATCACTCATCAGATTGCCCTGAAAGCCGCGCTGCAGGGCATTGACGAACATCCCGGTGCGGCGTGGACCCATGAAATAGACCACGGTGCTCAGGGCATTGAACACCCACAGCCACAACAGTTGCCCATTCTCCCGCCACGGCGTCTCGTCAACAGGCAAGAGGGCGGCGTGCTTGATCTCGTCGAGTCGCCGGTCTTCCACCGGCGCGATTTGGCCGGCACACTGGCGCAGCGTCTGGTCGATCAAGCCCACCGCCAAGTGCAGCCCGACCAGCTGCTGGGCGTCGACGCCAGCCTCTTCCCATTCGGACAGTACCGCCGCTCGCTGCGCTACGTAGCGCGTGCAGTGGCCGCACGCACAAACGTGTTCAAGCCGCAGGTAGCGGGTGACACACAGACGCAGGCCCGGCAGGTTCGGGTCGGCCGGCATCGAGATTTCGCAGCTTCGTATCCGATAGCGCGATGATCCACACTCCCGCCCCCGTGTTCCCATGGAAACAGCTTCATCATGGGAACACATTTCAGCAGCTTG
>ERZ761603.2742-NODE-2742-length-11829-cov-7.938678_pt1 | contig 11829 bp, 9 predicted proteins | sample MGYA00511879_ERZ761603 | MGnify/ENA primary metagenome ERZ761603 (study PRJEB28899, sample SAMN02850040) | bioreactor sludge metagenome | biome: EBPR Sludge; feature: EBPR Bioreactor; material: flocular biomat | place: Australia: Thorneside Wastwater Treatment... | reverse complement strand
GTGCGCCTGCGCCTCGGCGGCGAGGGCGCGCCAGTCCATCGTGTCGCCAGGAGCCGGCAGGGTGCGCTTCGGCCCCTCGAGTTCGAGGGCGCACCGCCGGCGCGCGTGCCAGCGGTGGCAGACCTCCACGTCGAGCAGGTGCAGGGGATCGTGGCGGTACAGCTCCAGGGCCGTGGGGAGTCGTTGAAGGCGCCCCGTAGCGGTACGCCAGACCGCGAGTTCGTCCGCCGGGATCACCGCCTCGGCCACGTCGACGACCGCGGCCGACTTCTTCAGCCGCAGGAACCACGCAACGAGGAGCGCGTGGGTCTGCACGTCAGCGTCGGCGTGGGCGGCAGCGAGGGCTTCGAACGCCCGGCGGGGGGCCGGCCCCGAGAACTCGGTGTTGACGGCTTCGCGCAGCGCGGCGGGATCGCCCGCGAGCGCTACCGCGTCCTCGAAGTCGGCGAGCCGGAGCTCGTCCAGCCAGAAGGCCGCGTTCGGCGGCATCGCAAGGTGTGCAGACATCGACCATCCCCCGTGACCTGCCCAGCCCAGGGGACTGGACGCACGTTCAGTGATAGTCGATCTCTACCCGACCGGGGAGGCCAAAATCTGGCCCCTCGCACAACCGCCGGGATTACGTCAACATGCCGGCGGTCCCGCCCCGTAGGAGCAGCCTATGGCCCGTCGTCTCTCTCATCGTACCCGTCGCGGCTCCACGAGTGAAGTCCCGGCGTCGCCTCCCCGCCGGCCCTGCGTCGTCTACGCGCGTGTGTCCTCGAAAGAGCAGGAGCGCGAGGGCTTCTCGATCCCCGCCCAGCAGCGCCTCCTCAACAGCTACGCCGACGACCAGGGGCTCCAGGTGGTCAAGGAGTTCGTCGACGTCGAGACGGCGAAGCGGGCGGGCCGCACCAACTTCACCAAGATGCTGGCCTGGCTGAAGAAGAACCGGACCACCTGCCGCACGATCCTCGTCGAGAAGACCGACCGCCTCTACCGGAACCTCAAGGACTGGGTGGTCCTCGACGAGCTCGACTTGGAGATCCACCTCGTCAAGGAGGGCATCGTGCTCTCCGACGAGGCCCGGTCCACCGACAAGTTCATGCACGGCATCCGCGTGCTCATGGCGAAGAACTACATCGACAACCTCTCCGAGGAGGCCACCAAGGGGATGCGCGAGAAGGCGTCCCAGGGGATCTGGCCCTCGTCCGCGCCGCTCGGGTACGTCAACGTCCTGCGGGACGACGGCAAGCGCGTCATCGAGCCCGACCCGAACGCCTCACCGCTCATCCACCAGCTCTTCGAGTGGGCCGCGACCGGCGACTACTCGCTCAAGGTGCTCACCAAGAAGGTCGCCGAGGCGGGCCTGCTCTCGCGGCGCGCGAAGAAGCCGCTCGCGAAGTCGGTGGTCCACCACCTGCTGCGGAACCCGATCTACATGGGCGAGTTCGAGTGGGCCGGCGAGGTCTACCAGGGCATCCACGCGCCGATCGTGAGCCGGGAGCTGTGGGACCGGGTGCAGGAGGTCTTCGACGACCGCTACCAGGGCCAGCGCGACACGAGCCGCGCGGGCGAGTTCGCCTACCCGGGCCTCGTCCGCTGCGGCCTGTGCGGCTCCTCGATGTCGCCCTACATCGTGAAGGAGCGGTACATCTACTACCGCTGCGCGGCCGCCCACGGCCCTTGCGAGGCCAAGCAGGCCCGCGAGGAGGTCTTCGACCGGGAGTTCGCCCGCGCGCTGCGCGGTATCGTGCTCCCGCCCTCGTGGATGGAGTTCCTGAAGGTCGAGCTCCGCAAGGGGCAGGCCGAGGCCCAGCGCTTCCACCAGGAGTCCATCGACCGCCTGGAGGGGGAGTGCTCCCGCATCCAGCGCCGCCTCGACCAGATGTACGTCGACAAGCTCGACGGCCTGATCGACGCCGACACCTACTCCCGCAACGCCCGCCAGTGGCAGGAGGACCTGCGCGCCCACCGGCGCGCGATGGGCAAGCACGACGACGCCAAGCAGTCCTTCCTGGAGGAGGGGCTGCTCATCCTCTCACTCGCCCAAGAGGCCCCCGAGCTCTTCGAGCAGGCAACGCGGGACGAGAAACGGGAGCTGCTCACGCACCTCGTTTCTAACTCGACCTGGGCGGACGGACGGCTGACGGTCGAGTGGCGGAAACCCTACGTCTACCTTGCCGAATTTCAGGACCCGGAAGGAGGAAAGCCCCCCACCGAAGATGACTCCGATGGGGGGCCGTCCAATATGGTCGGGCTGGGTATATGCCTATAGAACTTTCTGGGTCGACCCCGGGGCGGACTGGGACGAGGGGAAGACGGCGGAGTTCCTGGAGATCGGGGCGCTACCATCCTGACCACCGCGGCGTTTCCCGGCGGGCCCACGTGTCCAGCTTCGGCCGGCATTCAGGTTGGACACGTCGGTTCGGCGTGGGCGCGGACCAGGTCGCAGCAGCCGTCCACGGCATCGCAGGGCAAGACCCACTCGTCGAGGATGGGGCACTCCGACCAGTTCACCTCGTCAGCGATCCACCTGGTACATCGCCCGTCTCCGGAGGCGTGCACCACATAGGTTGGCTGGCATTCGGTGAAGTCCCAAGAGTCCGTTCCAGCGTCGTAGCACTGGGCTACAAGGTCATCTGCTACGTCGTAGCAGGTCTCGCCAAGGTCTCCGGGGCGCCAACCGCCACCCCAGTACTTTTCCGGACGATCAATCTCCCGTTCGGCCCAGCAACCACCATCGTCGTCCCAGTACTGCTCTCGAACGAGCACGGAGTCTGGGGGCGAGGGGCAGAAAGGCGCCTCGTGGGCACGGTTGAGGTCGCAGCACCCTTCTACCTCGGTGCACGGTCTGACCCAGGGGTCGGTGATAGGGCACTCGGGCCCGTTCGCTTCGTCTGCAATCCACCGCGTACAAAGCCCGTCCTGGGAGGCGAACACATCGTAGCTGCCCTGGCAGTTCGTGAAGTCGTAGGTGCCAGACTCCTCATCGTAACAGTACAACTCCAAGTCGGGGTGCACGTAACAGTCGTCGCTTCCGTCGTTGAGGTACCAACCTTCCACCCAGAGGGATGCCGGACGCTGGATTTCCCGTTGTGTCCAGCAGCTTCCGGCCTCGTTCCAGAAATCATCCAAGACAGTCACCGTGGTGTCGATGTCAGAGTCGGAATCGGTGTCCGCGTCGGCATCGCTATCCGTGTCGGTGTCCGCATCACCGTTGAAATCTGAGTCCGTTGGGGCTGGATCGTCGGATGCTTCAGGCCCCCCTGTACATCCGCCGGTAACTGCCAGCAGGACAAGCCACAAAGGCGACGCAGGAAGTGCTGTCGTGATTTGTAGGGTCATAAGGCCTCCGGTCGGAGGTACGTCTTCATCACGCCCGTTGGGCCATCATCGTCCCGGTCATTCTCCTCCACAATCGCCGAGTAATAGACTCGTTGGGAGTTGTTCCCACAAGACGTGCCGTCGGAAGACACGTTCAAACCACTCAGCTTGATACGCCAAGCCCTGCCGGCAGACATCTGCGCACCGGAGTAGAACACCATCCTCTTTTCGTCGATCCTGAAGTCTGACGCGGCGGTCACCCAAGCGTTCTGGTAGTTGTACTGAAGGCTGAGGTCGACCCAGTCAAAGTTGTCGCCGCCCAGATCGTCATGTTCTTCGTCGTACAGAGAGGTGACCACCTTGATGTAATCGGCATCCGTGGAAAACGCATTACCTCCATTGAAGTTCAGAAAGACGTCCACTCCGTGATCGACACACACGGATCCAGTGCCCCACGTAGCAGGCCCATCCAGGCCGGCCGCGTCGAATCGCTTCATTCTGAGGGCGCCAGCGCCAGTCAGGCCATCAAAGCCCGAGGTCTTGTGGATGAAGTTCTTACCATCAAAGTCACCCGGATCGGCCGTTTCGCTGATGCGATCTCCCATCAGCAGCAGATTGGTATAGAGAATGAAAGGATCGTTGACTAGAGTGCTCTTTACGTGGGTATACCAATCGCGAAAGACCGCAGCAGATCCCGCCACATAGGGCGTCGAGAAGCTGCTGCCGCAGGAGCCGCTGGCACCTTCATTATATTGTGGATTGTCTGTGGACCACTCTTGCGCCATATATTGAAGGCACGCGGGACCTAACAGGTCCACGATGGTTCGCTCGTTGCCCTCGTCAAGCGTACCACCGCGAGAAGAGCCAGAGTACAACTGGATTTCCCAAGGACTGGACTCGGTGACTTGATACGAGGTGACCTGAAAGACACCCATCCCGCTCCCATGCTGCGGGATTACGCAGTCGTCGGGATCAGACCAGCCGTTGTTCCCATCGCTGTTGAACACTGCGACGCCGGCTTCGACGAGGCCATTCCAGTAGGTAGTATAACCATTCACGCCGGTACAATACTGGTCTCCGTCCTGAGACTCCGAGTGGGTAACAATGAAAGCATCTGGGTCGAAGGGCACAATGTCGTCTGCCGAGTCCTCGATAACGTAACCCTGGGCCGTACGGGCTGCAAAGCTCCGTTTTTCGCGCTCTGTAGCGTTGGTAATGGCAGCGTCCTGTCCCTGGGTGATGTCTGACACTGCCGCCGAAACGGTGTCAGTCCAGTGGTACGCGCCCTCGCCGTTGGTGCTGAACGTACAGCTGCTTGGTGAGCCGGTGGGCGTGCACAGGGGCATGCGGGAGGTTCCGCTGGACGCGTCCTTGAACGACGCATGGTTGTTGTACACAGCATAGACGCTCGCTTCCTCGGATACGAAGTTCTCGGCCGGGTCACCCGAGTATCCTGCCAGAAAGAGAGGATAGAGCTGCACCATGTCCGCGGCCTCCTGGCCGTTCATGGCCCGCCCGGTCACGGTCATAGAGATTCCTGCGGCGTCCGAGCGCTCCTCCTCATAGAGGTCCAACGCCGCGATGTCAGGGTGCGTCTGCAGTTCGTCCAATGCGCCGATAGGCACCCGCGCATGCAACTGACCGGTGATCGCCACCCTACGGAGCACTTCACCGCCTAGTTCGTGAACCAGGTCCTCCAACGGGCTCAACACCGCCCGCCCCAACGCCGCCTGTCGCATCATCGCGTCGATGCGCACCCGATCGTAGGCTTGGCGTGACGTCACCTCGCCGTCAATCATGCCCAGGTACTGAAGCTCCATGACATTGTACTGGTTTCCCCAGCTTTCCTTCCAGGTTGACACCCAGATGTCCGCGGTCTCCGTTTCGGCCGCGTGCTGTCCCAGCAGATCCGAGAGTCGGGCGTCCATGCGGAACGGCGGGATCTTGTCGTCGGAAGCCGCCGGGGGTTGGGGATCCATGGGCGCCGTCGTCCGCCACATCACCCCCCGACTGGCCGAGAAGGTGCCGTCCGTAGTCTCGGTCGCCTCTTCAAAGATGACCAGATTCCGGTAGATATCCAGAGGGGTCTGCCCTGCCTCCGCGATCAGCGCCTGTGCCGATGGCTCCAGGAGCGGATGTACAAAGTCATTTTCACCGGCCAATGCAACGACGGGCAGCGTCAGGCCGACTGCCAGCGAGCCACGAGCCACGAGCCACGAGCCACGAGCCACGAGCCACGAGCCACGAGCCACCTCCATTCTCAAGCATAGGGCGGCCGAGCCGTTGGGTCAACGACGGCGCGGACGGGACAGGCTGGCCCCTTCAGCGGGCAACTCCGGGTCTTGGTTGCCGCATCTCGGCGCCCTGCCCAACGCCTGAGGCTTCGGCGAGTGTTCACGTTCGAACCCGAAAAAGCCCGTCGAAGCTCAGCTTCGACGGGCTCTATGGTGTCTCCACCTTTCAGTCGGGCTGGGTATATGCCTATAGAACTTTCTGGATCGACGCTGGGGCCGACTGGGACGAGCACAAGATCGCTGAATTCCTCGAAATCGGCGTGTCAGCCCCTTCGTGATCTCACCTGCACGTATCCCGGCCGCCGAGCTCTGCTGGGCGTCGCGTCGACGCCGCTGTCAGGGGCCAGAACCGATCAGGCGGCTTGCGCGCAGGATGATCTCGTCGATGGCCTCCTCATCATCACCTCGGATGGCCACGGCGAAGCCATTGCCGGTCGACGACACGACGGCGGTGGCCCCCTTGGGGACGAGGGGACAGTTGGGCATGCCTGCAACATCGTGGCCCAGGGCTGCGCTGCGGGCAAGGTGGCAGTCGACGACGCGCTGCAACCACTCGGAGGTGAGGCCGGAGACGGCGCGAAACCTAACGACCGCACCTGTTTCCTCCTCGATCTGCGAGCGGCCGGCGACGCGCGTCTCGACCAGAGACCTCACGCTCTCGATGTCCTCTACGTGAACGAACGGGCTCGCATCCCGATCGCTGGGGTCGATCCCTACGCAGGCGGCCGCCTCTGCCTCCCGCAGGGCCTGCGACGCGGCACGGTGCTCCTCGGCCTCACGGGCGTATCGCTCGGCCTCCACAGCGTGAGCGGCCGTGGGGGCACCACGGATGTCCAACAGATCTGCCCGGTGCGACCGTTGACGCACGTCACCCGCTCCGCCAACGCCGTCGGGGAATCTCGTCCAGGCCGTCGGGCGTCGGCTGAAGACGCTCCGCGAAGCTGCGGGACTGACCAAACAGCAGCTCGCCGAGCAAATGGACATGGACACCACGAGCCTGTCCCGAATACTCGGCCTCATGGTTCGCCGCGTCCGCGGCGTGAGCCTCGGTGGCAGCGTCGTGCGCCGCCTGGCTCATCGCGTGCGGTGAAACCTCCGCGCGCTTGGCACATGCGAGGAGGAGAAGGGCCGTGATCCCAGACAGACGGGAGCTGTTCATCGTGGTCTCCAGAGCGGCCCATTGCGGGCGCTGTGACCAGCGGTGCAACATCCATGCCACAGTGAAATGGTCGCGACGCCAGTACGTTCAGCGTTCGAGCGTCCAGGAGCAGCCGCCGTCGCAGGTGCCGCTGAGGGTGTTCGCGTCCTCGACGGTGCCTTCGCACCCGGTCACATCGTCACCGTCGTCGAACATGACGGCGGACCCGTCGACCATCGCGGACTCCGGCAGCCCCATGTCCATGCCAGAACAGCTGATGGTTAGCCCGCAGCCGTCGCGCATGATCTCGCATGCCATCGTCATCCCGATGCAACTCCCACTCCAAGCCCAATCGTCGCCGGCCGTCACCTCGTCGCATGCGGCCGAGCTGCCGTCGGTGTCGTCCATGCCTTCCATGTCATCATCGCCACCGGAGCAGGCCGACGAGAGCAACAGGGCGAGAGCGAGGGCGGGGGTTCGCGACATATGTCCTCCATGTTGGACAAGCGTAGCTGTCCTCCCTGCGAATCGGCAGTGTGCCCGTCGCGGCCACACGAAGCGCGCGGCGTCACAGGACCGCGCTGTCGACGGGTGGACCTCAATGTGTCAAGTTGACACGGTGGAGGCGTCATGTGCACGGTGCGATGGATCCTGCTCCCCTGTCTACTGGTCGCCGCCTGCAAGCCGAACGGGGAGGAGGCCCCGCCCACCGATCGACTCGTCGAGGGCTGCGGGTTCTCGCCTCTCGCGGACGTCAATCCTTCCTACGCCGTCGTCGAAGTAATGGTGACGGCCGATGAACAGGCGTGGGATCCCGGAACGGGAACGAGCGTTCTGGGCCGCGCCTTCAACGGCACCGTCCCGGGGCCCGTGGTGGAGGTCATCGTGGGTCAGACGCTCCGCCTGCACCTTCGCAACGACACCGAGCACCCGACAACGATCCACTGGCACGGACTGCGCGTCCCAGAGGCGATGGACGGCATCTCTCAGATGATGAACCCCGTGGCCCCCGGCGGGACATTCACCTACGAGTTTGAGGTCAAGGACGCCGGATTCTACTGGTATCACCCACATATGGATACCGCCGACGCGCTGGAGGCGGGCCTGTACGGCGCCATCGTCGCCCGGGTTCCCGGTGAGGTCCCTGCATCCTGTGACCTTCCCGTCGTCTTGGACGACGTGCTGCTCGACCGCGACACCCTCCAGATCGAGCCGCCTGGCACGGCGATGGACCAGGTCATGGGGCGCCTCGGGAACCACCTGCTGGCGAACGGGCGGGAGGACCGCACCTACGAGATCGTCGCAGGCGACGTTGCCGTGCTTCGACTTGTGAATGCGTCGAACGCGAGGCACATGGATGTCGGTATCGAGGACGTACCCCTCACGGTCCACGCCACCGACGGCGGCTGGCTGGCAACTCCCTACACTGTCGACCGGCTGATCATCGCCCCCGGTGAGCGGTACATCGTAGCCCTCGATGCCCCAAGCGAAGCCGGCCGCGAACTCGTCGTCGCGAACCGGAGGGTATATCTCCATCATCCCGACGGCGACATGATGGAGTACGACCCCCTCGGCGACGACGAGACGCCGGTGTTTCATCTGCGAACCGTCGACGGGTCTCCGGGGGGATTCACTGCTCCCGCGTTCGACGCTGCGCCTCCGATGGCCGCGACCGAGCCCGCGCACAGCTGGATTCTGGACGAGGACATGATGGCCGGTACGGTCACCATCGACGGCGCCTCCTGGCCCGACGTGCCTATGGTGATGGCCTCTGCGGACTCCCTGACCACCTTCGTCATCGATAATCAATCGGAGATGCGACACCCCTTCCACCTGCACGGGAACCGCTTCCAGGTGGTCAACGTCGGCGGGGTGCCCGTCCCTGCACCTGCCTGGAAGGACACCGTCAACGTGCCCGCCGAGACACGCGTCACCATCGTCAGTGAGCTCGACAACGCTGGCGAGTGGATGTACCACTGCCACATCCTGGAGCACGGTGACGCCGGGATGGCGGGCATGATGACCGTGGAGTGAGCATGAGCTCGCTGCGGGCGCAGTTCCGTTGGACCGCGATGGCGCTGGCCACCGCCCAGTTGACGGCGGTTGGCTTTGGCATCGTCACGTGGTGGAGCGTGCTCGAAGCGACTGGGCGGGAGCAGGTGTTGGCCGACTCCCGAGCGTCGGCGGACGCCCTCCGGGAGTCCGCGCGGGAGGCCTATGTACACCAAGCGCACACCTTTATCGAGGGCGGAACCGGACACCTCGACCACCTCGGAGAGATTGAGGAGGACCTGGACGCCCGCACAACAGAGGTGACGAAACTTGTGCTGCCCCCCACCGGCTTGGCGGCGGTGGCGGACATCCAGACCGCGATCGCGGCGTCCAGGACCCACTTCACGGAGACCGTCGTGCCGCTCGCTCACACTGGCGCGCTGCACCGTGAGGCGGCTTCCGTAGAGCACGAACAGGCCGAGAGGCTCGCCGGCGTTGTCGCCACATCGATCGGTCGGCTGACAGCGGTCATCGACGAGGAACAACGCGCGCAACGGCGACGGATCGAGGCCGCGACCCGGCGCGCATGGCAGGTCACCGCGCTGGCGACCGCCATCGGGCTCGTCGTCGCGATCCTGGTCGCACGGTGGCTCGAACTCCGCGTCATCGATCCGCTAGGCCGCCTGCGGGTTGCTGCCGACGGCTTCGCTGCTGGACGCGAGGACGTCACCTTGGACGAGTCCGGCAACGAAGAGGTCGCTGCGGTGGCTCGGGCATTCAACCGGATGACGGCGGCGATTCGCAGCGCGCAGGAGGCACGGGTCCGTGCCGAGCGGCTCGCGGCGCTCGGGGAACTGTCGGCGGCCGTAGCTCACGAGCTGATGAACCCGCTGACGGTGCTCCTTGGGCACCCCGCGATGCGTGCGGACGCCCTTGCGCCTGTCCGTGCGGAGGCGGAACATGCGCGGCGGGTCGTGCAGGGGTTGCTCGGTTTCGCGCGCCCTGGTGAAGAAGTGCCTGAGTCCGTGTCCCTCGTCGCCGCTGCCCGCGCGGCAGCGGCGCGCGTCACGCCCGAGGCCGACGTCCGGGACGTCGCGATCCGCGTCGTCGCGACGGAAGAGGTGGCCGCAACCCTTCCGCCCGGGGCGGTGCGCCACGTGCTTGACAACTTGATCCGCAATGCCGTCCAAGCCTCCCACCCGGGCGGCCATGTCGAGGTGCGGGTCGGGCCAGGCGCCGTCGAAGTTCTGGACCGCGGCGCAGGCATCCCAGCCACGGTTCGGGAGCGGCTGTACGAGCCTTTCACCACCGGCCGGCCCGAGGGAACGGGGCTCGGCCTCGCCGTGTGCCAACGTGTGGCGCGCGGCACCGGAGGTCGCATCGAACACGAAGCGCGCGCCGGCGGGGGAACCGTCGCACGATGGCAACCCGTCGCCCCGGGAAAGGAGTAGCGATGGACCGCTTGTTGCTCGTCGAAGATCGCGAGAACTTAAGGGCGATGCTCGCGGCAGCGCTCGCCGAGTGCTTCGTGGTCGACGCTGTTGCGGATGCCGAGTCCGCGCTGCGTTTGGTCGATGATGGCCCCTACGACGTCGTCGTCACCGACGTTCGCCTGCCCGGCGCCTCGGGGACCGACCTTTTGGCGGCCGTACGCGACCGTGGGGATATGCCCGAGGTCGTGTTGATGACCGCCTACGGAGCGGTCCCGGACGCCGTCGCCGCGTTGCGAGCGGGCGCCTACGACTACCTCGTCAAGCCGTTCGAACCCGACCTCTTGGTGCGCGTCGCGTCGCGCGCGGCCGAGCGGCATCGCCTTCTTCGCCGAACACGCGAACTCGAGCGCGCCGTGACCCGGAGCGACGGCGAGTTCGTTGGCGCGTCGGTCGCATTGGAAAACGTCCGCAAGATGATCGACAAGGTGGCCCGGTCCCCCATCCCCGTGCTGCTCCTCGGGGCCAGTGGGACCGGGAAGGAGGTTGTTGCTCGCGAGATCCATCGCGTCAGTGGTCGCTCCGCCTTCGTGGCCGTGAACTGCGGAGCGATCCCTGAGAACCTTGTCGAGGCAGAGCTTTTCGGCGTCAAACGCGGGGCGTTCACGGGTGCGAACACCGATCGACAGGGCCTGGTCGAGAGCGCCAGCGGTGGAACCCTGTTCCTCGACGAGATCGGCGATCTGCCGCTGCCCACGCAGGTCAAGTTGAACCGCGTGCTGGAGGAACGCGAGTTCCGCCGTGTCGGTGATGCCGAGGTGCTCCGGGCCGACTTTCGCCTCATCGCGGCCACGCACGTCGATCTCGAAGCGGCCGTGGCAGCCGGACGTTTTCGGCAGGATCTCCTGTTTCGTCTCAAGGTCGTGACCATGCGGCTCCCACCTCTGCGGGAGCGCCGGGAGGACGTCGCGATGCTCGTCGCTCGCTTTCTCCAGCTCGCGGCCGCGCGACTCGGCACGCGTGCCTGGCGAGTGTCGCCGGAGGCGCTCAGCGTGCTGGAGGCGGCAGATTGGCCCGGCAACGCCCGGGAGCTACGCCACGCCATCGAGCACGCAGCCGTGATGGCGGAAGGAGACACCATCGACGTCGAGCACCTCTCCGACGAGCTCCGGGCGACGACCCCAAAGGCGCGCCAGGGTACCTACCGGGCGGCATGCGAACGCGCCGCGGACACCGCTGGCCGGACCTACCTCCTTGACTTGTTGACGGAGCTCGGGGGAAATGTGACCCGGGCCGCGCTGGAAGCCGGCGTTGAGCGTGAATCCCTGCATCGGCTCCTCCGCAAGCACCAGATCGACCCTGGGCGATTCCGACGGCCGTGAGTTTGGTGGCGGACGCGGACTCGTGTGACCGCGCCGGTCACGCAAGATGCTCCAGAATGTAGGTTCGCTCGTCGTCCACGCGTGGCACAGATCGTGCTGAAGGGACATGTCCCGACTCACGCCAGCACCCCAACGGAGGAATCATGATCCGATACGCCCTCATCCTCGCCGTATCCGCGTGTGGCAGCGCCAACACGGCCGGGGGGCCACCGCCTCCGGAGCCGCGGCACGAGGCCGCCGCGGCGGCATCCGACGACCCGCCTCCGATGCCCGATGCCACCGGCAGA
>ERZ761603.2740-NODE-2740-length-11831-cov-52.748217_pt1 | contig 11831 bp, 10 predicted proteins | sample MGYA00511879_ERZ761603 | MGnify/ENA primary metagenome ERZ761603 (study PRJEB28899, sample SAMN02850040) | bioreactor sludge metagenome | biome: EBPR Sludge; feature: EBPR Bioreactor; material: flocular biomat | place: Australia: Thorneside Wastwater Treatment... | reverse complement strand
CCGCAACGGCAGACATCGTCCGGATCGAAGACCCCGACCTGTTCGCCAAACGCCGGCGGAATACCGGAGTGGGGCCGTCGGACATGGGGCAGGAGCGCCTTCCCCAGTCTCCGGAGTCATCGGGTAACCCGATCGCCGAGGTCCAGCTCCAATGGAGCACCACCGCACTGCAACGCCTACCGCGTGAAGTTGCGTCCCGGGCGGTAAAGACCTGGCTTCGATACCGTTCATACCACCCGGACACTCTGCGACCTTGGGCAGATGCGGCGGCCCGCGCGGTCATCGACCTCGACATCCCCCGGACCCACGATGTACTGCTGACAAGCGCACCAAGCTACTCCGGGCACGTCTCGGGCTTGACGATCAAACGCGGTACGGGCTTGCCCTGGGTGGCCGACTTCCGTGACCTGTGGGTGGGGCGGCCGTTCCGGGAACCTGTCAGCCAGCTACACGCATGGATGGACCAACGGCTCGAGGCTGCCGTCGTGCGCGAATGTGACGTGTTGCTGCTCGCATCACCCGCGTGGGTAGCAACCTTCGTCCAACGATACGGCGCGGAGATCGAGTCCAAGATTGTCGTGCTGACCAATGGCTACGACGCAGAAGAAACGGACGCGGTACGCGCCTCGCTCGGCGAAACAGACCACTCGATCCGCCGCTTCGTGCTGACGGGTTCGATGCATGCGGCCGAATCGCCTCTCCAGTTCATCCACGCACTCGGCGCCTTGCGCCGACATTCGCCCGATCTGGCCGCGCAGGTGCGTGCCGACTTCATCGGCAATGGCGGGGAAAACACGGCACTGCTGAACGCGGCAAGCCGCGACGAGGGGGTGTCCGACCTGATCCAGTTACACGGGCCGCGGTCGCATGTCGCTTGCGTCCGCGCGCAGTTCGAGGCGGACTTCCTGTTCATGGCGCTTGCCCCGGAACACCGCGATACGATCAGCGGCAAGAGCTTCGAGTACATGGCCACCGGCAAGCCGGTGCTGGCCTGCCTGGGGGAAGACAGCATCCAGGCCAGGCTACTGGGCGAAGCCGGCACGATGCGGCGGGTGGATTTCGGGGACGTCCAGGCGACCGAGTCCGCGATCCGGCACTTGCTTGCCACCGACAATGCGGACCTCACGCCCAACTGGCAGGTGATTCGTGAGTACGAGCGCGGCGCGCTGACCAGACGGCTCGCAGCAGTCCTGGATCGACTCGCGGCGCAAGGCAGCCGTTCGACGCCTGCCTAGCCAGCCGAGCCTGTCTGCGTACTACGAAGATTGTTCAGGGTGCGCAAGCCGAAGCGAAGGCGCGTCCGATCCCAGGGCGTGAAGCGATTCAACTGGAAGGGGTCTGTAGCCTGTGCGTTCGCACCCCAATTGGTACTGACCGCTGCATCGAAGCCGAGTCGCCTGGCCATTTCCCGGTGTTCGAGTCGGTAATCGCGGCCAAACTTTCCGTTCGGATAGGCGAAGAGCCCGACCCGCGTCCCCAGAATCGACTGGAGCTGATCACGGCTGTCGCCCATCTCGCGCAGGGCATCGGCGTCGCTGCAATTCGCCAGGATGGGATGCGAAACCGTATGCGCACCGATTTCCATATCCGCAGCATGCAATGCACGCAGCTGTGCCGTGGTCAGCATGAGATCCGAGGGCAATCGCGCCCTGCACCGACCCATGATGTGCTGCACCGCGTCCTCGCGCGCCGCCTGCTGCAGGTGCTTGACCGCGGGGATGATCCGCTCGAGGGCCGCGCGCTTTTCAGCCACGGTCTCGACGGCCAACTCGCCCAGCCCGAGCACCGCGCAATCGATCCGATCCACCGTCGCATTGCGCACGGATTCGATGACGGAGTCGTTCCACATCCTTCCACCATCTAGAAATCCGGTGCTGATGAAGAACGTCGCCTTCAGTCCATGGCGCTGGAGGATGGGGAGGGCGTGCAGATAGTTGTCGGCATAGCCGTCATCGAAGGTGATCGAGGCCGCACGCGCGGGCAGATTGCCCTGCGAGAGCCTGGTGACGGCTTCGCCAAGGGGCAGGACGGTGAACCACTCCGAGATCCAGCGCATGGACTGATCGAACCGAACGCGGTCGACCTCGTCGGGAAAGAGCGGATCGGCGTTCTCGAGCACGCGGTGATAGATGAAGATGCTGAGCCGAGCCTTCGGCCCCGCAGGCGAGAGGATGGAGCAGGCGGCGCGGAGAATCATTTACGGCTCACGGCGAAGAGTGGCCGGGTGCGGCACGCCGGCCGAATTGCGGATCGGGTTTGGGCGCACGCCGCAAACCGATGTACTGAAGCCAAGGCATCTCGACATCGCGCTCCCATCCGCGGCGCTCCACCCACGCACGCGTCATGACCGCGAGCACCATCATGTTGTATGGCAAATCGAAATACGAAAGGCTCAGGAACGCTCCCCCGGTCGCATAGCCGACGAGACTGACCTGGATCATCGAGCCAAGGTCGGCGGTCCACGCGCTCTGCTCCTGCGCGCGACCATTCTTGCGCAGCCATCCGGCGGTACGGTAAGTGGAGAACCAGATCCCCAGGAAAAGGAAAAGGCCGACGAATCCGTGATTGCCAAGAACCTGGAAATAGATGCTGTGTGCGGCCCGCACGGAAGTTTCGTACGTGCCATAGAGGAAAAAGAAGATCGGATGTTGGTAGCTCATGCCGCCACCGAAGACATTATGTACGGCGACATTCCAGGCGACCCCCCAGGCGTTGATGCGCCCCATGGCCGACGCATCTTCCTGATAGGTCGAGATGGTCTCCATCCGGGTCCACCAATGCTCGGGCATCATCGGTAGCGCGACCAGGACACCAAAAAGCAGGAAGCCCCCGATCAGCGCCTTCTTGCGACTGCGCAGCCAGAACATCGCAGACATCGCTCCGATGGCAAGAAAGCCGCCGCGCGAATGCGTACCGATCGCCGCGGCTGCACAGAGCATCATGAGCATGGTGAAGCCGTATTTGAGCCAGAGCGCCTTGACCTGCAACTGCAGGAAGTGCAGCAGCGGAATAGTCATGATCAGCGACAGCGCAAACTCGTTGTTGTCTTCGATGAACGATCCGGGTGGCCCCCAGACCCTTGAGTTACCTCCGGAGAGCACCGTGAATAGCCCTCCCTTTGCCCCGAGCAGTGCCATCGATCCGACTGTCACCCAGGCAAACGCGAGGATCTGCATCCGATTGATGACCAGCATCGCAGCGATGAAGGTCATGAAGTAGATCTTGATGACCTTGTTCCACTGGGCATAGTCGCCAACCGGATCCATCCCGAATAGCCACGAAACGGTCACCCAGCAGGCGAACAGCGCAAACCACACCATCGGAGCGCCCTGAAACGGACTCTGCCGATCGCGCGTCATGAGCAGCCCGAGTACGGTCGCCCCCGCTGCGATGGCGGCCAGCGGCGCAGAGTAGGCGAACCCCCAGGCGAATCGGTGGGGGTTCATGATGCTGAGCCAGGTCCACAGCATCACGCCAACCCATGGCCGCTTTAAGGCCAGCACCGCTGCAACTGCAACAATCGACAAAATGATCAAGTCACGCATGGCGAAGCCCTTTCAACGTACGGCCACATGACTGACCACATAGCGAAACTTCCCGGATTTCTCGGCCGCAATGGTCTCGACGAACTCGACGGACACCTCCACCCCCTGTCCCAGGCGGCGCCGAAAGCCTTCGATCACGGTCGTGTCCAATCCCTCGGTGCTCGCCCCAGCTTCCGGCACGATCAGCGCCCGGGTATGGCTGCGCGTCTCTTGCACGATCTTGAAAGCGCGCACCGCCGGGATGTCACGCAGGATGTAGATAAGCGACAGCCCGTGCAGAACGGTGCCATCTTCCGCCACCACGAAATCGGTGCTGCGCCCCTGGATGTCCTTGAGGATCGGCAGCCCGCGCCCGCAGGGGCAGGCATCCTCGCCCAGCGTGCCGATGTCGCCGGTGCGGTAGCGGATGAAGGGATAGTCGCGCGTGGCGAGGTGGGTGACGACGATCTCGCCCGACTGGCCCGGCGGCAGCACCCTGCCCGCCTCGTCGATGATCTCGACGACGATGTCCTCGGCGGTGACGTGCATGTTGCCGCTGGGACATTCGTGGGCGATGAAGCCGGCGTCGCGCCCGCCGTAGCCATTGGCCACCGGGCAGCCGAAGAGCCGGCTGATGGTTTCGCGCTGGTGGTCGTAGAGCCGCTCGGAGGTGCAGAACACCACCTTGATGCCCAGGTCGTCGAGCCGCACGCCGCGCTGTTCGGCGCGCAGGGCGATGTGGCTGATGGCCGAGGGGTAGCCGAAGAGCATCTTCGGCCGGCGCTCACGAATGCGGGCGATGAAGCCGTCGACCTTTTCGTCGGACATCTCGAACGCGGGCAGCAGCTCGGTGCGCATCAGCGCGTCGCGCACCAGGCGCACGCGGTCCTGGGTGCCGAGCTCGATCGGCGAGCCCCAGACGACGATCTCGCGGTCGCCGATGTCGACGTCCCACCAGCGCGTGGCGCGCCACTTGGCGGCGACATCGTGGGTGACGCGCTCGGTGCCGATGAAGAAGATCAGCGGCTCGCCGCTGCTGCCACCGGTGTTGAAGCGGGCCAGGCCCACGGCGTCCTCGGCGCGCAGGGTGTCGGAGTGGGCGCGAATCTCGGCCTTGGTGAGGAAGGGCAGTGCCTGCAGGTCGGCCACGCTGCGCGCGGCGGCCGGGTCGAAACCGGTACGGGCGAAGAGCTCGCGGTAGTAGGGCACGTGCACGGCTACGTCCTTCAGCAGGGCCTGCAGGCGCTCGAGCTGCAGGTCGAGGATGCGCTCGCGCGGCCACCACTGCGAGGCTTCCATGTCGCGGTGCACACGCACGGTGTCGTGCTTCTTGATCCGCTCCTGGGCCGGGAAAAGGATGGATGAGACGAAGCGGGTGTAATAACTGCTCATACGATGTCGTTTGCTCGAGCGCCGTCTTGCGAAGACTCGAGTTTAAGCCCCAAGGCCTGCCGGTATTCGTTGAACAGAACACGCCGGACGTTAGTCCAGTCGTGACCTTGGACCTCTAGCTGCGCAGCGTGCGCGATCGTCCTTGCGCGTTCGGTGTCGAGCAGCAGGGACAAGGCGGCAGCGGCCAATGCTCGAGGATCCTCGCTCGGAACCAGCAGCGCAGTCCTTTCGTTCTCCAGCATGTAAGGCACCCCGCCCACTGCGGTGGCGACGATGGGCACGCCACTTGCCATTGCCTCGAGAACGGCAACCGGCTGGTTGTCTGCGCGACTGGGGTTCAGAAGCAAATCGGAACGCTGAAACAACGCGCTCATCTGGTCGCGATCGAGTCGCCCCGGAAAAGAGACCCTGTCATCCACCTCGAGCTCTCGTGCCAGGCGCTCGAGCTCCGCACGCGCTGGACCGGACCCGGCGAGCGTCAGCCGGGCGTGTGGAAGAACACTCGATATGTGCGCAAATGCCTTGATCGCGATGTCTACGCCGTAAACGAACTCGAGATTGCGCGCAACGATCAAGTGAGGGCTTTCAGGGTTATGGTCGTAAGACACCGAAGCACTAAAACGGGACAAGTCTACGACATTGGGCAATACACGCGCTGCAATGCCATGGCGGCCGAAAACTTCGACGAGGAAGTTCGACGGAACGAGCAGCGAGCGGGCCCCGCGCAGCCGCCGGCGCACGCGAACCGCAGATCCCTCGAGAAATTTCTCGGCCTCTCCACCGTGGTAATTCACCACGACGGGTACGCCGCGCCACTCGGCAATCGCGAGCGCCGGCGCCGCATAGAGATGCCAGGACCAGCCGGAGTTGGCCATCACATGCACGAGTTGAGCGCGCCCGACTTCTCGCCAGAGGCTTGCAAGGTAGGGCAACAGTCTGAAGAGTGCGCGGAGCCCCTTGACCCGCCCGATCCAGGAAGGCCGATACGCTGCGTTGACCTGCACGAGTCGAACCGCCAGACCCTCCCCACCAAGCAGATCCCCGAGTTGACGCGTCAGGACCGCCATGCCGCCCGCTGGCGGCGGCAGCGGACCGACCAGGCAGAGGCGAACCCCCTTCAAGTCCATCGCGAGCGCTCGTGTAAGGTCATACTCTTGCAGCGAGAGTGAAAATGCCGACTCCCGCACGCGGCCAACCCGAAGCACGCTTCATTGCCGAAAAGGTCGAGAAGGCGGTAGACGCATGGGTGGGATCTGCCAGCAGTTCGCGCACAAGGTGCATGCGCGACGGCCCCCTGAAGTGAGCCTCGCCGCCCCATCCCGGTCGCAGCACCCTGTCGGCATGGACCACTTCGCTGAAGCCCCTGTCCAGCAGAATCTTTTCCATCGATTCCGGAGAGAAATACCACCTGTGATCGAGCTGATACATCCAGTGGCGCGTCCCCTCCTGAACGCGATCGGCGCTTTTGTAGTTTCCCGTTTCGAGCACCAGCCAACCGCCCGTTCTCAGTCGCTTCTTCGCCTCGTCGATGATCGCGAGCGGCGTCACCAGATGTTCGATCACATCCCACATCGTGATCACGTCGAACAATTCATCAGGCGGCAGGTCGGACATCGTCCCACGAACCCCCTGGAGATTCGGCAGTCCGGAGATTCGCTCGAGTTCGAGTGCGGGATCGAGTGCAGTGACACTGAAGCCACGCTCCGCGGCAACTTTGGCAAAGATTCCCGCCCCCGCGCCGATGTCGAGCAGCCTCTTTCCAGGCAACGCGAGCTGCGACAGAAAGTCGACCTCGAATCGGGCGATATCGGTTTTTCTCTCCGGATCGAAATATCCGGAAAGGCGCTTGCCTTCCGCCCGATAGTTTCGATCGAAGTGCTCGACGCTTTCCGTCATGGTACGTCCCAGCGGATATTGCCATGCAAAGTGGCAGCGCCCGCACTCGACAATATGGACACTCGAATACCCCTCCACATCGCTCGCCACGGCATCGAAAAGCCTCAATTCGGGTGACTCGCACATCGGACAGCTTTGAACGGTTGGATCAAGCTCTGCGAGCATCATTCGAACCTCACGAAATTTACCGACGCCAAACGGCCCTTGGGCGGCCCGCAGTCCGCGCGTCCGAATCGGTCTCCCCGCGGCAAGAAGCCTCGCCGAAATGGGTGGTCATGAACGATCGCTACGTCATGCTCACCCTCTCGAGGCAAGCGCAGTGTACACAGGTAAATAGTTGGCCACGCTGTTCTTCCAGTTGCGCACCTCCTCCACGAAGTGCCGCCCCGCCTCGCGCATCGCCGGCCAGCGCTCGCGATGGTCGAGCATGTCGTCGATGGCGGCGGCGAGCGCCTCGGCGCTGCCCGCCTTGAACAGCTTGCCGGTCTCGCCGTCGCGGATCAGCTCCTTGTGTCCGCCGACGTCCGACGCCACGAACAGCCGCCCCTGCGCCATGGCCTCGAGCGGCTTGAGCGGGGTGACGAGTTCGGTGAGGCGCATGGAGTGGCGCGGGTAGGCGAGCAGGTCGATCTGGTCGTAGTAGCGGCTGACCTCGCTGTGCGGCACGCGGCCGGTAAAGACCACCTTGTCGGCCACGCCCAGGCGCTGGGCCTGGGCCTTGAGGTTGGCTTCCTGCGGACCACCGCCCACCAGCAGCAGGCGCAGCTCGGGGCGCTTTTGCAGCAGCGCGGGGAAGGCGTCGAGCAGCAGGTCGAGGCCTTCGTAGGCGTAGAACGAGCCGACGAAGCCGACGGTGGTGCAGTCTGCCAGGCCGAGCTGGCGGCGCAGTTCGCGGTCCGGGTCGCCGGAGAGCTGGAAGCCTTCGATATCCACCGCGTTCGGGATGACCGTGACCTTGGCCGCCGGGATGCCGCGCGCCACGATGTCGGCGCGTAGCCCCTCGCAGATGGTGAAGGCGTGATCGACGCGCTTGAGCGCCCAGGTTTCCATGGCGCGCGTGGCGCGGTAGCGGATGCTGCCCTCGGCGGTGGTGCCGTGGTCGACTGCGGCGTCTTCCCAGAAGGCGCGGATCTCATAGACGACCGGAATGCCAAGGCGCTTGCCGACGCGGATCGCGGGAATGGCGTTGAGCACCGGCGAGTGGGCGTGCAGCACATCGGGCTTTAGTTCGCGGGCGAGCTGTTCCAGGCGGGCTTCGGTGGCGCGGATCAGACGCAGCTCGTTGATCCCGGCCGGGCCGGCCTCGGGCACCGGGCAGCGGTAAAAGCGCAGGCCGTCGACGTCTTCGATATCGGCTGCGGTCTTGCCCTGCTTGGGCGAGGTCAGGTGAAACGTCTCCCAGCCCAGCGCCCGCTGCTCGCGCAGGATGGCCGCAGTGCGGAAGGTGTAGCCGCTGTGCAGCGGGATGGAGTGGTCGAGGATGTGGAGAATGCGCATCGTGGGAGCTTGCTTACTGATCAACATTCGACGCGGACGGGGCAAGTCCATTGGCAGGTTTGAATGCGCGCTGGCCCATTTCGAGAAGCAGCGTCGGAGACACGACTGCCATCGACCAGTCACGCGGGAAACGCATTCGCCCGAGCGCACGCCTAGCTACTGAAGATCGCTTGAGAACCGAGCCTGCCTCATCTGGCGCATGCCGAACCCAGCCTTCCACCAACCCCAATGCAGTTTGCGGCAGCTTATCGAGGGATTGCTGACGGCGCATGAAGAAATCCCGGAAAGCGAGGTTCTCCAGCTTGCCCTGCTGCTGCCTGGATCGGCGCTTGAGGTAAGCGATCAAGTCCTTGATTCGCCACCATTTAAGGGGATCGAAATTCCACGAAACGGCAGGCAATACGACAATCCTCTCAACATCCCAAGTTGTTCCGAGCGGCTGGCATTGCTTGAAAAGTGCCGCTCCGATCACTGCGTCGACACGATACAGCCCCATCGGAACGAAAAACTTGGCTTCCCGAACCATGTGCATCGCATCCGCACGGATCGCGAACAGGTTCCCATGAATGCCACCCGCAGAGGTCATTTCTCTCCGCATCCGCCTGGCAGACGCGCCAACGCTTGGCACCCCGGTTGCACCGAGGGCATTCAGATTCTCTGCGAGGCCCTTATCCAATAACAGAAACGCATCCGCGGCCGGCTCAACATATCCATCCATGAATACGGTCGTCCTTGCGCCGGGCCAAAGTTGATGAACATACGTGTTCCATGCGTGCGCTTTATCACCACACGGCAAGGACCAACAGCGCAATCCGACACCGGCTGGAAGTTTGCCGTCTGAAGTACGCAGATGACTGACGAGCGATTCGGCAAGTCCCTGGTTTCCATTCACAACAACATCGAGGACTGCGTTAAAACCCTCGAGGGCCCGCAGTGCTGCCGCAACGGTCTTACCTAGTGTTTCAGTCGATTCCCGGGAGCTGATGATCGCCACGGCGACATCAGCGCCGGAGCGCTCTTGTGCGATCGAAATACTTGCCGTCACCAAGACGCCCTCTCATAAAATCAATGGGGCCAGACTCGATTGATTTACATCGAGTGCGGCTGACCGATGGATATATTCAATGCTTGGGTTGTACCAACCACTCGCCAGAAGCCTTGATCTCCCGGTACATCGCATCCGGCGCCAGGTCGACTTCTCCAGGCCAGGTCACCACGCCGAGTTCAACGTCGACCTGAGCGAACACCGTGGGGTCGGACAACTTGGCGAACACCCCGGCAGACGGCGAATGAACAAGTCGAGACAAGTCGACAATCCCATCCGTGCCATCCAGGAACCGAACGCTGATCCGGTACCTCGGCAGCGCCTCGACTGACGCCACTCGCCATGGCGAAGCAGGACGAATGGCTGGCGCTTCTGATACAGCCGCAATGCGGGTCGTTTGCATATTTTTCACTCAGTTAGGTATGCGCGCGCCGATCAATCGAGTCTGACCCCATTGATCCGCGAGTCATAGCGGCGCCGCTTCGGCAAGCACTTGAGCACGAAACTTCTCTGGCAGGCCGCGCGGCGTCAGCACGTCCACATCGACCTTCAACAGAGTGCGAAGCTCGTGTCGTATCGCACCGATGTCCATAAGCGTCGTTTCAGGTGTTGGGTCGATGAGGATGTCGAGATCGCTCCCCTCCTCGTCGTCACCTCTGAGGACCGAGCCGAAGACACGGGCGTTTCTTGCGTGGTGCGCAGCGACGATTCGCCTGACCTGCTCACGGTTAAGGCGAAGGGCTTCAGAGGGCTTCATTTATTGCTCCGCAGCATCAGTAGAACCCGATCCATTTAACGTTAACAGCCGCTCGACTTCGTCGAGCGAGTAGGTCGCAGACTCGCCTGCCTTCAAAGCGGCGTATCGCCGCTCCGCAGTAGCAAAGTCACCGTCGTAGCTGTCGAACCACGCCCGAAACTCTGCCAGCTCGTGCTCGGAAAAAGACTCGATCTGTCTTTTAAGCTCGTCAAGGCGATCCATTCCCTTATTCCTTGCTCACAACCCAGCCATCTGTATCAGCGACCTGCTGGAGCCAGCCGAGAGTCTCCTGCTCGTTCGGGTCTTGCTCGACAAGCTTCGATTGCCTGCGGCATTCGTCAGCAAAGTCTTGAGACTGTGTGTCGACAAGGGTTTGAGGGACCGTGTTAGCCGTTGGCATCCCGCTTCCTCCCACATGGTTGCGCAGATCAGTAAAGTCTACCCCGCCGATTGGGTGCGGTTGTTCAGCGCACCGTGGGAGCGATCAATCGAGTCTGACCCCACTGATCCGTTGTTGCGGACGAAGGCTTCGAACATCAGCAGGGTCCACAGCGGCGAGCTGTAGTCGCGCGCACCGGACTGGTGGGCGTCGACCAGATGCTGCAGGTAATCACGGTTGAATATACCGGTGGCGGCCAGCGTATCGCCCAGCACTGCGTCACGCACGCGTTGCTTGAGCGGGCCGCGGAACCAGCGCGCGAGCGGCACAGAAAAGCCCATCTTCGGGCGGTAGAGCACCTCGTTGGGCAGGAAAGGTTCCATCGCCTTCTTGAACAGGTACTTGCCTTCGTTGCCCTGGATCTTGAGGCCGGAGGGCAGCGTGGCGAGCCATTCGACCAGCTTGTGGTCCATCAGCGGTTCACGCACTTCCAGCGAGTGGGCCATGCTGGCGCGGTCGACCTTGGTGTTGATGTCGCCGACCAGGTAGGTCTTGAGGTCGAGGTACTGGATGAGCGCCAACCCATCGTCCGTGTTGGCCTGGGCAGCATGGCGGCGGAAGACCTCGAGCGCGTCGTAGCCGCCGAGCTTGCTGCGGAAGTCGGCGGAAAAGAGCTTCTCGCGCATGTCGCCGCGCAGGATGGAGACGCTGTGGAAGTAGGCCTCGGTGGCGTCGCGCGCCATGGCCTGGAAGGTGGTCTTGGCGCGGAACACGCGCGGCGCCCAGTCGGCCTTGGGGTAGAGGCGGCCGAGCAGGCCGAAGACGGGCCGGCGCACGCCCATCGGCAGCGCGGCGCGCATCTTCTCTTCCATCAGGTGCATGCGGTAGCGGCGGTAGCCGCCGAAGCTCTCGTCGCCGCCGTCGCCCGACAAGGCCACGGTGACGTGCTTGCGCGCGAGCTGGCACACCCGGTAGGTGGGGATGGCGGAGCTGTCGGCGTAGGGCTCGTCGTAGAGCGCGGCCAGGGTGTCGATGAGGTCGAAGTCGTCGGACTTGACCGTCTCGACGAAGTGATTGGTGCGGTAGCGGTCGGCGACCTTCTGCGCGAATTCGGATTCGTTGAACTTGGGGTCGTCGAAGGCGATGGAGCAGGTGTTGACCGGCTCGTCGCTGATGCCGGCCATGGTGGCGACGACCGCGCTGGAATCCACCCCGCCCGACAGGAAGGCGCCGAGCGGCACCTCGGCAATCATGCGCAGGCGCACGGATTCGCGCAGGCGCTCGGTGAGCTCGGCGGTGGCTTCCTCGAGGCTGATGTCGTTGTCGAGCGTGAAGCGCACG
>ERZ761603.2736-NODE-2736-length-11836-cov-121.618029_pt1 | contig 11836 bp, 4 predicted proteins | sample MGYA00511879_ERZ761603 | MGnify/ENA primary metagenome ERZ761603 (study PRJEB28899, sample SAMN02850040) | bioreactor sludge metagenome | biome: EBPR Sludge; feature: EBPR Bioreactor; material: flocular biomat | place: Australia: Thorneside Wastwater Treatment... | reverse complement strand
GGTGGTCATGACCGCCGGCGTCGACGAGCTGGTCCGACAGGGCCGGCTCAACCCCTCGCCGTACCTGCGCCGCCATCTTCATGGCGATTGGGGCGACCTGGACGACAGCGATCGACGGCAGAACGACGCCGCGCTGCAATCCGGTGAGGATCGTCTGTTCTCGTCCTACCAGGTCACGCGCGACCTGAAGCTCTGGATCATCACCGAATGGGATCGCAGCGTCACCACGCTGCTGTTGCCCAGCGAATACTGATCCGCATCCAGCGGCACCTACACGTTTCTTTGCCGCTTCTTTCTTCCCACCCAGGGGCATGTCACCGCCCCGTGGGGGAGGTGCATGCCCCATTGCCTTGGAGCATCACCATGTCCCTCGATCTCGAAACCGTTCCCGAAACCGCTGTGCAGGGCGACCTGCTCGAAGCGGCCGCTTCACCCCTCACGCTCAGCCTGCAGGACTTCGTATCGGAGTTCGGCGACGAGCTGCTCGATTCGCTCAACCGCGCCAATCCTCCGGTCTACACCGGCCAGGTGCGGGTGCATCGGCAACTGATCCTCGCCGCGCTCAAGCGCAAGCTGTTCCCGGCGCAAGCCGATGTGGTCCACGCCGTCACCGAGCTGTTGGTCGACCGTGGCGAACGCGCCGCGATCGTCAATGGCGAGATGGGCTGCGGCAAGACGACGGTGGGTATTGCCACCGCCGCCGTGCTCAACGCCGAAGGCTACCGCCGCACCCTGGTGCTCTCGCCACCCCACCTGGTCTACAAGTGGCGGCGCGAAATCCAGGAGACGGTGGCCGGTGCCAAGGTCTGGGTGCTCAATGGCCCGGACACGCTGGTCAAGCTGCTGAAACTGCGCGAGCAGTTGGGCGTGCCGGCCCAGGGCCAGGAGTTCTTCGTCCTGGGCCGCGTGCGGATGCGGATGGGGTTCCACTGGAAGCCTATCTTCGTTCGGCGGCGCACGCCTCACGGCGACGTGGGGGCCTGCCCGGATTGCGGGCATGTCATCACCGACCTGGACGGCGAGCCTGTCAACACCATCGATCTAGAAGCGGAAGAGTCCCGCCGCAAATGCAGCCACTGCCGCGCACCGCTGTGGTCGTTGATCCGTCCCAGAGGCCTGTCCGCCAGCGACCAGTCCTCGACCGTGCTCAAGGCACTGAAGCGTATTCCGACCATCGGGGAAGTCACCGCGCAGAAGCTGATGCAGAAGTTCGGTGACGCCTTCCTCGCGTCGATGCTCGGGGACAACATCCACGAGTTCATCAACCTGATGGACGACCGCGGCGAGCTGGTCTTCTCGGATCGGCAAGCCCACCGGATGGAACGCGCGATGGCCAACATGGAGTTCGGCTTCGGCGAGGGCGGCTACCAGCCGTCCGAGTTCATCAAGAGGCAGCTTCCCCAAGGCACGTTCGACCTGCTCATCGCCGACGAGGCGCACGAGTACAAGAACGGCGGCAGTGCCCAGGGCCAGGCCATGGGTGTGCTCGCAGCGAAGTCGCGCAAGACCTTGCTGCTCACCGGCACGCTGATGGGCGGCTACGGCGACGACCTGTTCCACCTGCTGTTCCGAGCCCTGCCGGGGCGGATGATCGAAGACGGCTACCGGCCGACGAAGAGCGGCAGCATGACCTCGGCCGCGATGGCGTTCATGCGCGATCACGGTGTCTTGAAGGACATCTACTCCGAGAGCACCGGCACGGCGCACAAGACGGCCAAGGGCACCAAGGTATCGGTGCGCACGGTCAAGGCTCCCGGCTTCGGGCCGAAGGGCGTCTTGCGCTGCATCCTGCCGTTCACGATCTTCCTCAAGCTCAAGGACATCGGCGGCAACGTCCTGCCGCCGTATGACGAGGAGTTCCGCGAAGTCGCGATGGACACGGCGCAAGCCGCGGCCTACCGCGATCTGGCGGGTCGGCTGACCCAGGAGCTGAAGCAGGCCCTGGCGAAGCGCGACACGACGCTGCTCGGTGTGGTCCTCAACGTGCTGCTGGCCTGGCCGGATTGCTGCTTCCGGTCGGAGACGGTGGTGCATCCGCGCACGCGCAACACCTTGGCGTTCGTTCCGGCTCAGTTCAACGAGCTGGAGGTGATGCCCAAGGAACGCGAGCTGATCGAGATCTGCAAGCAGGAGAAGGCAGAAGGTCGCAAGACCCTGGTCTATTCGGTCTACACCGGCACGCGCGACACCACGTCGCGTTTGAAGGTGCTGCTGGAGCAGGAAGGCTTCAAGGTGGCGGTGCTGCGCGCGAGCGTGGATGCCTCCCGCCGCGAGGACTGGATCGCCGAGCAGTTGGACCGTGGCATCGACGTGCTCATCACCAATCCCGAGCTGGTGAAAACCGGCCTGGACCTGCTGGAGTTCCCGACCATCGTGTTCCTCCAGTCCGGCTACAACGTGTATTCGTTGCAGCAGGCCGCCCGGCGCTCCTGGCGCATCGGCCAGAAGCAGCCGGTGCGCGTGATCTACCTCGGCTACGCCAACTCCTCGCAGATGACCTGCCTGGGGTTGATGGCCCGGAAGATCATGGTGTCGCAATCCACCTCGGGCGACGTTCCTGAATCCGGGCTCGATGTCCTGAACCAGGATGGCGACTCGGTGGAGGTGGCACTGGCTCGGCAGTTGGTGCATTGAGTTCGACGAGCTTTCGCGGCCCCTTCGGGGGCCGCTGTTTTTTACTCGTTCAACTTGCGATTGGAGCCGGGAATGAGGGACTCCAATCGACCCACCGCGGTCGTTCAGGCTGATGCCACGAGGGCGTCTCTTGCTCGGCCACAGCGGTCATACGACCGGATGTCAGTATCGGTCGGCAGTGAGCCGGTTAACTTCCATTCGGATTCTTGATGAACGCCAAGTCAATGCCGTCGAGATCCAGTAGGTTGTCGCGCCGACGGCGCCGCTCATCGGGCAGGCCCGCGATTGCGCGGAACCGCGGATAGAAATCGCGTCGCTGATCGGGGTCGAGCGTCGCAAGAGCTCCCTTGGCTTGTCGAGAGAGGCCTCGCGGCGACCAAATCTGGCCACGTTCATCGATGACAACCACCAGCGACCGATGGGTAAAGCCGCTGGAGTCTCCGGCACGTCCGCTCGATTTCCCTTTATGGTATTTCTGGAGCGTGAGTGCGACGACAAGACTACGCTCGGACACCTTGAGCAGGGAAAGCAATGCGTCACGACCGACGAACAAGCGGTACCCAGTCTCGCTCCAGGCGTATTCACCCCGTCCGCCCTCAGCACCCCAAGCTTCTGCGCGATACGCTGTTCTCCCGCCGATTGACCAACTGCGGACTACCTCATCATCCGCGACTGTCCCCAACAGCTCTCGCGTCCAATCCGATGGGAAAGGTCTGTCGAGTGCGGTGGCGGCACCATAAGGATCATGCCGATCGAGCTGGCGCTCGGTGTTCGGTGTCTTTGCGACCCATGGCTGAACCGTGTGACCGTCGCCGCCGAAGTGACGGGCAATCTCATCTTCATCGTCCGGCAACCATCTAAAGAATGCTTCAGCTGACAGCACGGTCAAGACCACCGCTCGCGCATCGCCGGCATTCGCCAGTACGCTTTGAAGCGTGACAGTTGTGTCTCGCCCGATCGACCAACGTCCTGCGACCGGAAGCCAATCCGTCGCCGCCTTGCCGTCCAGTAAGCCGAGCAACGGTGCCAGCAGATTGCTGTCTTCGCGAACGGTGCCTCTCTCACCGCTCTCCGGCATAGGCATGTCCGCCTCCTTGGTAAGGTCGAGCGGAAACGGATCGGTGAGATCGGCAAGCCAGAGACCATCGCTTCTTGACAGCGTGTACTCCCCCAGGAACGCGGCCCAAGCATCACCGCCCCAGTCTTCGCCGACAACCGCCCGTGTCGCCAGCAACTCACCGGCGACAAGCATGAGTGCGTGCCATCCGAGATATCCCCCGTACGGATCTCGATCCGGAACATACCCCGAAGACCAAGATGCGTCATCGCTTCTGCCACGCGGGCAATCATGCATTCCTCGCACGGTTGTGTCCCAACGCCGCACCCACGCGCTGATGCGGTCCTCCACCTCCCAGCCTGGACAAGCGAAGACGTGGCACAAACGCTCGACCTGATATTTGTTGAAGTCGTAGTCGAGGTGGAAGCCATCCTCTGGGCGCGGCGAGGCGTCTGGCCTAGGCGCATACCGGAACTCGCGGTAGTCGGTTCGAGGAGCCGATGGGAAGGGCGACCGGTTTGCGAGGCCAAGCTTGGCGATCAGAGCTTCGCGCTCTTGGGGTGCGAGTGCAGGCGCAAGCTCGCGAAGTACGTCTATCGCGAACGCACGCATGACAACGTGCGGGAACTCAGCGGAAAAGGCGATTCGCTCGAAGAACGCGCGATGGGAGGCAAACGCGGAAGCAGCGTCTTTCGCTACGCGAGCGAGTGCGATCAACAGCCAGAGCTGCGCATGCATTAAGTAGAAAGGCAGCTTCGCATCGCCGAACGGCAAGCTCGAAGCAGACCCGAATCGCTCGATCAGTCGTTCAATGACATCGAACCGTCCGGCCACCACCAGGCGCCGCACCGCATGGGCTGCGCGCCAGCGCATTGCTGCGATGGGATGGCCGAGCCTCGCCCACACGAGTCCCGCCACGAATGTCGCCTCGTCAGACGGAACCGTAAAACGCGCGTCCCACGGCCCGTCCCCAACTTCGGACGGCAGCTTTTCATCTGTGTTCTCCAGAAACCGTTCGAGGCCTTCCGCAATGGCGCTGGCACTGACGTCAGACGCCAGTCTCGCGGCGAGTGCGAGCCAGGCATTACCACCAAGACTGTCCGCGGTGCTCCGGAGCGCTGCAACTACGTGCTCGACAAGAACTGCACGGTCGGCATGAAAATGCTGCTCCAGCCCCCGCCAGTTGCCCCACGCGTCGGTGCTTGAACTGGCAAGTTCGGCGGCGTGCTTGGTGGCAAGGCGCAGTCCCAAGTCAGGCAGAGCATCGCGCATAGCCGCCGACGACCTACCCCATTCCTCCAAGTAGTCGTCCAGCGCGTGGATTTTGTCGGCAAGCGTGGCAGCGGTTGCTTCAACGACCGCGCGGACGAACCCGAGGCGTTCGGCGGGAGAGTTTGCTCGCTTGGCCAGATCAATCAGTGTCCGAACCGGCCAGCGCCGTCCCGACTGATCAATCTCCTCGCTGAGAATCTGGCGGTCAATGTCGTCCGAGTCCGTGAGGTCCACCGGGAAGACGACCGGCGGCTCCATCGCGGTTGACGGGGAGATGACCGTTCGCGATTCGGATTGGGGTCCAAGGCGAGTGAGCAGGCCCTCAATTCGTGTTCGAGCATGAGAAGTGGCAGGAAGACTGCGCTCAGCGAGGTCATGTAGCCCTTCGATCGTCTCCCGTGCGGGAGACAGTTGATCCTCACGATCGATCTCGACCAGAAGGAGGTCGAAGAACCATTCCCGCCGCTCTTGAGGTAGGCGACCAATGACCTCTGACGCGAAGCCCGAGATGTGCCACGTCCACGTTTCGACTGGAGCAGCCAAACCAAATAGCGCGACGGCGGCTTCAACTGAAAGCTTCGAATCACGAACGAGGACAGTTAACGCTGGGCCGAGCGACAGTCCGAGCCGAGCAGCGTCACGATCATCCAGCCGTGCCAACGTAGCCAACATCGCCCGACCAGCAATCGGCACCATCGTTTTCGCGTACTCCGTCCAGGGGAATTTGCCATCCTCGTTCTGATTCAGTTCGAGGATACGCGCCAGGGTGTGCACCGCCGCCGGCGAAAGTTCGGGACCCGAATAGTGGCCGGTCAGCTCCAGCAAGTGATTGGTACGATCGAAGTCATCCGATCCAATGGCCTCGGCAAGATCGAGCGCACGGCGAAAATAGGCCGCAGCCTCTTCGGTGCTCACTCGCCAGGCTGCGCGAGCGAGGTCACCGTAGGATGAGATGCGGGATCCGACATCGGTATCGAGTTGGATCTTGCGCTCGACATGGCCAGCAAGGAGGAGCGCTGCATCATGGCACTGTGGGAGGCGCGATAGTCGAGCAACCGCCTGGGTAAGTTCCGGCGTGAATAGGCCCGGCGCGCTCGCTGCCCACTCGACCATGCGCTTCGCCATCGCGGCATTGAGCGCACCTAACGAGTCGGCAAGGTCGAAAATCACTCGGAAGCCGTTTCGCGCGAGATATGCCTTCCCGTCCCGATACGGATAGTCGGATGACTGCGCGACTTCATGGACAAGTCGGTCAAAGGCCGCGGCCACCATCTCGTCCCGCGCCTTTCCATTTGGCGGTCGAATGATGTCCGCGACATCCTGCGCATAGTTCAGCATCGGCAGGATTCGGCTGCCAAGCGCACGCGAGTAATTTGATCGTTTTTCCTCGTCGAGTTCATTGCGCCTCTTCCGTCGGTGCCGAGTTCCATCGAACTTGGGAGCCGCTAGCTTCTGGTTAAGCACCCGACTGAAGGTTGCTGCGCCCCGCGATCGAGCACTTGCAGGCACCAACCCGATGAATTCCGCTGGCGCTATGTCAGCCAAGGCGGCGCGCTTCCGGCTCAAGGCGGCTCGAACACCGGCGGCCAGTACGGTCACGTGGATCGCACGGTCGCTCGGATAGTGACTGGAATAGTCATAAACGCTTGGTGGTGTAAGTGCAGCTCCAGCGAGGATGCTTGCTGCCTCTTTCTCCATGCCGAGCACTATCGCCAGGGCCGATGCCAGTACGCTGGCCATCGCCAAGGCTTCGCTTTTGCCAGTCCCAGAAGATGCGGCTGCAAGTGCCGTGACAAGCCTTCTGGCGTGGGATGGTTCACGGCCGACGAATGGAAGCGCGGCGGCGTAGAGTGCGCGAGATGGCAGTCGACAACGCAACAGCCGCGTTGCGACGCGCGTCTTGGGCGGATGCGCCGAACACTGGTGTCGATCCAGAAGATCGAACAAGTCGCTAAACTTGGCGAAGGCCACACCGTCCTCTCGACGGGCGAAGAACTCTGCAACGCGCACGTCATTGCCCGCCAGCATCTCGACATAGGCGAAGCCAATGTCGTCCCATTGCCTTGAGGTGCTCGATTCGCTAAAGCGCGCGCTACGTTTGCTATGCGCGGCCCAATTGTGCCAATCGATTGATCGCCGAGCATGGCGACGGGCTTCGTCTCGGTCACCGGCGAAGGCGTTCACAAGTGCAAGCGCGGCGTGTTTCCCTCCAGGCCAGCCAACATTGGTCGCGAAAAGCCGTCGCAAGGCTTCTGGGTCACCCGCTACCGCGGTGAGATCAGGATACTGGTATAGGAAGCGGTCGGATCGCTCATGGCCCGCGGCAACGAGCGATGCTTCCAGCAGCAGACGGAGAAGATCATCGCGCCGCTTCAGCTCTCCCACCAGCGCTATCGCGGCAGTGATCCGCGACAGACGGATGTCGCGTGCGCTTACCTGTGAAGCGCCTCGGGGAACACGCAAGTCGTAGGCGAGTTGGATGAGCTGATCGGCATCACGTAGCGAGGTGAGCAACGCGGGCAGTGCCCGGGCTGCATAGTTTGAAGTGAGTTGGCGTTCTTGGAGAGCGGCGATAACGCGATCTCGACCGGCCTGGCTCGCGCCGTAGCTCGATCGGATCAGGGTTTCGGTCGGCTCGTCGCGGAACATCAGGCCGTGTGGCGTTCGCTCAAGCAACGGGGCGAGGTCGGCCGCGAAGCTCTCAACCTGCTCCGCGATCAAGCCGTGAGCCGCAGCAAGCTCTTCAATAGGAACTGGGGGCGCCAGCAAGGCGATGCCTGTGAGCAGGAGGTCAATGTCCGCATCGCTTGCACCACGAGCGCGTGCGGTTTCGCGCGCTTCGGTGAGACGCTTGCGAAGCAGCACGTCGAGCAGATCTTGCGGCTCTCCCGGGGTGTCAGGGAAAGACACGGGATCAAACGGCCGTCCGGCCGCGATCAGGTTGTCGAGACAGCGTGGGTTGCGACCTGACCGTGTCAGCAAAGCGGCGATCTCGTCGGCCGAAGCATCCGGCACACGCCGCTCGACGAGGGCTCGTACTTCCGCGTCAGTGAACAGTGGAATTGTGAAAGGACGATGCGAGGTATCGCCGGTTGCCAGCGCGAGCCGTTCAGTCCGGCACGATACGACGATGCGAACGCCGTCGATTGGCTCTACGCTGATGCTGCGCATGAGAAGGTGTGCGAAGGATGATGTCGCGGTTTCCCGCGCGGCAAGCCCGGCGTGGTCGATCGCATCGAGCACTAGTGATACACATGCATCGCTGCGAGTTCGCCGAGCCGTCTCCACCGATTGAGCGAGCCGTCGGCGGAATGCCCTGAGCAAGCCCGTAACGTCCGCCACTGGCAACAGAATGTCGCACAGGCCTTGTCCGGCCATGAGATTGGCAAGGTGGACAAGCGTCCTTTCCGGGAGGTGCCGACCGTCAGCAGGATCCCGCCAGCGACCGGCGCCGAAGCCATCGAAGAGCACCACGGGGCCATCGGCTCGCAATCGGTCGGCGAGGCCTTGCATCAAGACAGTCTTGCCCATCCCGCCCGCAGCATGGACAACGAGAGGAAGACCAGCTTCACGGGCGAGGGTCGCAATGTCGCCAAGAACATCGCGCTGAATGACTACCTCAACCTCGGGGAACGCGTCGGGCGTGGGATACAGCCGATCCTCGTGCTCCACTTCCAACTCAGCCAAAACCGCTACCCGGTCAACGCGTTTGTCCGTCTCGCTACCGGGACCGGCCTTGATCCTGATGAGATTCCGCAACTTCAGCAGGCGCTTCTCCGCATCCGGATCCCCTGGCTCGCTCCATGCGGCGAGCGTTGTTGAAATCGCACGCTCAGCCTCTATCAAGCTTCCCTTGCTACCGACCATTTCCATTCGCCGCAGTAGGTCTGCAAAGGGATGGGGATACTCTTTCAGAGCTTCACTGATCTGGCCTGCTTGGCGGGCTACATCACCGGCTTCTTGCGTGCCTGCGACAACCGCTGCGATCGCCTTCCCCAAGTTCTCGTGGATGGGCCTGTTCGTAGCAAATTCATACCGGACCACGGCGAGAACATGATCATCCCCATGCATCGCCCGAAGCTCGGCATCGGTCGCGGCAAACTTGGCAAGAGTTGATGCCAAGTCAGCAGCTCGCACTGCCGTGTCGGCGCTTGCGATCGAGTATTTGAACTGAACGACCGTGACTCGATGCGCCCGGGCAACATCGGTGGCGCCGTGGTACCGGACGAGATCGGCAATCTCGACCGCACCAGTTCCCAAGCTCTGTTCGTCTCGCTCATCGAAACCCTCGAGCGTGATAGCGGTAAGGTCGGTCGACGGGGGCAGGAGTTCAAGAGCGGAGCGCGCGGCCCAAGCTTCATGAAAGGCATGGCCCGCCTTTGATGCTCGAACTTTGTCGATGGTTATTGGTGCTGCGCCAGCGTCATCATCACTCATAATCAGTTCGATTCATTTGGCCAAATTGGTGCAACCACTGTAAGCGTCTGCTCGCGCAGTACTTCGTCGCCGAAGACGGCGGCGACACCTCGGGGCGGGCGCAGGTTCTGCTTGATCTGACTGCGCGTTGGCCAAGGCGCATAGGCTTCCCTTTGTTTGCTGATGCGTTTGCCCGAGCATATCTTTGCTGCCAGTGACATCGCGTCGCAAGCATTCCAAGGCAGCCATGGCATGCTGATGTCCCCGGTTATTTCGGCCTCCGGTCGCCGTGAAAGGTCGTTCAATGCTTCGTGCAACTCGGTAGAGAACCTAATCTCCCGTGCCATAACACTATGGCTTCAAGTGCTTGAAATAAGCCGCCCGCACAATTACGGCACCTTGATCAACATCGAATTTGGGCAATCCCGGCCGCAACAGCGTGTCCATGTCGCGACGAAAGGCCGCCTTACGCAGCCTGGCATCAAGCAGTGCATTGGCTTCGTCGCAGTCCATTCGAGTTCCTTCCTTGTCCAGATACCAGGCGAAGGCTTCCATCGCCATGGCGCCGTCCACCGGATAGGGGGTGGTACCCGCCTCACTGAGTTGCCAGGCATGAAAAAGATCGAAGAGATCGCGTCCCTGCTCGCGCTGCATCAACGCCCGCGTCTTGGTGCCCAACATTTCATTGATGTCGTAGGAGCGCACGACGGCACGAATGCGCTCGCCTTCTTCGTCCAGCGTGTCCAGTTCGACGCCAACCAGCGGGTACAGCGACGCGCTTTCGTTGAGGTTGACCTCGACCTTGATGGTTTCCTCGCGCCGCAGGCCCACTGGTACGAATCGATAGGCGGTGCGCAGAATCTTCGACGGCCGCAGTACGTTGCGAATCGCCAGCCAGGCGTCGGCGATCAGCGAGTCGGCCGGCTGTCCCAGCACCGGCGTCAGCACGCGGCGCAGATGTTGATCCAGCGTTTCCGTATCCATCGCCTTGACGAGCACCAGATCGATGTCTTCCGAATAGCGTGCGGCCGGTGCCAGGTGCGCCTTGTGTAGGACCGTGCCACCGCGCATCGCCAAATGTTCGCCCAGGACAGGATCGGCGAAGATGGCCGCCACACCACGGGATAGCCGCAGATCCTGCTCGATCTGACTGCGCTTGGGCCACGGCGCATGACTCTGCCAGGCCGTCAGGTGGGCATGCTGGATCATGTATTGGCGCTCCTGGCATCAAAGGTCAGTCGCACCTTGAAAGTGGTATCGACTTCAGACGATGTATCCGGCGCTTGTCCTCGCTCCAGGGGGATGAGACGCAGCGCCTTGTCGCGCAACCATTCGGCGACCCGCGACCCGAGGGCGCCCTGGTCCTCCAGGGCAAGCAAGGCCCCGAGACGTTGTGCGGTCGGGACTTCCTGCAGGGCATTCAGCGCCTCGATCAACCCCTGCGGCGTGCAGGACACCCACAACTCCCGCAGTACCTCTCGAACTCGGGCCATGCCGCCGACCAGGGCCACGCGCTCTACCAGTTCCAGCGCAGTCAGTTCCGGTGTACCGACCTTGAAGCGCCCGTCCGGCGTCTCGTGCCAGCGGGTCGGCATGTCTTCGATCCGTGCGCGGGTGTGAAACACCACCTCGTGGCGACCGACCGTGATGGGACGCCGACGTTCGGGCACCATCACCTGCGTCACCATCACCGCGTAAGGCGACGCTCCATAGGTTTCGGCGGCACTCAGCAGCGTGACGTAATAGGGAACACCCAGCGTCTTGCTCATGTAGCGGTCCAGCCAGGCTTCCGGGGGTGGGGCACCGGAGGCGGCGTGCTGCAGGGGCACGATGAGCCAGTGATCCGAGCCGCGGGACAGGCGGACGAGCCGGCCACGCCGCTGCTGCCGATGCAGTGCCTGGTGCAGTGCTGCTGGGCTGACGCCAGGCAGCTCTGCGCGAATGTCCTCTGTGCGCAGGTTCAGCTTGCCGGAACGTTCGGCCGCGTCGAGTACGGCAGACAAGGGGCTGGGGGCGGCCATGGAGTTTCCTCAAGCGTTTCGCGCAACATATCATTATTCGTGACTTAACGCGAACAAATTGCTCACCCGGCTTCGCCAGCCGCTTCCCTGAATCCCCAGGGAGGCCGCACCTGACCATCCGCCCTCCAGGAAGTCGGTTGAATCGCGGTTCCCTTTGTTTGCTGATGCGAATACCTGCCGCGGCGATGGTGACGGTTCCACGTTCCAGGGAGCCGTCACATGCGACTGCCCAACCGTTTCCTTCGCCGCCCGGTCGCGCCCGGCTTGCTGGCGGTCTGCGTCCTGGCCTCCGGATGTGCCACCACCGCGGCGCCGCCGAGCCCGCCACTCGTGGAAGAGGCGGTCAGGGTACCGCCCGATGCCATAGCACCCACGCTGATCCCCGTGGCCCGCTACGGACGCTACACCCTGGTCGAGCTGGTGCCGGAACCTGCGC
>ERZ761603.2734-NODE-2734-length-11843-cov-15.552935_pt1 | contig 11843 bp, 7 predicted proteins | sample MGYA00511879_ERZ761603 | MGnify/ENA primary metagenome ERZ761603 (study PRJEB28899, sample SAMN02850040) | bioreactor sludge metagenome | biome: EBPR Sludge; feature: EBPR Bioreactor; material: flocular biomat | place: Australia: Thorneside Wastwater Treatment... | reverse complement strand
GCGCATACGTATACATCGGATAGACGCACCAGCGGTCGCCCGTGTTGTGGTGGCTAGCGTGGCGAATGCGGTAGATCGCGGGATCGCGCAGGTTGATATTTGGCGACGCCATGTCGATCTTGGCGCGCAAAACGTGTTCGCCATCACGGAATTCGCCGCGCTGCATGCGCTTGAAGAGATCGATGTTTTCTTTGGCGCTGCGCTCGCGGAAAGGGGATTCGCGGCCGGGCTCGGTGAGCGTGCCGCGGCTCGCACGCATCTCTTCGGCACTCTGACTGTCTACGTAAGCATGGTCGCTGCCGATCAGGTACTCGGCAAAGTCGACCATCCAGTCGAAATAGTCGGAAGCAAAGTAGAGATTGCTCTCACTGCCGCGGTCAGCGGTTGCGGGCACTTGCCACGAGAAACCGAGCCAGCGAACGGCATCGATGATCGAGTCGACGTACTCCTGCTCCTCCTTTTCCGGATTGGTGTCGTCGAAACGCAGGTGGCAGTGGCCGGCGTAGTCCTGCGCCAAGCCAAAGTTGAGGCAGATCGACTTGGCGTGGCCAAAATGCAGATAACCATTGGGCTCGGGCGGAAAGCGCGTGCGGATCCGCGCTGGGTCGAGCGCCCCGGCGAGTTGCTGGCCTGCGGGTCCGGGTTGCCCGGACCAGCGACGCGCCGCGTACTTGCCGGCGGCGAGATCGGCCTCAATCAGGTTGCGAATGAAGTTGGTGCCGACGGATGCGGTGTGGGTGCTGAATGGCGCCTGACTCACGGAAGGATCCTGGATGCGTGAAGCTTCGCATTTTACCCGCCCCCCGCCAACGAATGCGCTCTCGCCTCAAACGCGGAAACCATGCTCGTCGCCATCGGGAGTACCAGCAGTTGGACAATCGGCAGCAGGAAAAAGGAGCGCGGTTCGCAGTCGAGCGCGAAATCCACCCGGGATGCGCTGTCTCCAAGCGGCGTAAACTGCCAGCAGATGTTGAAATGACAAAACAGATGATCGCTCGAGAGCACGGTGATGCCGTGCGGGCGATCGAGTTCGGTGCGCGTCCGGAAGCGATGAACGAGGGCGCCCAAGGCGAGGCTCTGCTCGGTCTCGTACGCCGCTGGGTGATGGCGGATGATGCGGGCTTCCTGGACCAGGGGCAGGAACTCGGGGTAGCGTTCGACGTCGGCAACGATGTCGAACAGCAGTTCAGACGGTTGCGCAATCGCGCGGCTCTCGCGATGAGTTGCCATCGGCTTCGTCCTCCCGTTGACCGTGGCGCGCTCGCCCTCTATCCCCTCCGGGCCGGCGAGCGCGAACGACGAGCCTGCTGCCCGCCTGCTGTTCCTGGCTCTGCGGGACGCCACCCCAAGCTGTTTGAGCCATGCACCCATCGGCAGGCGAAGCTGGTGCTGTGGAACAGATGGCAGGCAAACCGCAGTTCCAGCAGTCTGTCATTACGCCCGGAAGTGGTGTCGGCGTCAAGGCGAAGGCTATCTCGAGCGAAGAGAACCTGCGACCATACCCGGCTTGCGACACCCCCCGACCGCTTGCACACCCTTCGCGGCTGGCCATCCGTGCCTGTTCTCCCCCCTGGTCCTGAATCAGCCTGCCGAAGCCTACGTAAGCGCCAGTTCAGCCGGGGACGAAAAGGAGTGGTCGGTTGTCACGCGCGGCAGAGGCTTCGTAGAGAAAACCTTGACCGAGGATCAAGATCATGTCGATGTTTCGCCAATTCTGGCTCGCGATCATTGCCTATCTGCTGCTTGCCGGCGGCGGCAGTTTACTGGCCTCGCTGCTGAGCGCGCGCAGCTATTTCGAAGCTCAGTTGTCAATCAGGAATGCCGACCACGCCGCAGCACTCGCGCTCTCCCTGAGCCAGAGCCATGCTGATTGGACAATGATCGAGCTGATCACGGCAACCTGGTTCGACAGTGGTCACTACGAGTTGATTCGTGTCATTGATTCTAGGGGGCGGCGGCTGGTCGAACATATCGGTGCGCCGAGCGATCTCGAAGCACCGGGCTGGCCTGCCCGCTGGTTGCCGATTCACGCGCACGCCGGAACCGCCGTGATCAGCAACGGCCCGCAGCAGATCGGGACGCTGACTCTGCTCAGCGACCGTCGCCTTGCGTATGACGCACTAGGGAACAGCGCTTGGCAGACGGCCACCGCACTAGCATTGGCGACCCTGGTCGGTGGCTGGCTAGGGTCGATCGTCCTCGGCCGCCTGAAGGCGCCGCTGCAGGCGGTCATCGATCAGGCGACAGCAATCAGCGAACGGCGCTTCGTGACCATCGACGAACCGACGGTACCCGAACTCAAGCGCCTGGTGAGGGCGATGAATGGCTCCGTCAGTCGCTTGCGCACCATTTTTGCCGAGGAAGCGGCGCGACTCGAAGTCCTGCGGCGGGAAGCGACTTGTGATTCCTTGACCGGACTGGCTAACCGCAGCCACTTCATGGCCTGTTTGTGGCAAACGCTCACCGCCGAGGATGCGGGACAGGGCGCGCTGCTGTTGATCCGTCTGCACCCTCTCGCCGACATCAACCAGCGCCTCGGCCGTGACGCGACCGACGATCTCCTGCGCCAGGCTGCACACCTCATCGACACCTGCGCCAGCGCGCACAGCCTGGGTACTCAAGGCCTCGCGGGGCGTCTCAGTGGCGCCGATTTCGCGCTCATTCTTCCCGCCAGTCGCGACGGACCCTCCGTCGCCGCAACGTTGTTGAGCGAGCTCGTCGATGCCGGTCAGGTCTACACCCCAGGCGATGCCGTCGCCTCGATCGCTGTCGGCAGCTACCGTGGCCCGACACGGCCTGAAGAGTTGCTCGCACGCACCGACGCGGCGCTGCGCGCGGCAGAAGCCGCGGGTGCCAACACCATCCGTCAAGCCTTGCTTGACGACGACCCGGCAATCCCGCGCCGCACCGGAGAATGGTCGCAGATGATCAGGCGCGCGCTCGACAGGCAATGGGTGGACCTGCGTTTCTTTGCGGTGATCGACGCCTCGGGCGGACTGCTGCATCGGGAAGGCGCGCTACGCTTGCGCTCTGCAGCCGATGGCGAGTGCTTGCCGGCCGGCCGTTTCCTGCCATTTGCCGAAAGGTTGAGGTTGACGCCGGCACTCGACCTCGTCGCCGTCGTTCGTGGCTTGCACGAGCTGAAATCGCGTCCCGAGCTTTGCGGCGTGGCCATCAATTTATCGGCCAGTTCAGTCGCCGATGCGGGTTTCCGGAAACGCCTGCTCGACCTGCTGGGCGGCCAGGCGGAGGACGCTCCTCGTCTCTGGTTCGAGGTTGCCGAGCACGGCGCGCTGCGCCATCTCGCCGCGTTGCGCGAACTGCGTATCGGCCTCAAGGCCACGGGCTGTCGCCTCGGCCTCGAACACTTTGGCCACCAGTTCAGCGAGATCGGGCGCCTGCACGATCTCGGCCTCGATTACTTGAAGGTCGATTCGAGCTTCATTCACGAGTTGCCCGGGAACCGTGGCAACGCTGCGTTTCTCAAGGGTCTGGTGACGATGGCTCATGGCATCGGCTTGCAGGTGCTGGCGGAAGGAGTGAGTAGGAATGATCAGTGGCAGGAACTCATCGCACTCGGCCTGGACGGAGCGACTGGCCCGGCCATCGCGGACGCGTCGCCGCCATCGGTAGAGCCGCGGTGATGACACGACTGATTGAGACTCTCGTGTCGCGCGCTGACACCAAAATCGAGGTGATTGTCGACCTGGGCGATCGCCCGGCCGGATATACCAGACCGCGCCTCCAAGGACTTGGGAGGGGAAAATCACCCAAGCTTGGCTTGTCCTGATCCGACCGACTATGCCCCTGCACATTGACACCCCACTGATTGAGTCTCGACCCTTGAGCGTACTGGCACAACGCTCGGTTTGGCTCAAGCTGGACGCCTTGCAGCCAGCCGGATCGTTCAAGATCCGTGGCCTCGGCCACGCCTGCGAAACCTATCTCGCACGCGGTGCCCGGCGGTTCGTGTCGTCATCGGGTGGCAATGCGGGACTGGCGGTCGCGAGCGCGGGGCGCCAGTTGGGCGTTCCGGTCACGGTCGTCGTTCCGGAAACCACCTCCGCAAGGGCAAGAGAACTCCTCTGCCTGGAACGCGCCGAGCTCATTGTGCACGGCAGTTCCTGGCAAGAGGCCAACCTCTTTGCGCAGACCCTGGTCGGTGCCAGCGACGCTTTTCTTCATCCATTTGATGACCCTCTTCTCTGGCAAGGCCACGCCACGCTCGTCGACGAAGTCTTTCGCTCTGGCCTCAAGCCAGACGCCATCGTGCTCTCCGTTGGTGGCGGTGGCTTGCTTTCAGGGGTGGTCGAAGGACTGCATCGTCATCGATGGTTCGACGTTCCCGTTTTCGGCGTCGAAACCGAGGGAGCTGCGTCGTTCCGGGCAGCAGTCAAGGCCGGACAAACGGTGGAGCTGGAACGGATCACCAGCATTGCCACATCGCTGGGTGCCAAGCGCGTTTGCGAACGCGCCCTGCAATGCTCGAAACAGCATCCGATCCACAGCATCGTCGTCTCAGATAAGAGTGCGCTTGCCGCTTGCGAGCGCTTTCTTGCCGATCACCGCATGCTCGTCGAGCCGGCTTGTGGTGCCAGTCTGGCTACCGTCTATGAGAACGCCCCCGAACTTGAATCACACAGTACGGTGATGATCGTTGTCTGTGGCGGAGCCACCACCACCCTTGATCAAATCAGGGAATGGGCGAAGCAGCAGTCCTGAGCGACCCGGATCGAGACGGCTCGTGGGGTCACGCCAATCTGCTCGCCGGCAAGCCCAGAGCGAGATCGGGAGCTGCAGCAGTGCTACCGAGTGACGCACTGCACCCGGTCATGAAAATCGCTCAACTGGCATTGCCCTGCCAAGTGTTCATGCCACAGTCTTGCGACTGCTTTCAGCACGATCCTCAACTCGTTGTGCTGCGGACTTGCAACCGCCTCTGCGCGGGATCCGCCGACACGGATTCCTGCCGGTCAGAACCGCGTCCGGCACGTTGGTTCGCAGCGGCTAGCCGTCATCACTGCCAGGAACACGGGCGAGGCGATCGGAGGAGTCAGAATCAACGGCCTGCGCGGCGGGCGCGTTCTCTCCGATTGGCCTCTGTCGCAGATCATGACCATCGGCGACCGGCACGACGTCGGCAGCCAGGGTCTCGAGCAGGGTTGCCATCGCCTGGGCAGAATGCTCGATCGCACGCAGACCCTCGGAGTCGATCCTGGCAGCGGCGTGTGCAGCGCGCGCGGTTACCAGCAAGTGCTGGCCGTGTTGCAACAACCGGCCACGCAAGGCGTTAAGCTGCTGCACCTTGGCGATCACTGCCGCCCCGAGTTCTCGGGTCGCTTCATCCCGTGCATCGTCGGTCACCGCGTTTTCCACTTCGCGCAAAGCGGTCAGCTCGGCCATGGACGCTTTCCACCAGCCAAGGAAGGCCGCACGGTGATCGAGCAGTGCGTTGAGCGATTCACCCATCGCGTTGACTTCGTCACGACCGCCGGCCGCCACCGGGACACGACTGGTCGGCGTTCCATAAGCGAGATCATCGAGCAGTCCCGCCATCTGGCGAACCGGTCGCACGATCCTGGAGGTGAGAAAGATCGCCAGGGCGATCGCAAGCACGCTCGCGGCAACCAGCACGGCCAAGTCTAGCTGCATGCTGGCCCGTGACGAGACGGTGATCTCAGTCACGCGCTGCGCCATCGTCGCGCTCGCCTCGTCGGCGTTGCGCTGGATCAGCGGCGTGACGCGCGCCGCCGCTGCATCCATCTCCCGTGTCCGTTCGGCGATGCTCGCACGCTGCGAAACGAGCACCAGGAAGCTCCGCTGATAGTCGCGCAACAGTCCGATCAGCAGTGCCTTGTCCGCAGCGGCGATCGCTGACTCGTTGACCTGGACGCGAATCTGGCGTGCGATATCGACCACCATCGGCGGATACGAGTCATCGCCACGTAGCAGGAAGTCCTTTTCCCGCCGGCGCAAGCGCAGGACATTGGCTTCCAGATTGGGAACATGATAGGCATCGAGCAGGATCTCGATACGCCGCGCAGCGTCGCGAAAAACACCCTTACCGCCAGTGTTTGAACCGTTCTTCAGAACACTGGCCGCGTAAGCGTCGAAACTGCGGGCATAGACACCGAGTTCATCGAGCAACCGCTGGCGCACGGTTGCCGGAAGCTGCGACTGCTCGAGCAAGCGACGAAGATCGCCGAGCAACACGCGCACGCGGTCGCGATAGATCGCCTCCTGGCGCAAAGCGAGATCCTTCTCGTTTCGCCTGATCTGCAGCAGCACAACATGGAGTGCGTCGACGTCGTACTGTGCAGCGAGCTCGTGCAAGCGATGAATCTTCTGCCGGAAGGCCCCCTGAAGACCTGAATTCTCGTCGAGGCCCATGCTCCGCCAAGCATCGGCGACCGCCGCAAAGCTCTGTGCGTACACCTGCAGCAACGGTTGCAATTCGCCAGCAGTCTGTCGCGACGGCTGGTCAATCGTCGCCAGCGCGGTGACTTTCTGCTGCACAGAGGCAAGATGCTGCACGACTTCCTGCGCAAAGCGCTCTTGGCGATGCAGGAGAAAATTTTTCTCCGCGTCGCGCGCAGCCGCCATCTCGATTTCAATCTCGAAGGCCAGCGATTTGCGCCTCTCGAATACCAATTGCAGTTGCTGGTAATCGCTGAAAACCGACCGCAGCGTTTGGTGGTAATGCCAGACGACGCCGGCGAGCAGCAATCCGACCACCATGAAACCGATCGCGATCTTCTCGCCGATGCGCAACTTGCTGAAAAGCTTGTCCACCGCGCCCCCTGGCGGATCCGCCCGTGTCACCGTGTCACGACGACCGCCACAGCAACATTCCTGCTCATGGCAACCACTTGCGGACAAAGTATAGCTGGACAGGCCAATGGCTGTAAGAGCCCTGCCAGTGTCTAAATTGCATTCGTAGCCAACGATACTTTCTGGGTGGGAGTGATGAGTGCGGCGTGGTGAGGGAGGAGGCAAACTGAAAAACAACCACTACCCTTGCGCTCAGCACGATCCGGCAGCTAGCGGGAAAACCCAGTAAACGCAACGATTTGAGGGCAAATGCCGTACAATAAGTCAAGCGCCGTCGCAGCGGCGGCTCTGAGGTAACCGCAATCACATCGCTGAAGAAGCGTCGCATGGCGCAGCGCCTGCGCCAACGAGGTCTTAACAAAGCTCCCGTGATCAAGGCATTTCTATCCTTGCCCCGGCGGATCAAACAGGCGATCGCAGTCGCGACCGACTTTGTTCTGCTTTCGTTTGCCTTCTGGTCCGCGCTCGCGTTGCGTTATGAAACCTGGACCCCTGACCTGGCAGCACATCGCTGGCAAATGGTCGCGGCACCACTGCTGGCAATTCCTATTTTTGTACGTCTTGGTCTCTATCGAGCCGTCATCCGTTTCATGGAGGATCGCGTCGTCTTCGTCGTGACCGGCGGCGTCGTTCTTTCGGTGTTGCTGCTGTCCGCCGGGATTGCACTCACCCATACGCCGGTCTTGTCGCGTGGTGTTCTCGGGATCTACTGCATACTGGCGATTCTCTACACTGGAACCGCCCGTTTCCTGACGCGCAGCTATCTGCTGCGTGCCGAAAGAGCGCAGGATCTGCGCAAGCGAGTGGCGATCTACGGTGCCGGCAGCGCCGGTACGCAGCTCGCCTACGCGTTGCGCGCCGGTCGTGAATACCAGCCGGTCGCGTTTTTTGACGACAACCCGGCCTTGCAGAAGGTCGAGGTTGCGGGTCTGCGGGTTTTTTCGCCTGCACGCTTGTCGGACATGATCGCCGCCAAGCGGATCGATGAAGTGCTCCTCGCCGTTCCGTCAACGAGCCGGGCGCGGCGAGCGGAGATCATCGGCAGCCTCGAGGAACTTCATTGCAAGGTGCGCCTGATACCCGGGATGTCGGACATTGTCAGCGGCAAAGTGACGGTTGACGCCATCCGCGAAGTCGAGATCGAGGACCTGCTGGGACGCGATGCGGTCGCACCGGATGCCACCTTGCTCGGTCGCTGTGTGACCGGCAAAACGGTGCTGGTTTCCGGTGCCGGTGGTTCGATCGGCTCCGAACTGTGCCGACAGATCATCCGCTTGCGGCCGACACGGCTGGTCCTGATGGAACGTTCGGAGTTCGCCCTGTACTCGATCGAACAGGAACTGGCAGAGTTGTCCTCCAATCACCAACTGGGGGTCGAGGTGATTCCGCTGCTCGGATCGGTGCTGAACCAGCCACGCAACGAAGTCGTCATGCAGCGCCTGGGCGTGCAAACGGTATACCACGCGGCAGCTTACAAGCATGTACCTCTGGTTGAACACCATCCGATCGAAGGCCTGCGCAACAATGCGATCGGCACCCGGCGCATGGCTGAGGCGGCGCTGGCAGCGGGAGTCGTCACCTTTGTCCTGGTGTCGACTGACAAGGCGGTGCGTCCGACCAACGTCATGGGAGCGAGCAAGCGGCTTGCCGAATTGATTCTGCAAGGGCTGGCAAGGCGCGGTGGGGTGACGCGCTTTTGCATGGTGCGTTTCGGCAACGTGCTCGGATCCTCGGGATCGGTGGTCCCCCTCTTTCGCAAGCAGATTGCGGCCGGTGGCCCGATTACGCTGACCCATGCCGAAATCACGCGTTACTTCATGACCATTCCGGAAGCGGCACAACTTGTCATCCAGGCGGGTTCGATGGGCCAGGGCGGGGAAGTCTATGTGCTGGATATGGGCAAGCCGGTCAGAATCAAGGACCTCGCCCGGCGCATGGTACACTTGAGCGGCCTTGAAGTGCGTGATGAACAGCATCCGGAGGGGGATGTGGCGATCGAGATCATTGGCCTGCGCCCGGGCGAGAAACTCTACGAGGAGCTGCTGATCGGCGAGAACGTCGAAGGGACGTCGCATCCCCTGATCATGCGTGCGCGGGAGAGTGAGCTGCCGTGGTCCTTGCTCGTCGAGCGCCTGGCAATGATGGAGGATGCCTGCCGGCGTCTCGACTGTGAAGAGGCGTTGGCCTTGCTGGCCTTGCTGGTGAACGAATACGCTCCGCTTGGCAATGGTGAGGACGAACTGGTATGGCGTGCCATGGCCGCGCCGATCAAGGCGGACGCGGTTGTGCACTGAGCAGCGATCTGTCCGCGGAAAGGAAGGAGGCGCGCGCTGTTTGATACTTTCCAACACTCCTTCTTGGCCGGGAGCTGCCCAGGAATGAGCCCCATCGAGCAACTGCGAGTTTGCGGTCAGCTACCGAGCCCCAAAGGAGTCGCGCTGGCGATCATGGAAATCAGCCAACGCGAGGACGCGACCCTCGACGAGGTAGCCAAACTGGTGCAGAGCGACCCCGCCTTGTCATGTCGGCTGTTGCGCTTGTGCAACGCGGCGAGCGGAGGGAGGCGACCTATCGTGGCGATCAACGACGCGGTGATGCGCCTCGGGATTACCACGGTCCGGCGTCTGGCGGTGACCTTTTCGCTGGTAGACCAGTCGCTGTTGGGGCCGTGTTCAGCCTTTGACTATCCAGGTTTCTGGTCGCACTCCCTGTTCATGGCGATTGCCAGCCAGGAGCTGGGCAGGCGGTTGCCGCTCGCGTCGCCGGATGAACTATTTACGTGTGGTTTGCTGGCGCAGATCGGTTGCCTCGCGCTAGCCACGGTTTACCCGGCCGACTATGCGGAACTGCTCGCCAGCACGCAGGGCGGTTGCATACCTCTGGATCTGGAGCGCGAGCGTCTCGGTCTCGACCACCGGCAACTGGCGGTGGCGATCATGAGCGACTGCGGTCTTCCGCAAGCCCTTACCGAGCCGCTCTCTTACCATGAACAGCCTGAAGCGACTGGATTTGCCGAAGGCTCGCGCCCCTATCAGCTGACGCAGCTTTTTTTTCAGGCGCGCCGCACGGCTGACCTCGGTTTGTCACGGGTCGGAGAGCGTCATGGTCGCATTACCGACGTCATGCTCCTTGCTGGCAAGGTGGGTCTCGATGCGACCGAGCTCGGTGAACTGTTCGATGATGTCGTCCGCCAGTGGCGCGAATGGGCCGAGTTACTCAAGGTACCGGCTGCCCAACTCCCGTCTTTCGCCGAAATGGCGAGCGCTCCGGCGCCGAGCGCCGGCACCGCGTCCACCGACAGCTGCCAGCCGGTCTTGCTGGTCGAGGATGATCCGACTAGCCGCCTGCTGATCGAGGGGGTGCTTGCGCATTGCCTCGGGTGCCAGGTGCACACCGCCGCCAATGGCCGGGAAGCACTCGCGCTGGCGCTCGAGATCATGCCCAAAGTCATTGTCACCGACTGGCTGATGCCGGTGATGGACGGGATCGAGTTCTGCCGTGCCTTGCGCGCGACCGATTGGGGGCAGTCGATCTACGTGGTGATGCTGACGGGCGTCGAGGAAGAAGAGCGGATCATCGCCGCCTTCGAAGCAGGCGTCGATGACTATGTAACCAAGCCAGTCAATCCCCGCGCGTTGGGCGCCCGGATGCGTGCCGCACAGCGCTATGTGAAACTGTTGGCTGCCTGGGAGCACGATCGCGGACAGCTCGAGCAGTTCGCCGCAGAGTTGGCCATCTCCAACCGGCGCCTGGAACATGCGGCGATGACGGATTTGCTGACTGCATTGCCAAATCGGCGCGCCGGCATGGCGGCGCTGGGCCGATTCTGGAGTGCCTCCCGGCGAACCGGCCAGCCAATGGCCGTGCTCATGATCGACGTTGACCACTTCAAGTCGGTCAATGATCGCCATGGTCATGCGATCGGTGATCGCGTCCTGCAGGAAGTCGCCAAGGCGATCCAGGACGCAGCGCGCAAGGATGACAGCGTCAGCCGCATTGGCGGCGAGGAGTTCCTGCTCGTTTGTCATGATGCCGATCCGCGCGTCGCACTGCTCGCTGCCGAGCGTTTGCGACGCCTGGTCAAGGGAATGAAGATCCACGTTGCCGGAGTCGACATCCAGGTGTCGCTCAGTATTGGTGTCGCGACTCGTGAAGCCGCAATGACCAGCGAGGAAGATCTTCTGAAGGGAGCCGACAAGGCCTTGTACGCCGCGAAGCATGCGGGTCGCGACCGGGTAAGCCTGTTCGCCCAAGGCAGAACCCGCTGTGCCTGAGGGAAAGGTGGAGGCGGGGTCGGAACGGCTCTCATCCTGAGGCGCGCATCGTGAGCGATCGCCGATCCGAAGGTGTGGATCCCTCGCTCGCAGTTCCGGTGTCGGTGCTCAATCGCCTGGTCCGCGAGCGGCTGGAAGCGTCTTTCCCCCTCTTATGGGTGGCCGGCGAGGTTTCGAATCTCAGTCATGCCGCTTCCGGGCACGTTTACTTTTCACTCAAGGACACGGTCGCCCAGGTCCGCTGCGTGATGTTTCGCAACCGGGCGCAACTGCTCGGCTGGCGGCTTGAAAACGGCCAGCATATTGAAGCGCGCGTACTGGTGACCCTCTATGAAGCACGCGGCGACTTCCAGCTCAACATCGAGGCCGCTCGCCGTGCCGGCACTGGCAACCTTTACGAGAAGTTCCTACGCCTGAAGGAGAAGCTCGAGCGTGAAGGGCTTTTTGCCAACGCCGGAAAACGTCCATTGCCGGCGTTTCCACGCCGCATCGGTATCGTCACTTCGCCGCAAGCCGCCGCCTTGCGTGACGTTCTGAGCACCTTGACACGCCGTGCCGCGCAGGTCAGCGTCGTCCTCTATCCGACGCCCGTGCAAGGAGACGTCGCTGCCGTTCAAATCGCCGACAGCCTTCGGATCGCCGGCGAGCGCGCCGAGTGCGATCTGCTGATCGTCTGTCGCGGTGGCGGCAGCATGGAAGATTTGTGGGCGTTCAATGAGGAGGTCGTCGCGCGCGCGA
>ERZ761603.2733-NODE-2733-length-11844-cov-58.288574_pt1 | contig 11844 bp, 12 predicted proteins | sample MGYA00511879_ERZ761603 | MGnify/ENA primary metagenome ERZ761603 (study PRJEB28899, sample SAMN02850040) | bioreactor sludge metagenome | biome: EBPR Sludge; feature: EBPR Bioreactor; material: flocular biomat | place: Australia: Thorneside Wastwater Treatment... | reverse complement strand
TGAAGGCGCTCAGGCGTGGCGAAGCGGTCGGCATCCTGCCCGACCATGCGCCAAAAGCCGGCGAGGGGCGCTGGCTCGACTTCTTCGGCAGACCGGCCTACACGATGACGCTGGCGGCGCGACTGGTCGACAGCGGGGCGACCGTGATCATGGTCTGGGCCGAAAGACTTCCTGGCGGTGCCGGCTATCATTTCCGTCTGCAGGAGCCGACACAAGCGATCGGAGGCAGCATCGAAGAACGGGCTCAGCAGATCAATTGCGAGATGGAGCATCTCATCCGCCAGTGCCCGGAACAGTATCTCTGGGGCTACAACCGTTACAAGGGGCGTCGTCACGGCGACTCGTCGCCGCTTCCCGCTGGCGGGCTGACGCCGTGAGGAGCTGGCAGCGGCTCCTCTCTTCTGCCGGCAGCGGTAGCGGAGGATCCTGATGCAGATCGCCTTCTGTCTTTACAAGTACTTTCCATTTGGCGGCCTGCAGCGCGATTTCCTTCGCGTGGCGCTGGCCTGCCAGGCGCGCGGCCATGCGATCACGGTCTACACGCTGGAATGGCGTGGGGATCTTCCGGCCGGCTTCGAGCTCGTTGCGGTACCGGTTCGCGGGCTGACCAACCTGCGACGGTACCGGCGCTTCAGCGACTGGGTGGCGTCGCACTTGGCTGCCCATCCCGCCGACCGGGTCGTCGGCTTCAACAAGATGCCGGGACTGGATGTGTATTTCGCTGCCGACTCGTGCTTCGAGGCCAAGGCGCGCACCCAGCGCGGTTCGCTCTATCGCCTGTCGGCGCGCTACCGGCATTTCGCCGGTTATGAGCGGGCCGTGTTCGGCCCGCACGCCCAGGTGGAAATCCTGATTCTGTCGTCGGTGCAACAACGCCTCTTCCAGACCTACTATGGCACCGTTGCCGAACGATTTCATCTCTTGCCACCCGGCATCTCGCCGGACAGGCGGGCGCCGCCAGACGCAGCGGCTGTTCGGGCGATCGTGCGCAGCGAGTTCGGTCTGACTGATGAGCAGTTCCTGCTCCTGCAGCTTGGCTCCGGGTTCCGTACCAAGGGCCTCGATCGCAGTCTGAAGGCCCTGACGGCGCTGCCGCCGGCGCTGGGTCGACGTTGTCGGCTGCTGGCCATCGGTGATGACGACCCGCGTTTCTTCCAGGGTCAGGCGAGACTGCTTGGGGTCGCCGACCGGGTCCGCATCCTGCCGGGACGCAGCGACATTCCGCGTGTTCTGCTTGGCGCCGACGTTCTGCTGCATCCCGCCTACAACGAGAACACCGGGACCGTCTTGCTCGAGGCACTGGTTGCCGGCTTGCCGGTACTGACCACGAGTGTCTGCGGCTACGCGCACTACATCGCCGAGGCGGATGCCGGCGTGGTCATCGATGAGCCCTTCGTGCAGGGCTCCCTGGACCAGGCACTGCTGCGCATGCTCGACGACGAAGCCGCGCGCCGACGCTGGCAGGCCAATGGCCTGGCCTTCGCCGAGGTCGCCGACATCTACACCAACGCCGAGCGCGCCGCCGACATCATCCTGAAATGAGCGCCGGCATGGTCTACCTCGCTGAACCGTTCCGTTCGCTATGGTCCGGGCTGGATCCCTTCGTCGCCGTCGAGGCTTTGCAGGGCAAGGTGTTCCGCCAGCTTGAGGCACGTCGCACCTTGCGCACGGAGGTCGCCGACCGTGGCTACTTCGTGAAGATTCATCGCGGTGTCGGCTGGGCCGAGATCGTCAAGAATCTCCTCCGCTGTCGCTTGCCGGTGCTCGGTGCGCAGAACGAGTGGCAGGCTCTGCAACGCCTGAACGCCTGCGGTGTCGATACCATGCGCGTGGTTGCCTATGGTAGCCGCGGCCGGAATCCGGCGCGGCAGTCCTCGTTCATCGTGACCGAGGAACTGGCGCCGACGGCGAGCCTGGAGGACTACTGTGCCGATTGGCTGACGCGGCCGCCCGAGCTGCGCCTGAAACGCGCCTTGATTCGTCGTGTCGCCGAACTGGCAAAGGGAATGCACGGCGCCGGTGTCAACCACCGTGACTTCTACATCTGCCACTTCCTCGTCCACCTGGAGCCGCAACCGACGCCAGAACGATTGCGGCTGTCGCTGATCGATCTGCATCGGGCCCAGGTTCGTGCGGTGACGCCACGGCGCTGGCGTGACAAGGACCTGGCGGCTCTGCATTTTTCGGCCCTCGGCGTTGGCCTGACGCGGAATGACCTGCTGCGTTTCGTCAGGGTCTATTTCGCGCGGCCATTGCGCTTGGTTCTGCGTCAGGAAGCGTCGTTGCTCGAAAGCCTGCGGCGTACGGCACAGAGACTGCAGGCGCGTTACGAGCGCAAGCTTGCGCGCGGCGAGATGACGTGAGCGACTGGCATCTCAATCCCGACTTCGCCGACGAGCCGGCTGCCGTCCTGTTTGCCGACATGGAGCAGGTGTTCTCCCTTGAAGGCGAACCCATCACCCACGATGTGATCAGTCGTGTCCTGCGTGTCAGCGTCGGTGGCCGGCGCTACTATGTCAAGCGCTACATCGGCAGCGGCAAGGGCAAGAATGCGGTTCGCCGCTGGTTCGGCTTGCGTCGCTGGTTTGGCTTGCAGCGGGTGCGTGCCGAGTGGCAGAATCTGCAGCTCTTCCGGGCTTGGGGCATCCCTACGGCAACGCTTGTCGCCTATGGCCTGGAGCGCCGCCTCGGGCGGTTTACCCGCGGCGCGCTGATCACCGAGGAGATTCGCGAAACGCTGAACCTGGCGGAGATGGCTCATGCCGGCGATGCACGGCTGCACGACCGGCAATGGCTGGCGCAGGTCCTGCATCAGGTGGCGACGATCGCGCGGACGCTGCACACGGCAGGCTTTGTGCACAATGACCTGAAGTGGCGCAATCTTCTGGTTGACGGCGCGGTCGTGCCGACGGTCTACCTGATCGACTGCCCGAGCGGCAGCTTCCATCGCGGTGCAGTTCTCAACTACCGCATCATCAAGGATCTCGCGTGCCTCGACAAGCTGGCCAAGACGCAGTTGTCGCGCAGCCAGAGGCTGCGTTTCTATCTCGACTATACGCAGCAGCAGCGACTGACCGAGGCGGACCGCCGGCGCATCAGGCGAATCGTCGGCTTCTTCGCTGGCCGGGAATAGTCTGCCTGGTGATCGACGGGCGATGATCACCGTCCCCCGGACAGACGCCCGCAGCCTGCGCGATTCCGGGCGAGTGGTGGAGACGCCCTTTCGTGTCCTCCTGGCCGATGGCCGCACGTTGATCGTACGGCGCCTGTTGCGCGTGTTGCCCGGCAAGCGTCTGGTTGGCGAGGCGGAGGTTGATGGTCGTCGCGTGCTCGCGAAACTCTTCATCGGGCAGCGTGCCGGGCGGCATTGGCAGCGAGAGCAGGCTGGCCTGGCGGCGCTGCACGCAGCCGGTATCCCGACGCCGGCCGTGCGAGCAGCCGTGCCGATTGTCGACGGTGGCCATGCGCTGCTGACGGATTTCCTCGACCCGGTCGAGAGTCTTGCGCAGGCGTGGGAGCCATTGCAGGGCAGGGGGGCTGGCGACGCGGAGGCCGTCGCCCTCCTGCGGCCACTGCTGCACACCCTGGGTTGCCTGCACGCTGCCGGACTGGCACACGAAGACCTGCACTTGGGCAATTTCCTGCGCCATGACGGGCGTATCTTCGTCATCGATGGCGCGGCGCTGCAGCCTGGTCGCGCGGGGAAGCCGTTGTCGCTCGCCGAGGTCACTACCAACCTGGCGGTTCTGCTGGCGCAGCTACCTGATGCGTGGGACGACGAGCTGTCGTTGCTGCTGCCAGCCTATGCTGCCGGGACACGGGCAGGTCTGCCGGCACTGCCGGCACTGCGCGAGGAGATTGCCAAGGTCAGGCGCTGGCGCCTGCGCGATCTTCTGGCCAAGACGGTTCGTGACTGCAGCCTCTTCGCCGTCACGCACACAGCTGCTCGTTTCACCGCGGTCGCGCGTCCGCAGGCCGACCGGCTGGCAGCCGTTGTCGCGTCTCCCGACGCAGCCATTGGCGCCGGACGGACCCTCAAGGACGGCGGCAAGAGTACGGTTGCGCAGATCCTCGTCGATGACCACCCGCTGCTGGTCAAGCGCTACAATCTCAGTGGCCTCGGCTACGCGCTGGGACGTGCGCTGCGCCCCAGTCGCGCCTGGCATTCCTGGCGCGCAGCGCACCGGCTACAGTTCTTCGGTGTTCCGACGCCGGCACCACTGGCACTGATCGAGGAGCGCATCGGGCCGCTGCGTCGTCGCGCCTGGCTGGTCAGCGAATACTGCCCGGGAGCGAACCTGTTGTCGCACCTCGCTGCCGACAGGGCACCACCGGCTGCCGAAGCGCAGGCGATCCTCCAGCTGTTTGCGGCGATGCACCGGCTGCGGATCACCCATGGCGACCTCAAGGCGATGAATCTGCTCTGGCACGCAGGCCAAGTCTGGCTGATCGATCTCGATGACCTCATCCAGCATGGATCGGCCGCTGCACATTCCCGCGCCTGGAGTCGCGACCGCGCGCGTCTGCTGCGCAACTGGCCCGTCGGTTCCGCGCTGTACCGCTGGCTCGACACTCGCTTGCCGGCGGCCTGAAGACCGGTCGACAGCGGGCAGCTCTGGCGTCAGCCCTCAGCCAGCGGCTGCCGGCGTCGCCTGTTCTGCTGCCTCGGCTTCATCGAACTGCATGGCATGCAGGCGCGCGTAGTGGCCGTTGGCGGCGAGGAGTTCGGCGTGCGTGCCGCGCTCGACGATGCTGCCCTGGTCCATGACGAGAATGAGGTCCGCTCTCTCGATGGTCGACAGCCGGTGCGCGATGACCAGCGTCGTACGCCCGGCCATCACGCGGTCGAGAGCGTTCTGGATGTGGCGTTCGGACTCGGTATCGAGTGCCGAGGTCGCTTCGTCGAGGATCAGGATCGGTGCGTCCTTGAGCAACGCGCGGGCGATCGCCAAGCGCTGCCGCTGGCCGCCAGACAACATGACGCCATTCTCGCCGACCAGCGTATCGAAGCCGTCCGGCAGGCGATCGATGAACTCGCGCGCGTGCGCTGCTGCCGCGGCTGCCTCGATCGCGCTGCGCGGCGCACCGGCGAGGTCGCCGTAGGCAATGTTGCTGCTGATCGTATCGTTGAACAGGACGACCTGTTGCGTGACCAAGGCAATGTGCCGGCGCAGGTTGCGCAGGCGATAGGCTTCGACAGCGACGCCGTCGATCAGAATCTGGCCCGAGCTGTGGTGGTAGAAACGCGGAATCAGATTGGCGAGCGTCGACTTGCCGCTGCCCGAGCGTCCGACCAGAGCCACCATCTGCCCGGGAGGGACGGCGAAGCTGACCCGGTCGAGAACACGCTGGCTGCTGCCCGGGTAGGCAAAGGAGAGTTCGCGGACCTCGAGGTGGCCGTCGACGCGTTCGCGTTCGACGGTTCCATGATCGGGCTCGGGCGCTTCATCGAGCTGGCAGAAGATGCTCTCGGCGCCGGCAAGGCCTTTCTGGATCGTCGAGCTGACTTCCGACAGCTGGCGAATCGGCTTGGGCAGCATCCCGGCAGCAGTGATGTAAGCGACCAGGTCACCGGCCGTGGCATCGCCGCGCAACAGGAGGACGAGAACCAGCAGGGCCGCCATGGTGCTGAAGGTGACGAACTGCAGTGCCGGGCCGTAGCTGGCGGCAGTTCGTACCATGCGCAACTGCCGCGCGGTATTTGTTGCGCTGGCATCGCGGAAGCGCGCCGACTCGTACTCCTCGCCACCGAAACTGCGCACCACACGATAGCCCTGGATCGTCTCTGCCGCGACATGGGTCAGGTCGCCCATCGCGACCTGGATCTTCCTGCTCTGTTTGCGGAACCTGCGGCTGGCGCTGCGCACCATGAGGCCGATGATCGGCAGGATCGCCACCATCACGAGGGTGAGTTTCCAGTTCATCCACAACAGGTAGCCGAACAGGAGGATGGTCGTCATTCCCTCGCGGATGACGACCCTGATTGCGTCGGTCGCCGCGCCGGTGACCATCGTCACGTCATAGGTGATGCGCGAAACCAGGTGTCCCGAACTGTGCTGGTCGAAATACGCGTTCGGCAGCCGCAGCATGCTGTCGAACAGAGCTCGTCGCAGGTCGTCGACGAGACCGAGCGATACCCGTGCGAGGTAGTAGTTGCCGAGAAAGGACCCAACGCCCTGCCAGGTCACCGCGAGAAGGAGCAGTAGCGGGACAGCGTGGATCAGCTGGAGCTTGCCGAGCAGCGGGATCGAATACTCGGTGCTGCCTCTGGCCGCGTTGAGGCCGTCGACGAAGTACTTGAGGATGGCGGCAAGCGCTGGCTGCGACGAGGCGAACATCAGGTAGCCGAGCAGGCTGACCATGAACAGGCCAAGCAGCGGCCGCAGGTAGCCAAGCAGCCGAAGATAGATGCGCAGGGAGGAAACCGGTGCGGCGCTTGCTCTCGGAATGGGCACTCGGGTGGCAGCAGGATCGGGTGAGGGACGAGTGTAACACGCGGCTCGTCCCGTCGCTCCTGCCGCCGAGCTGGCCATCCTCGGGGTCCGCTCTCTTGCTCAATCGCGCCTTGTCTTTCGCCCTGCTCGCGGCGACTCCCTCACCAGCACTCAGGCGAGTTCGACCGGTGTTCCCTCATGGCTGCAACAATACCACTCCGCCGCCGGCATCGGCGAGCCAGCCGCTTCGCCAAGCTTCGCCTGGTACGCCCCGCTGACTCCGAAGGCAGCCAGCAAGGCCAGCCCTTCTTCATCCTGGGGTTCGATCCGGAGCGCGCAATCGCCGCCTTCCACCACCATCATCACTTTCATTTCAAGCTCCTTGGTCCCCCGGCCATGCTGCCGGGCGGACACGCCAGATCAACCAGCGGCTTTGCAGTCGCCCTGGCGCCCGCTGCTTACGTCAGGGCTGAGGGTCAGAGGCAGCGATGAAATCGTGACCTCCGGGTGCAGTATCTGTCGGCGGCGGCGCGATCGGGAAGGAACTACTGCACAGCTCGCGGCATTCTCAAGGCAGATCGTGCAGGCGCCGTGCGCGAGTGCTATAGTCATCGACCAGACCGGCCGGGACTGGTGCACGGCTGGCGGGGGTGGCGGCAGTCAGCCGTCTCGCGCGTGACACGCCGGATGTCGCGCACATGGTCTGCGAGCGAAGCGTTTCTTGAGGCGCCTGCATGTGGAAGTCGATCCTTGCCATCTCGGTTGGCGCTGCGCTTGGCGCCCTGCTGCGCTGGCAACTCGGCGTCAGGCTCAACGCGATCCTGCCGAGCGTTCCACCGGGAACGCTCGTCGCGAACCTTTTCGGTGCCTACGTCATCGGTCTGGCGATCGCCTTTTTCGCCTTCTCGGCGACCGTCTCGCCCGAGTGGCGTCTGCTCGTCATCACCGGCTTCTGCGGCGGGTTGACGACCTTCTCGACGTTTTCCGCGGAATTGGTCGTCCTGCTGCAGCAGGGTCGGCTGCTGTGGGCAGCAGCCCTGATTCTGGCACATGTCGCCGGCTCGCTGCTGATGACCCTTGCCGGCATGGCGACCGTCTTCTGGCTGAAGGCGGTGGGCTGATGTGGCGGCGCGGATGAAAGGCTCGCTCCTGCGGTTCTATGTTGGCGAAGGCGAGCGCCTGCACGGCGTTCTGCTCTGGGAATGGCTGCTCGCCGAGGGCAACCGGCTCGGCATCCGCGGAGCTTCGGCTTTCCGTGCGGTGGGCGGCTTCGGGCGCCAGCACGCGGTACACGAGGATCGTTTCTTCGAGCTTGCCGGCCGTGGTTCCATCGAGGTTGAATTCGTCGTGACCGAGGACGAGGAACGGCGAGTCCTCGATTTGCTGCAAAGCGAGAAGGTCAGGATCTTCTACGCGCGAATGCCGACCAGTTTCGGCATCATCAATCCGGACGCGAGCGATCCGGCACAGCCTGGCCTGGGCGACTAGCGCCGGGGACGGGTCATCTGCTGCCGGTAGGCAAGCGTGAAATGCTGCCAGTCCGCATCGTTCCAGCCGCTCGTGTGCCGCCGCAACTGATCGAGATCATGGGCGCCGACGCGCTCGCGGCTGATGCCCAGGCGCAACTTTTCCAGGTCGATGAAGCGAACGTCGCCCTCCCCATAAGCCTCTGGCATTGTCGGGCTGCGACGGACGAAGACATGCTTGCCGTAGAGGCAGCTGTGCTGCCAGCGGTGGCGGTGGAGGCTGGCGCAGGCGCTGGCGATCGCAGCGATCAGCGAGTGGCGTTGCTGTGGTGCCGCCTTTGGGTTCGCCATGTTCCACTCGTCGAGACTGGTGAACTCGTCGAGCGCGCGCGTGACCAGGATGGCTTGCCAGTGACCGGCTTCCCGAAAGTCGCCGTAGTACAGTGCTTCCAGGGTGCCAATGGCGTGCCGCTGCAGGCGCAGGATGTTCAGGTACTCGCGGTAGAACGTGGGGATGCCGCGCAGAGGGTGGCGCAGCGTCCGACACAGGTGGTCTTGCTGGCGCTTGACGAAGATTGCGCCGCCGTCGGCGAGCAGGTGCCGGCTGACCCCGCTCCAGCCGCCGCGTCTCTCGTTCGGTGCTTCGTGCCAGTCGGTGGCCAGCGACCACAGAGGACCGAAACCTGCGAGCCCATGGCGCTGCAGTTCGCCCCGTGCGGCTTGAGACGGAAAAAGGTCGCGTTCGCTCATCGATGGACCCTTGGCGGTTCCAGCGGTCGTGGATCCATCAACCGCGCGACCCGTCTGCGGTGTGGCACACCTGCTCAGGCCTCGCATCGAGGCGTGCTCCCGACGATTCCTTCGAGACCGCGCTGCTGGCGGGCTTCAACTGGGCAGTTTGCGCAGCACGTAGGCGCGCCACATGAACAGGTAGGGCAGGAAGTCCACGTGGCCAACGATGGCGAAGCCGGCGTCGCGGCACTCGCGTTCAAACTGCTGGCGCGGAACGATGAACCGGTTGTCACTCTTTTCGCCGGCACGCCGGCGCGTCGCCTCCAGTCGCCGACGACGCCAGGCCTTGTAGTTGCGGTCGACCCAGAGGGACACGACGACGGTGTCCCGCGTGACGCGATGAAACTCCCTGAGCAGTGCGAGTCGGTGGGCTGTGTCGCCGATGTGGTGCATCAGGCGTATCGAGAAGATGCAATCGACGTGCGCATCAGGCATGCTGATCTCGAACGCGGAACACTGCAGCAGCCGGAAGCGCTTGACGATCTCCGGTGGCCGCACCTTGCTGGCGATGTCGAGCATCGCCTGGCTGTAATCGGCAGCGAACAGCTCCCGTTGCGGTTGTTCTGCGAGGAGCGACCAGAAGCGGCCGGTACCACAGGGCAGGTCGAGAACCGACGCGGGGTTGCCGGCAAGCGCCAGCGCGTGTGCCGCCATGCGATGCTCCAGGCGGTCAGACAGCTTCTTCCGATCGTGCTTCTGGAAGTACTCGTGAGAGTGCGAATCGGTGTACTTGTCGGAGAAGGGCAGGTGAATGGATTGCTTGTGTTCGTTGCTCATTTTGTCACGGGCGCTCAGGTCAGGATCAGGTTGTCGCGATGGATGATCTCGGGCTCGTCGATGTAACCGAGGATGTCTTCGATGTCCTGGCTGGCGCGTCGCGCGATGCGCCGCGCGTCACTGCTGCCGTAGTTGACCAAGCCGCGGGCAATCTCGCCGCCGTCTTCGGCGACGCAGGCAACTGCTGCGCCCCGTTCGAACTCTCCGTGCACCGCGAGAACGCCGATGGGCAACAGGCTTCTACCCTCCCGCAGGGCGCCAATGGCGCCGCCGTCAAGCAGCAGCCTACCGTTCAGCTGCAGGTGGTCGGCGAGCCACTGTTTGCGTGCGGTGAGCGGCGGTGTTTCGGAGACGAGCAGCGTCCCCAGCGGTTCTCCGCGTGCCAGACGCAGAATGGCGTCGGTGGTGCGGCCGCAGGCGATTGCCGTGTGGGCACCGCTGCGTGCCGCGCGCTTGGCGGCGATGACCTTGGTGATCATGCCGCCCTTGCCGAACTGCGTGCCGGCACCGCCGGCCATCGCTTCCAGGGAGGGTAGCCCGGCGCGCGCCTCGGCGACCATCGTTGCTGTCGAATCCTTGCGCGGGTCAGCGGTGAACAGACCCTGCTGATCGGTGAGGATGATCAGGCAGTCGGCTTCAACCAGGTTGGCGACCAACGCGCCGAGCGTGTCATTGTCGCCAAACTTGATCTCGTCGGTGACGACCGTGTCGTTCTCATTGATGATCGGTACGACGCCGAGATCCAGCAAGGTGCTGAGAGTTGAACGGGCGTTGAGGTAGCGCTTGCGGTCAGCGAGATCGTCGTGCGTCAGCAGGACCTGCGCCGTGTGCACTCCGTAGCGACCGAACGCGCTTTCATAGACCTGCGCCAGGCCCATCTGGCCCACTGCCGCGGCAGCCTGCAACTCATGCACGGCACGTGGTCGTTTCCGCCATCCGAGACGCTGCAGACCACAGGCAATCGCTCCCGAAGAGACCAGGATGACCTGCTTGCCAAGGCGGTGCACTTCGGCGATCTGTCTCGCCCAGTCGCAGATGGCCGCGAGGTGCAGGCCTTCTCCGTTGTTGGTCACCAGGGCCGAGCCGACCTTGACGACCAGACGGCGAGCTGCGGCAATGCGCGTCGTGGTCATGCAGGGCAGGGCCGTGCTTCGCCCGGGGGCAGATCCGACCAGGAGCCGTCGCCGTCACCGTCACCGGGGACCACCGCGTCGGCAACGGCAGGCGGCATCCTGGCGAGCGCCTCCTGCAATCGCTGCGTCAACTCCCGGCAGCCCCCGCCGTTGATCGCGCTGATCCGGAAGCACGCCGCAGGGTCCGCCCGGCAGGCTTGCAGAAAGCCGGCTACGCGCGCTTCGAGCTGGTCAGGCGGTATCAGGTCGAGTTTGTTGAGCACCAGCCAGCGCGGCTTGCGCGCGAGTTCGGGATCGTAGCGTTCGAGTTCTCGGATGACGGTCCGCGCGTCACGGACCGGGTCGGCTGTGGGATCGGTCGGTGCCAGGTCGACGATGTGCAGCAACAGTCGGGTGCGCGTGAGATGCTTGAGGAAACGGATGCCCAGCCCGGCGCCATCGGCCGCGCCGTCGATCAGGCCGGGAATGTCGGCGATGACGAAGCTGCGCTCGCCGTCGCTCCGGACGACCCCGAGGTGTGGTTCGAGGGTGGTGAACGGGTAGTCGGCGACCTTCGGTCGGGCAGCCGAAACGGCGCGCAGGAACGTGCTCTTGCCGGCATTGGGCAGGCCCAGCAGGCCGACATCGGCCAGCAGGCGCAGCTCGAGCCGGAGATCCCGCTGTTCGCCCGGCTCGCCGCGGGTGCATTGACGCGGAGTCCGATTGACGCTGGACTTGAAATGGACATTGCCCAGACCGCCACGGCCACCTCGGGCCAGCAGGACCTTCTTGCCGTCGCAATCGAGATCGGCGAGGATCTGGTTGCTGTTGAGATCGGCGATCACCGTCCCGATCGGGACGCGCAGGGTGAGGTCCGGCCCGCGCTTGCCGTAGCAGTCACTCGAGCGCCCGTTCTCACCGCGCTTGGCGCGGAACCTGCGCACGTAGCGGTACTCGATCAGCGTGTTGACGTTGCGGTCGGCAACGAAGTGCACGTTGCCGCCATGGCCGCCGTCGCCCCCGTCAGGGCCGCCTTCGGGCTCGTACTTCTCGCGCCGGAACGAGGCGATCCCGTTACCCCCGTCTCCGGCAGCAATCGAGATCCGGGCCTCGTCAATGAACTTCATGGCCGTCTCCGCTCCCTGGTTCGGGAGTGCAAACAAAAAGCCCTACCGGAGAAGATAGGGCTTGGGCCTGATCTCGCTGGCATGTTAATGTGAAAGTCGCGTCAGCGACTCGCGAATCTCCCTTCTCCCGCGCGCG
>ERZ761603.2731-NODE-2731-length-11849-cov-9.706461_pt1 | contig 11849 bp, 14 predicted proteins | sample MGYA00511879_ERZ761603 | MGnify/ENA primary metagenome ERZ761603 (study PRJEB28899, sample SAMN02850040) | bioreactor sludge metagenome | biome: EBPR Sludge; feature: EBPR Bioreactor; material: flocular biomat | place: Australia: Thorneside Wastwater Treatment... | reverse complement strand
ACCACCTCGGGCGCCTTGCGACACATGTACTCGATCGCGTCCTGATCACCGAGCCAGTCGGAACCCTTGACGGTATCGTACATGTGCCAGTGCCAGTGGTCTTCTTCGGAGTTGCCGAGCGACGCCGAAACACCGCCCTGTGCGGCAACGGTATGCGAACGTGTTGGGAAGACCTTCGACAACACGGCTGTTTTCAAGCCAGCTTCGGACAACTGAATCGCCGCGCGCAGGCCGGCGCCGCCGGCGCCGACAATCACCGCATCGAACTTCCGTACTGGAACTGTTTGTTTAGTCACTTACATTCTCCACAATATCTGGACCGCCCAGCCGGTGTAACCGACCAGTACCGCCACCGTCAGAATCATCATCGCAAGACGCAGGCCAGCTGGCTTGATGTAGTCCATCCAGATATCGCGGACGCCTATCCAGGCATGGTAGAAAACACTGACGAAGAACAGGAAGCTTGCAAACTTCATGAAGCCATTGGCAAAAATGCCGCGCCAGGCTTCGAACGAGGCGGGGCCGACAGCCCCGACGACGACGAGGAAAATGACCGTATAGAGGGCCATGATGATGGCGGTCGCCCGCTGGATGATCCAGTCCTTGAGGCCATAATGGGCACCGACCAGAAGGCGATTTACCATAGCACTTTGGCTCCGATGATCAGGGTCAGCGCAATGCTGACTGCGAAAACAATCTTGCTCGAAAGACGCGCCGCTTCGAGGTCCACACCCTTGTCCATATCCAGCAACAGGTAGCGAATCCCGGCACAGAAATGGTGCATGTAGAACCAGATCAGGCCCAGCAGAATGATCTTGACCAAAGGATGGCCGACCACGCCCCTGACCCCGGCGAAGCTCTCACTGGAGGCAAGACTGCTCTGCAACAACCAGAGGAGGAAGGGCAGCAGCAGGAACAGTGCCGCCCCGCTGACGCGGTGAAGAATCGAGAGGATACCCGGAAGGGGTAACCGGATCGTCGGCAAGTCCAGGTTCTTCGGACGCCTCTTCTTGATTGTCATCTCTGTCATGCAGACCACCCCTCACTTGTCAGTACAGCGGCCTCTGCGCCGCCCGATCCTTGCTTCAAACCACCCGCGATTATAACCGATACGCATCGCACCAACCTGCTTGTCATTCCTCTTCACCCAGCTCACCCGAGCTGATTGTGATAATGATAATTGCGTGTGCAGTAGAAACCCCGGCGCCATTCGACAGGCTTGTTGTCATAAGTAAACGTCACCCGCTCGACCAGCAGCAAGGGACTGCCATCGGCAATCTGCAGCAATTCCGCGCTCACCCGGTCGGCGGCAATCGCCCGCAGGCGCTCATCGGCACGGATCATGCGAACGCCATAGCGGGTCTCAAACAGGCTGTACAGCGACTCTCCGGAGCCGAGCACATCGAGCGAAAGGTCGGGAAACAGCTCGCTCGGCAGGTAGATCTCGTCGAACACGACCGGCTCCTCGCCCAGCTTGAGCAAGCGGCGCACAATGGTAATGGCGGCGCCAGGCTCGAGCGCCAGGGTCCGCGCCACATCGGCACCCGCCTTGGCCCGCCAGCATTCCAATGGCACACTCTGCGACGGTCGTGGCTCCCCGTCGTTAGCACGCAGCCGCAGGAAACGAAAGTAGGAACCGGGATCCTTGTGGGTCGCCACAAAGGTGCCTTTCCCTTGCTGGCGAACAACAAGATTTTCCGCGGCCATCTCGTCGACGGCCTTGCGGACCGTGCCTTGGCTGACCCCGAAGCGGCCGGCCAGCTCCGACTCGCTCGGAATGGGATCGCCCGGTCCCCACTCGCCGGATGCCAGCTGGCGCATGATCAAGTCCTTGATCTGCCGATAGAGCGGACTGAAAGTCGGAACATGCAGGGATGTGGACCGAGTCATGGCACGTCATTTCAGCATACTTTCGCCTTGGCGTCCATCCTGTTCCCGTCAAAAGATGTCATATATAACATGTAAGATAGATTTGACACCCCCTGGAGGAGATCCTATGATTCTGCCGTCTGCTGCCCTGCTTGAAACAATGAGTCGCCGAGGCAGGGCTGATTTCCTTCGCTGAACTGTTTGATTCCCCTCTCTACGACAGGAGCCGCATCATGCCCAAAGCCCCCATTCGCGTCGCAGTAACCGGCGCTGCCGGCCAAATTGGTTACAGCCTGCTTTTCCGGATCGCTTCCGGAGAGATGCTGGGCAAGGACCAACCGGTGATCCTCCAGTTGCTCGACCTGCCCGCGGCTCAGAAAGCGTGCCAGGGTGTCATGATGGAGCTCGAAGACTGCGCCTTCCCTCTGCTCGCCGGCATGTTGGCAACCGACGATCCGAATGTTGCCTTTGCCGATGCCGAGTGCTGCCTGCTGGTCGGCGCTCGTCCGCGAGGCCCTGGAATGGAGCGGGCCGACCTGTTAACCGCTAATGGCGCGATTTTCACGGTCCAGGGCAAGGCCATCGCCGAGAACGCCAAGGAAAGCGTTCGTGTGCTCGTTGTCGGCAACCCGTGCAATACCAATGCCCTGATCGCGGGCGCGGCGGCAGCAAAGGTCGGCCGGACCAACCCCGACAACTACCATGGAATGCTTCGCCTCGACCACAACCGGGCCCTCTCGCAGTTGGCCGCGAAGACCGGAAGGCCGGTCGCGAGCTTCAAGCAGCTCGTCGTCTGGGGGAATCATTCACCGACGATGTACGCCGACTATCGCAACTGCACGTCGGCCGGCGAGAACGTCAAGGCGCTGATCAACGACGCAGCGTGGAACAACGATGTCTTCCTGCCGACCGTCGGCAAGCGCGGCGCGGCGATCATCGACGCGCGCGGTCTGTCGTCAGCCGCTTCCGCCGCCAATGCCGCCATTGACCACATGCACGACTGGTTCCTCGGCTCTGATGAGTGGGTCACCATGGGTGTGCCCTCCGATGGATCCTACGGGATTCCCCCTGGCATCGTTTTCGGCTTCCCCTGCACGTGCCAGGACGGCAAGGTCAAGATCATTCAGGGCATCGAGATCGACGACTATTCGCGCGAGAAACTGAACAAGACGCTCAAGGAATTGCTCGACGAAAAAGCCGCCGTCGAACACATGCTCTAGTGCGGAGTTTTCGCCTCCAGGAGCCGCGGCCAGGGTCGCGGCTTTTTTTCGTCGATCCCGGCCGCCGCGTCGGCGATAGAATGTCTTCTTTTCCGTGAGCCGCGCCATGGAGAGTCCGCTCCGCCATCCAAGCCAGGTCCTCTTTGCTGGCGAACAAGTCCTCCCCTCACTGCCGGCTGTCGACCACTACGCCGGCTCCGAAAAGCTGATCCGCAAAGCGCTTCAGTTGCAGCAGGAACTCGGTCCGCTCTTCGACCTCACCTGTGACTGCGAGGACGGTGCCGCGGCCGGTGCCGACCGCCAACATGCTGAAATGGTCGCCGCGGTGATCGAATCGGAAGCGAATCGCTACGGCCGCGTCGGCGCGCGCATCCACGACATCGCGCATCCCGCGTGGCGGCGGGACATCGAGATCATAGTTGGGCGCGCGGGCAGGCGACTCGCGTACTTGACGCTACCTAAAGTTGGCGGCAGCGACGATGTCCGGATCCAGATCGCGGAGATCCAGCACGCTTGCCTCGCCGCCAACCTTTCCCGTCCAATCCCCGTACACGTCTTGATTGAAACGCATGCGGCTTTGCGCGAAGTATGGGAGATCGCCGCCATGCCCGAAGTGGAAGCGCTCGACTTCGGGCTGATGGACTTCGTCAGCGCACACCATGGCGCGATTCCAGCATCAGCGATGGTCAGCCCCGGACAATTCGAACATCCTCTGGTCGTCCGTGCCAAAAGTGAAATCGCCGCCGCGGGACTGGCCAACGGTGCGTTACCAACACACAACGTGACCACCGAACTGCGGGATATAGGGCTCATCCGCAGTGACGCCCAGCGCGCACGCAATGAATTCGGTTTCCTGCGCATGTGGAGCATTCACCCCAATCAGATCATGCCGATCGTCGAAGCCATGCGTCCGGACTTCTCTGCGGTCGAGACGGCCGTGGCAATTCTGGTCGCCGCCCAGAACTGCGATTGGGGACCGATACAGCACGCCGGGCGTCTGCATGACCGGGCTTCGTATCGCTACTACTGGGAACTCCTGCAACGAGCCCGGTTGACCGGGATGAGCATACCCGATGCAGCGGCAGACCGCTTCTTCCGTTGAGACGATGAATCCGCTGGCCGAACTGACCGCAGCGATCCTCGCCTTTCGCGACCAGAGAAACTGGGCCCAGTTTCACAGCCTGCGCAACCTGATCGTCTCGCTCAACCTGGAAGCTGCTGAGTTGCTCGAGTTGACGCAATGGCAAAGCGATGCCGAGATCGCCGCCTTGCCGGCCGATGCCAAGACGCGCGATGCACTGAGCGATGAGTGTGCCGACGTCCTCATCTATCTTCTATTGATCGCCGACAAGGCAGGCATCGACATTGAAAGGGCAGCAAGGACCAAGCTCGAGAAGAACGCAAGGCGCTATCCTGTCGCCAGCAGTTATGGATCGAGCCGCAAGTGTCCGTCCGGCGGCGACTAAGCAAACCCGGGTGACACCTCTAGATGGTTGCGGCGGGCTGCGCGCCCATGTCTCCGATCCCCTTGCTCTCGAGCGTGAAACCTGCCCCACCATCGCGCGCAAGCACCCTGACCAGGAACGGCATCACCTCCTGCAAAGTTGCCTCCAGCGTCCACGGCGGGTTGACGACGAACACCCCGCTGCCGTACATGCCCAAACCACTCGCTGGCGGCGTCCCGATCTGCAGGGTAACGTTCAGCCACTTGACCCCCGGCAGCTGCTTCAGACGGCGCGGCAGCGCGTGGGCTTCGAGCTTCGTCAACTGGGGATACCAGAGCATGTATGCTCCACCCGGAAAGCGTGACGCGGCTTCCCTGAGCGCGACCACGACGCGTCCGTAGTCGCGCCCTTCCTCATACGCCGGGTCGATCAGCACCAGCGCGCGTCGCGGTGGAGGCGGCAGCAGGGCCTTGAGTGCGAGGAAGCCATCCTCATGGGCGACGATTGCGCGCTTGCCGCCACCCGCCAAGCTCTCGCGCAGGCAAACGACGTCCCGACCATGAAGCTCGTAAAGCCGCAACCTATCCTGCGCACGCATCGTGGCCAATGCCAGGCACGGTGAGCCAGGGTAGGTGTGCAGGCGGCCCTCGGGATTGACCTCGCGCACCAGCCCGAGGTAGTCGGCGACGGCTGGCGGCAGGTCACGACACGGCCAGAGGCGTCCGATGCCTTCGCGATGCTCGGCGAGCTTCTGGGCCTGCGGCGAGTCGAGTGCATAGCGACCGGCGCCCGCGTGCGTATCGATGTACCAGAAGGGCTTGTCCTTCTCGCTCAGGTAACGAATCAGGCAAACCAGCAGCACATGTTTCAAAACGTCGGCGTGATTGCCGGCGTGGAAGGCATGACGATAGCTGAGCACAGCGGGCGCCGCCTCACTTCCGCCCGCTGTCGCGAACGTTAACCTGGCGGCAGCGTGATGCTGCCGCCACTGCTGAACTGGTAGTCGCGAAAGATGTGTTCGGCATCCAGCAACTGCCACGACCCATCGGGCAAACGTCGCGACGTGTCCTTCAGCCGATACGCATAGTGACCACAGGTCCAGCAGTCAAAGTTGCGCATCTGGGTACACAGGCAGGTCTTGTCCCTGACCGAGATTCGTTTGACACCGGGATTCGCCGCCACCTCACGGTTGTAGGCGGTGATGTACGAACAGGTGCCGTTGCTGTCGAGCAGGTATCCGTAGGCCTCGCAGTTGGGACGAATGCCGTCGCCGATTGCCGGACTGCTGCTCAACATGCGCATCGGATAGCCGGTCGGCGAGATCTGGTTGACTTCAATCTGGTCCTCGGTCGCCTGAAAGTAGCGCTGCTTGACGTCCTCAGGCAGTCCGCACTCCTTCGACACCGTAAACCGTGTCGCCACCTGGACGGCGCCTGCTCCCTGCTCGAGGAAGGAAACGGCGTCGCTGCCGGTGAAGATGCCGCCGGCAGGGATCAGGGGAATCTTCAACTGTTCGGTCTCGAGGTAGCGGTGGATCTCGGCAAAGATCGTCGCCAGATCGTAGCTCGCCCAATCCATGCCGAAACCAAGGTGGCCGCCGGCCAGCGGCCCTTCGACAATCACGTAGTCGGGCAAACGATCGCAGCGCGCCGTCTTGCGCAGAAAAAGCTGCAACGCGCGCAGCGAGGAGACAATGATCCCCAGTTTGGCGTCACGAAAGCGGGGATGGTCCTCGATCAGCGCAAATGAGCCAAGGTGCAAACCCGCAGCCAGGGTAATGCCATCAATCCCGGCATCAAGCGCCGCCGACATGCGTACGCGCAGCGTCTCGCGCGGCGCATTCATGGTCAGCTTCTCCATGCAGTTGACGAAGATCAGACCATCGCCTTGCTTCGCTTCCATGGTTCTGCCGATATGCATCGCCGTCGCCTCGGCGAGCTGGCCAAGGTCGAAACGAACCATGGACTTGTCGGTGTTGGCGACGTTGAATTTGTACTGACGCAGCTTGTCCTTGACGAATTTGGCGTTGAAGCGACGATCGGCAACCGTATTCACCATCGCGTCGGAAATGTGGCCGATGCCACCCAGGCGCGCCGCCTCGAGCGCCAGCTCGGCGGTCGAGATATCCACCCCCATGCCGCCGATGACGATCGGGACGAGTTCCTTGTGGCCGAACTTCAGGCGAAAATCATCAACACGCTTCATCCATCTCCTTCCAGCGCTGCGGATGGGGCGACCCTCCGTGCGAGCGCAGCTTGCCGCAACTCCCAAGTGCGGCATTATCGCTCATCGCAGGCGCGCGTAGAGGGACCAGCGCGAGGAAATCGCCCGCCAGCGGAGCAGCACGAACAATCCGTGCGCGGCAACTGTTCCCGCGTCGCGCGAGTCGGCGATCCGACGCGTGTATGATGACTTCTTCGAAGCCCTCCCTGCTGCAGTTGCCCCATGCCCGACCCGATGAGCCACGACCATCCGTCCCCCGCACTGGGTGAAATCGGCATCCCCCGATCACGACCCTTCGACGCGGCCGCCTTCGAAGACGCCATCGCTGCCCTGCTGGCGGCTTGCGGCGTCGATACCGCCGGCGTTCACCTCGGGCGTACCCCGCAGCGGGTACGCGAACTCTGGCAAAACCGCTTGCTGGGAGGCTACCAGCGCGACCCGGAGAGCGAACTGGGGGAAGGCTTTGCCGACCAACGGAGCGATCTCATCGTCGTCCGCGGCATTGCTGTGCACGGCGTCTGTCCGCACCATCTGCTCCCCTTTCGCGGCCTGGCTCACGTCGCCTACCTGCCGGGCGGACGCCTGCATGGCTTTGGCCGCATCGCGCGCATGGTCGACGCCATTGGCCATCGCTTCACCTACCAGGAGTGGATGACGCGGGATATCGCCGAAGCGCTGATGCACTACGGCAAAGCGCGCGGCGCGGCCTGCGTTGTCGAAGCGGAGCAGTTGTGCCTGCTGCTCGGCGAAGACCGGCGCGGCGACGAACGAGTCGTCACCCAGACTTTCCTTGGTGAGCTGGAATGTTGCTCACAGTTGCGCAACGACTTCCTGCGCGCCATCGGTAGCGGCAGGCGCCACGATTAAGCGTCTTCACTGTGCTGCAAACGGCCGTACAACAAGTCTCAGCCTGTTCGGGACAAGCAAGCACCGGCCGCCGCCTGACCTGCGCTGACCCGTGTCACGCCAAGTGCTGGCGGCGACCTCAGCGTGCCCCTTCAGCAAGGCCTTGAGGGTGGCCGGAACAGGCTCTCGGACGGTCACCTGCACCGGCCGCGGCTCGCCGACAGCACCAGCGCCTCACGAGGCTATCCACATCCCCGCTTTGATCGAACGTCTGCTCAATCAATGAATCTTGGCGGGCGTCGTTCGCCCAATGCCGCGTTCGCCTCTTCGAAGTCGGCCGAAAGCAACATCGCCGCGTTCCAGGTTGCCACATAGTTCAAGCCATCAGCAACGCTATGGTCGCGACCGTAGTTCAGCATCTCCTTGGTGCCACGAATCGCCAGCGGGGATTTGGCGGCGATCGTCCGCGCAACGCGGCGTACGCCCTCGCGCAGGTCTTCCGGTGTTGGGAAGACCTGATTGACGAGCCCGATGCGCTGCGCCTCGCTGCCGTCGATGGTGCGCCCGGTGTACGCGAGCTCCCGCGCAACACCATCGGCAATCAAGCGTGGCAATCGCTGCAGCGTGCCCACGTCAGCCGTCATCCCGACGTCGACTTCACGCACTGCGAACTGGGAATCTGCTGCCGCATAGCGCATGTCACAACAGGTCACGAGATCGATCGCACCGCCGATACAGGCTCCCTGTATCGCCGCCAGTACCGGCTTCCGGCAACGTTCGACGGTCGTCAGGCAGTCCTGCAGATCGAGAATCAGACGGCGCAACACCTCACGCCCGCGCGCCTGATCGCGATGCGAGGCCGCGGTCGCGACTCCGGCCAGCATGGCGAGGTCGATACCGGCACAGAAATTGCGCCCGCTGCCGCCGAGAATCACGACGCGAACCGGCGTCGTCGAGTCCGCCCATGTAAACGCCGTTCGCAGCTTGCACCACATGCTCTCGTCGATGGCGTTGGAACGTTGTGGACGATTGAGTACGATCTCGGCAATGCCTTCGCTGAGTTCGACGGTGATCGTGGTCAAGGTGGGGACGGCATGGCTCATGTCAACTCAACTCCCAGGGGACGCTCAGGCGAGTCCGGCGGTTTCCAGCGGCGCCTGCCAGCACTTCGCCAGGCGGTTGAAGCCGGCTATCGTCGGATGCAGCTCGTTCGCCCAGTCGGCGGTCGACAAGGTCTTGCGCCCGTCGATCAGGTGCACGGTGGGCGCCTTGGCCTTGATCCCTTCGAGCGCCACGCGATAGCGGTCGATCAGCAGGTTGACCAGATCCTGGTGCAGGGCGCGCTTGATCTTGCACTGATCCATCGGGAACTGCAGCCACTGGCCGAGGCCTAGGAATCCCTCGCCGTTCGGACACGCGTAGTCGTAACCGTGAATGAATACCGGGGTTCCCGGCAGCTTCTTTTCAACCAGCGCGACGACGCTGAGTAGCGCATCACACACCTGCTTGAACAGTTGCTCGGGCTGACCGCTGCGCAAGCAGGCGCTGGCCGACCCGGCACTGCTGCAATTTTGCAGCAACAACTGCGGCAAATCATCCTTGCCCGCGAGGTCGTTGCCGCCACCCGATAGAAAGACGGCTTTCAACGTTCGGCCGTAACCCTGGTCGCGGTCGAGATCCTTTTCGATTTGCGCGCGGATGGGGCCGGACTGATACTCGGCGGCCTCGGCTCCGTTCTGTCCGCGGACGAGGAGGACGTGTTTCTGTCGGCGGTTGAGTATCGCATGCAACGGGGTCGCCAGATTGTTCTCGGGGTACCAGAACCACGAATCGCCGATTGCCAGGATGGTCGGGAACGCGTTCTCGCGCTTGAGGATCGCCTCGTTCCAGACAGGGCCGTTGATCATGTCATCTCCTTCGGTGGGTCTATCGATTGGTGCCGTGCAATCTTCCCATCTGCCAGGTGTCCTTCGCAAGCGGCCGTGCGCCGGCGACGGTTCAACGAGCGCTTCTTCCCTCTGGCCAGTCACGGCTGCCGATGCATTCGGCCAAGTAATCAACCAGGACTCGCACCCGTTGCGGAACATAGCGGTTTCCGGGCAGGAGCGCGTAGATACCGAGTTCCGGCAGTGGAAAATCGCCGAGTATCGCTTGCACGCGGCCGGAGTGGATCGCCGCCGTGAGCAGGAAGTCGGGCTGAACGGTGATGCCGAGGCCGCGAACCGCCGCGGCGAGCAGGGCGTCACCGTTGTTGGCGCGCATCCGGCCACGCACCGGGAACACCTCCCGCACCCCATCCACCTGGAATGGCCAGCCTTCCTGTTGTGCCGGCAGGTAGACCAGACACTCATGGTGTGCCAGATCGGCAGGGTGCTTCGGTTCACCCTGACCCTGCAGGTATTCGGGCGCAGCGACGGCGAGCAAGCGGCCGCTGCCGATGCGGCGGGCGATGGCGAGCGGATCGAGGCGCTGCGTGATGCGGATGGCCAGATCGAGCCCTTCCTCGATCAGGTTTACGCGCCGATCGGTGAAATCGATCTCGGTCGTCACCTCGGGATAGCGCAGGTTGAAATCGAGCAGCAGGGGCGACAGGTGGTGCAGACCAAAGCTCAACGGCACGCTGACGCGAATGACCCCGCGCGGTTCGTGACGCTCCTCGGCGAGCTGGCTCTCGGCTGCCTCGACCAGGCGGAGAATCTCGCGGCAACGTTCAAGGTAGCTCGCTCCGGCCGAAGTCAGGCGCAGACTGCGGGTACTGCGCGCGATCAGCTTGACGCCAAGGCGCGCCTCAAGCGCGGCAACCTGGCGTGTGACCACCGAACGTGCGACGTCCATCTGTCGCGCGACGGCGGCGAAACTGCCGAGTTCTGCGACCCGAACGTAGGTGCGCATGCCGTGCAGGGTGTCCATGATTCCTCCGTTTGTTGTTACCATGACAACAAGCAATTGCAGATTATCTTCTAGGCGAGCGTCAATCAGCGAACTACAGTGCGAACTCGCACACTGAACCGCTCGGGGAAACAGGGACAAGACATGCCTGCAAGCCGCTATACGCGTACCGCGATTGCCCTGCACTGGCTGATGGCCGTGCTCCTGATCGGCCTCTTTGGCGTCGGCACCTACATGAGTGATTTGCCGGTTTCACCGCAGAAGCTGAAGATTTACTCGTGGCACAAATGGGCCGGCGTCACGGCTTTCCTGCTGATCGCATTTCGACTCGCCTGGCGGGTCGGGCATCGTCCGCCACCGCTGCCGGAATCGATGCCAGCGTGGCAACAGGTGGCTGCGCACGGCCTGCATCACCTGCTCTACCTGCTGATGATCGCGATTCCGCTCTCCGGCTGGCTGATGAGTTCGGCGAAGGGCTTTCAGACCGTCTATTTCGGCGTTCTGCCTCTGCCCGATCTGGTCGGCAAGGACAAGGAACTCGGCGACCTGCTGAAGACGGTGCACACGACCCTCAATTACAGTCTGGCCGCCCTCGTATTGGCGCACGTCGGTGCTGCCCTCAAGCATCACCTGCTGGACCGCGACGATATTCTGTCGCGAATGCTGCCCTTTCTTGCCCGCAAGGGCTGATGACTGTCGATGAAAAAACCTGCCCACCTGGGTCGCGCCTTGCTCGCCTCATTCCTGCTCACCATCAGTGGCTTGGCACTGGCGGTCGAGTTCAACCAGTTTCGTGCCGAGCAAAGTACCTTGACCTTCGTTTCCCGGCAGATGGGAGTACCGATCGACGGGCGCTTTGGCAAGTTCGCGGTCGCACTGTCGTTTGATCCGGCGCGACCAGCCAACGCCAGTGCCCGACTCGATCTCGATCTCGCGAGTGTCGATACCGGTTCCAAGGACGCCAACGATGAGGTGGTCGGCAAAGCGTGGTTCAACCTGAAAGTTTTTCCAGGCGCCACCTTCGTTGCCACAGCCGTTCGTCCGCTCGGCGGTGAGCGCTTTGAACTTGTCGGCAAGCTGACGATCAAGGGCAAGACACAGGACATCGCCGCGCCTTTCACCTTCCGCCAAGAAGGCGCAAACGGCGTCTTCGACGGCGCGTTCACACTCAAGCGCCTCGATTTCGGCGTCGGCGACGGTGCCTGGTCGGACGTCAGCACGGTCGCCAACGAGGTGCAGATCAAGTTTCACATCGTCGCCGCACCGGCGGCAGCCCGCAAGTAACCCCCCATCCTGAGGAGAAGAACGGCCATGTTCCTGCAATCGAGACGGATCGTCCTTGCCTTGCCACTCGTTT
>ERZ761603.2727-NODE-2727-length-11863-cov-138.861196_pt1 | contig 11863 bp, 8 predicted proteins | sample MGYA00511879_ERZ761603 | MGnify/ENA primary metagenome ERZ761603 (study PRJEB28899, sample SAMN02850040) | bioreactor sludge metagenome | biome: EBPR Sludge; feature: EBPR Bioreactor; material: flocular biomat | place: Australia: Thorneside Wastwater Treatment... | reverse complement strand
TGATCGAAGCGCTCGAGCGCGTCAAGAACAGCTTCAACTCCTATCCGCTCGATCGGCTGGCGATCGTCGGCGCAATTGCTGCCATCGCCGACGAGGAGTACTTTGAAAGCACGCGGCAGGCGATCATCCGCAGTCGCGAGACGCTGCGCGAGGCCCTGCTGGTGCTTGGCTTCAGCGTCCTGCCGTCGGCCGCCAACTTCCTCTTCGCTCGTCACCCGCAGCATGACGCCGGCGAACTCGCGGCGCGATTGCGGCAACGCGGCATCATCGTTCGCCACTTCCGGCTGCCGAGGATCGAGCAGTACCTGCGCATCACCATCGGTAACGACTGGCAGTGTGCCGTGCTGCTCGAGGCATTGCAGGAACTGCTCGCAGAGCGCTGAACATGCGGCGGGACGGTAGCGACCAGCACCGGGTAGGCGAGGCTGTCCAGGTCACTCATGTCAGGCAACGAGAAGTCGATTCTTGCCATGGCTGCCGCTTCCCAAAATGTTCCTCAACGGACGGGCAAACGGCCTGCATCGGCGCTGCCGCCGCCGGCCAACTCGCCGTCGCGTCCGTTGCCGCTGTCTGCCGGCGGCAGCAACGCACGCAGTGCAGCGTGCCGCTCACTCGCGGCGAGCGCGGCGAGGCCGGCGACCTCGCGATAGAAGCGCGGCAGGTCGTGATCCTGGCTGGCGAGGAGCTGCTCGAAAGCGGGCACCAGCTCAGTGTAGAGGGCGAGCGAGGCCAGCCCGGCATTGTTCAGATCGTCGTCGCCACCGCGCTCGTCGCCGCCATGGCCGCCCCATCCTGCCCGCAAGGCGGTCCGATCGCTGCGCAGCGCGACGAACAAGGCAGTCTTGGCAGCGCGCTTCTCGGCGGGCGGCAGCTCGCTCGCGTAGAGCACCGCTAGGCGCTGGCGGTAGCTCTGCAGCAGCGCCAGCCAGGCTGCTCGCCGCTGCCGTAGTGTCGCGTCGGCTGCCCGCAGCTCGTCGCTGCCGTGTTCACGCAGCCAGCGCCGCAGCCCCTCTTCCTCGACGGCCGTGGCGAACGACTCGTTGAAGCGGGTATCGCCCGGCACGAAGACGAGCTGGTGCGCCAGCTCGTGAAAGACCGTGCGCGCGGTTGCCAGCGTTCCCCGCTGAAGGAAGGTGTTGAGCACCGGGTCGTCGAAGTGACCGAGGGTCGAATAGGCCGGCACGCCGGCGACGAAGGTGTCGTAGCCGTCCTGCCGCAGCTCGGCGGCGAGCGCTTCGGCAGCGCGCCGGTCGTAGTAGCCGCGGTAATTGACGCAGCCGACCACCAGCAGGCACCAGTTCTTCGCCTGCAGCGACAGTTCCGGCGCGGCGAAGACATTCCAGACAACGTAGGGGCGACCGAGGTCGACGTAGCTGCGATAGCTGCCGTTGTCCGGCAGGCCGAGCTCGCGGCTGGCAAATTCGCGGATCGCCTGCACCTCGGCCAGCCGGCGCCGGAGATCGGCATCGGTCGCCGGTGCGCGCAGCAGTTCGTCGATCGGCGTTCTCGCCCGCATCAGCTCGAGATGGCCGCCGATCGCCTGGCCGTAGTAGCCGATCTGGCCGCAGGCGGCGACGGCGGCAGCGAGGGTCGCAGCCAGCAGGAGGGCGCCAGCCCGCGACAGCGGTGCCGCCCTAGGGCCCCGGGGCATGCTGGAAACGGCCGCTGTCAAGAAAGGACGCGAGCTGCAGCGCACAAGATCGTGCGACGACCAGCTGCGAGTGCGCCAGCGGCAGCGCCAGGAAGTCGGCGGCGCCGGGCAGCCGCGTTTCCACCAGCGTCACGACGCCATCGTTGGGTCGTGGCAGTCCCGGAACGACGCGGCCGAGGCCGAAGCTGCGCGTGCCGGCGATGACCCCGACCGCCGGCGCCACTGGCGCCACCGCCCAGCCTTTTGGCCGTGCCAGCCATTGCATGATCGATCGCCCGAGCAGCGCCGGCATCCCGGGCACCATCGCCAGCCGCTGCGCACAATGGCTACCCTGGCAAGGGGTGCCGAGCAGCACGACGCGTTGCAACCGGGGCTCCCTTGCCTGTGCGAGCATCTCAAGGATCAGCAGACCGCCGAGGCTGTGACCGACCAGGTGGATGTCGCGCGCAGGGGTCGCGGCGACGAAGCGCCGCAGGCTGTCGGCATTTTCCGCCAGCGTTCTGCGCACGCTCGGGTAGCCGAAGCGCCGCGTGTGGTAGCCCCGCTGCGCCAGCCAGTGGGCGTGCAGGCTGCAGACCGCGGATGGTGTCCACAATCCGTGCACGAGGACGACGGTGGCTGTCGTCGACCCGTCCTGCAGCGGCGTGCCCGCGTGGACAGGCGCGCCGCTGCCATCGGGGCGTGGCGCCGGGCTGCGGTCTGCGGCAGCAGGGAACATTGCGCAACTCCGATCAAGCAGCGTGCTGGTGAAGCCCGATGGTACCATCCACTCGCCGCTCGGCTGGGTGGCTGTGGGCCGGTTGTCGCCGGCCCGTGGAGCGGCCGTGCTGGTTTCTCGCAAGCTGGCGATCGGCCGCTTGCGTGCGCCGCGCTCGCCGCGGTCGCCGAGCGGTGGATAGGCGCCAGCACGGCGGCGCATTGCCGCCTATCGCCAATCGGCAAAGCATGGGAGAATCCGTCTCCGCGCCGACCCGCATGAAGCTGCCGCAGCGAGCAGCCGGAAGACGGTCGGCGCGGCCGCCATGATTTCCGGCCATGTGCCGGGAGTCGCGGTTCACCCCACTGTCACCGACTGCGCATGTCAAGCACACTCTTCGCCAAGGTCTGGGAGTCGCACGTCGTCGTCGAACGACCCGATTCACCGGCGATCCCCTGCATCGACCTTCACCTCGTTGCTGTGCGCACAGCCCGAGGTCGAACTCGCCCTCGACCTGGCGTCGCAGACGCTGTCGTTCCCGGGTGGATCGGTGACGTTTCCGATCGACCCGTTCAACCAGACCTGTCTCCTCAATGGCGTCGACGAGCCGGGTCACATCCTCGGCTTCGAGGCCGAGATTGCCGCCTTCGAGGCCCGGAGCTAAGCTGATGCCAGCCGTCCAGATTTACGATACCACCCTGCGCGATGGCACCCAGAGCGAGGGTTTCTCCCTGTCCGGTCACAGCAAGATTCGCCTCGCGCAGAGGCTGGACGATCTCGGCGTGGCGTTCATCGAGGGGGGCTGGCCCGGCTCCAATCCCGAGGACGCAGAATTCTTCGAGCGCGCCCGCGACATCGAGTGGAAGAACGCGCTGATCACGGCGTTCGGCTCGACCTGCCGGGTCAAGGGCGGCCCCGAAGAGGATGCGAACATCCGCGCGCTGCTCGACGCGCGGACCGAGGTGTGCACGATCTTCGGCAAGACCTGGACGCTGCACGTCACTGACGTCCTGCTGACGACGCTCGACGACAACCTGCGCATCATCGAGCAGTCGGTCGCCTACCTGCGGGCCGCCGGCCGGCGCGTCATCTACGACGCCGAGCACTTCTTCGACGGTTACCGCGCCGATCCGCTGTACGCGCTGGCGACGCTGCAGGCGGCGATCCGCGGCGGTGCCGAGACGGTGGTCCTCTGCGACACCAACGGCGGCAGCATGCCGTGGGAGGTCGAGAACACCATCCGCGAGCTGAAGGACTCGATCCACCACCCGTTCGGCATCCACACCCACAACGACGGCGACTGCGCGGTGATCAACGCGCTGGTCGCCGTGCGGCAGGGTGCGGTGCAGGTGCAGGGGACGATCAACGGCGTCGGCGAGCGCTGCGGCAACGCCAACCTGTGCTCGGTGATGGCCAACCTGGAACTCAAGATGGGTCGCCGCTGCCTGCCGGAGGGCCGCCTGCAGAAGCTGTACGAGCTGTCGCACGTCGTCGACGAGGTGGCCAACATCACGCCCAACGACCACCTGCCGTACGTCGGCCGGAGCGCCTTCGCGCACAAGGGCGGCGTCCATGTCGCGGCGATGCGCCGTTCCGAGCAGTCGTACCAGCACGTCGCGCCGGAGCGGGTCGGCAACCGCATGCGGGTCGTCGTCTCGGCGCTGTCCGGGCGCGCCAACATCCTCAGCAAGGCTGAGGAGCACGGTGTCGATGTCGCCAGCGTCGACGACGTCGTCGGCGTGCTCAACGAGGTCAAGGAACTCGAGGCGCGCGGCTTCTCGTTCGAGGCCGCCGAGGCATCGGTGGCCATGATGCTCAAGCGGCAGCAGCCGGACTACGCGGCGCCGTTCGCGCTGGTCGATTTCCTGGTCAACGTCGAGCACCGTCAGGGCCGTGGCATCTTCGCCGAGGCGATGGTCAAGGTGAAGGTGAACGGCGAGGTGCTGCACACCGCCGCCGAGGGCAACGGTCCGGTGAACGCCCTCGACATTGCCTTGCGCAAGGCTCTGCTCGGGCACTACCCGGCGATCGCCAGCTTCCATCTGGCCGACTACAAGGTGCGCATCCTCGACGGCCGCGACGGCACGCAGGCGATCACCCGCGTACTGATCGACACCCGCAGTGCCGACAAAATGTGGAGTACCGTTGGCGCGAGCGCCAACATCATCGAGGCGTCGTGGCAGGCTCTGGTCGATGCCGTCGAGTACGGCCTGTCGCTGGCGCAATGATCGCGCTGCCGGCTGGCCGCCCTTGTCCCGGCGCAGCGCTGCTGTGCCTTCGTGAAATGGAACAGTCATGAAAGCAAAAATCGTCTTGCTTCCCGGCGACGGGATTGGCCCGGAAGTCGTTCGCGAGGCCGTTCGCGTTCTCGATGCGATCGCTGGCCGCTACGGGCACCAGTGGGATTACCAGGAACGTCTGATGGGCGGCTGTTCGATCGACCGTTTCGGCTCGTCGCTGACCGACGAGACGCTGGCCGACTGCCAGGCCGCCGATGCCGTCCTGCTCGGTGCCGTCGGCGGGCCGAAATGGGATGATCCGGCGGCGAAGGATCGCCCCGAGCGCGGTCTCCTCGCCCTGCGCAAGGGGCTCGGCGTCTTCGCCAACCTGCGGCCGGTCAAGGTGCACCCGGCGCTGATCGATTCATCGCCGCTGAAGCCGGAAAAGCTGCGCGGCGTCGACATCCTCGTCATCCGCGAGCTGACCGGCGGCCTCTACTTCGGCTGGCCGAAGGGCCGTGACGTCAAGGATGGCCGTGAGCGCGCCGTCGACACCCTCGAGTATTACGACTACGAGATTCGCCGGGTGGTGGAGCTGGCTTTCGAACTCGCCAAGGGCCGGCAGCGCAAGGTCACCTCGGTGGACAAGGCCAACGTGCTCGAGTCCTCGCGCCTGTGGCGCCAGATCGCGAGCGCGACCGGCGCGGCGAACCCCGAGATCGCGCTCGAGCACGTCCTCGTCGATACCGCCGCGATGCGCCTGATCACCGGTCCCGCCTCGATGGACGTCGTGGTGACGGAAAACATGTTCGGCGACATCCTCACCGATGAGGCGTCGGTGCTCGCCGGCTCGATGGGCATGCTGCCCTCCGCCAGCCTCGGCCAGGGCCGCGTCGGCCTCTACGAGCCGATCCACGGTTCGGCGCCGGACATCGCCGGCAAGGGTATCGCCAACCCGGTCGGCATGATCCTGTCCACCGCCATGCTGCTGCGTCACTCGTTCGGGCTGGAGGCGGAAGCGGTCGCCATCGAGCAGGCGGTCGACGCCGCCATCAGCGGCGGCGCCCGTACTGCCGACCTCGGTGGTGGCCTGGGCACGACCGCCATGGCGGACGAGATCATCGACCGCCTGTAGGACCCATCCCGGGAGGGAAGGACGGTCGGGCTGGCGACTCCGGCCCGACGCCTTTCCGGAGCGTCGCCTGTCGTCCAGGGCACGGCGCGCAGTGCGGCAAAGGCATAGGTCGTCGAAAACACCTGCGTCACGCCGATCGTGCCATCGAGTCTTGTGGCGACAGCGCTACTGACGCTGCCCTCGTTCGCATTTCCCCAGGTCACTACCGAGCCATCGGCGCGGAGCGCGGCAAAAGCATAAGTGTTGCGCCATTCGCTGGCGCTACGATTACAGGTATGGGCCACTGGCGTGATCGCCATCCCGAGCAGCCCGTGCCAGCGCGGGCTGTCGAGCGGCGGGGTGCGAAGTTCGCCGACATCGAGCCTCCAGCTTCCCCCGAGGTCGGCATGACCCGCCGGCGCTGACGAAGCCGAGACCGCGGCGCCGCAAGCGTCGGCCATGGCGCGCACGAAGGCGCGACCGCGCCAGGATGCGGATCGACGCCAAGTCGCACCACCCGGCCACCGCGGCCCGCATCTGCTTCAGCCCGTCGCGCGCGTCGTCGAGCCACACTGGCTCGCAATCGGCGCCCAGGCCAGCGATCAGCGTCGGGTGATCCGCCACGCGCGAATCGATGAAGATCACCGTCTTGTTCGGGATGCTGCTGCAGGTCAGGCCAGGGTCCGTCGTTGCCATTCTTGTTGTTCCCCATGGTGAAAAACTTACTGGAATCATCGACTCATTGCACTGTAGAGGTCGCGGTTGTCCGCAGAGCAATCGCCCGATTCAGCGGTCGCCGCCTGCAGCGCCGGTCGCAATCGGGTCGAGCACGAACTTGATTTGATTTCATAAGGTAGCGATCGGCCGCGGCAGACAACGCATCGGCGAAATGGGCTACCATGCGCCCTGCGTCGGTGCGGCGGCGCTGCTGCCCATGCGCGCCGAGCGCGCAGCCGAAAACGCCGAGAAACTGGATGAACGACTCATGAATTTCCCCGACAGTCCTTTCGAAATGGCCCGGCCGACCCTGGCGGTGCTCTTTCTTTGCGTGCTCATCGCGGCGTCGCTCTGGATCCTGCGGCCCTTCCTGCCGGCGCTGATCTGGGCGACGATGGTCGTCGTTGCCTCCTGGCCGCTGCTGCTCCGCGTGCAACGGTGCTTCGGCAATCGCCGTCTGCCGGCGGTGATCCTGATGACCTTCCTGGTTCTCCTCTGTCTGGTCGTGCCGCTGTCGGTGGCCATCGCCACCATCGTTGACAACGCTGACCAGATCGCCGAATGGGCAAAGGCGCTGAGCGGACTGCGCCTGCCGCAGTCGCCACCAGACTGGGTCGGCGAAGTGCCGGTGATCGGCGGGCGGCTCGCGCACGCGTGGAGTCAGGTCGCCGCGACCGGCACCAGCGAACTGGCAAGCAGGATCGCGCCCTACGCGGGCAACCTGACGCGCTGGTTCGTCAGCGAGATCGGCAGCTTCGGACTGGTCTTCGTCCAGTTCCTGCTCACCGTCGCCCTCGCCGCCGTCCTCTACGCCTCGGGCGAGAAGGCGGCAACGGGTGTTCGCCGCTTCGGCTATCGCCTCGCCGGCGAACGCGGCGAGGGTGCGGTCATCCTCGCCGGCCAGGCGGCGCGTGCGGTCGCCCTCGGCGTTGGCGTCACCGCCATCGTCCAGTCGCTGCTCGGCGGTATCGGCCTGGCCATCGCCGGTGTGCCGTTCGCGCCGGTACTGACCGCGGTCATGTTCATGTTCTGCATCGCGCAGCTCGGTCCGACGCTGGTCCTGGCGCCGGCTGTGGTGTGGCTGTACTGGGGGGACCAGACCGGCTGGGGAACCTTTCTCCTGATCTGGACGGTTTTCGTCGGCACGATGGACAACTTCCTGCGTCCGCTCCTGATCCGTCAGGGCGCCGACCTGCCGCTGCTGCTGATCCTTGCCGGGGTCATCGGCGGCATGCTGGCCTTCGGACTGGTCGGTCTCTTCGTCGGCCCGGTCGTCCTGGCAGTCGCCTACACGCTGCTCGAGGCCTGGATCAACGAGGTGCCGCGCGAGGTTGGCAGGTCTCCCGCGACGGTGCATCGCCCGCCGGCGACCGGGCAGCCGGAAGCCTGATGCCGTCGTCTGCGGCCGCGTACGCCGCCGCCTTTTTCATCGCTTCTTCGAGGGCAGCCGGATGTTTTCAGGAATCATCGCCGCGGTCGGTCGGATCACCGCCATCACGCCCCGTGGGGGCGGTGCGGCAACCCTTCGTCTGAGCATCGACGCCGGTGGGCTCGGGCTCGACGACGTGGCCCGCGGCGACTCGATCGCCTGCAACGGAGTCTGCCTGACAGTGGTCGACCTGGCCGGCGGAACCTTCTCCGTTGACGTGTCGCCCGAGACGCTGGACTGCACCGTCGGACTGGCGCAAGCTGGTGGCCCGGTCAATCTGGAGAAGGCGCTGCGTCTTGCCGACCGCCTCGGTGGTCACCTCGTCTCCGGCCACGTCGACGGCGTTGGCGAGGTGCTGCGCTTCGATCCCGTCGGTGACAACCGCCGGCTGGAGATCCGAGCTCCCGAGGCACTCGCCCGCTACCTCGCGCGCAAGGGCTCGGTGACCGTCGACGGCGTCAGCCTGACGACCAACAGCGTCGATGGCGCGAGGTTCAGCATCAACCTCATTCCCCACACGCTGGTGGCGACGACGCTCGGCCGGCTGGCCCCGGGCAGCCGGGTGAATCTCGAGGTGGACCTCATCGCGCGCTATTGTGAGCGCCTCCTTGGCGTGTCCGACACGGTCCAATAGGTTTTCAGGATGTCGTGTCAAGCATCTGCCGGACGGATCTTGCCGTTGCGCCAGTACGACAACGGCGCGCAGTCGTCTTCTTGTCAGCATGCACTTGAGACCGCTACGCGGGCGATGATTCCGGCATGGATTCAGCTGTGGGGAAGCTTGACAGCCGTTGATCGCTGGCCATAAACTTAATGAATACCATTAAATTTATGAGCGTTTTTCAAGAAGGCTGAAGCCATGGGCACTACGTATTTCAATTCCCTCTCTGACCGCGCATCGCTGGTCTTCGATCCGGCTGCGGATGTCCTCGTATTCGGTGGGTATCATTCCGGTCCTGATGTCAGTGCGAGTTCGGTGTCGCTCTGGTATACGGCGGAGTTCTCTGACGTCACTTTCATGGACGGTGTCAAAGCGGCACGCCTGGCCAGCCCGATGAACCTGATGCAACTCACCACCGGAAATATCCGCTTCGAAGATGGATCGCTGCTAGTCGTTGGCGACAACAGTACGGACACGAGCAGCGACAACCTGGCCAACACATTGACGGGCGGCTCGGCTGCCGACCAGTTGCGGGGACTGGGGGGCAACGATCAGCTCAATGGACTGGGCGGAAACGACTTGCTCAACGGTGGCGATGGCAACGACACTCTTGATGGCGGGCAGGGTGCGGATACCATGAAGGGCGGGCAGGGCAACGACACGTACTTTGTCGACAACTTGGGCGATGTCGTAGACGATGCGCCGTCTGTTGGTCCACTGCTCGTTTCCACTACGGCTCTGGGGGTGCAAGCCAATCATCATAGCAGGAATGCCCAGTTGTCAGCCGACGGTCGCCACGTGGTGTTTGAAAGCGGGGCCAGCAACCTGGTTGCTGGCGACACCAACAGCAGTTGGGACATCTTCATCAAGGACACGCAGACTGGCGCGATCCGACGGGCTTCCACCAATTCATCCGGGGTCGAGGGCAATGGTCCGAGCTACAACGCCAGGTTTTCCCCCGATGGCGGCCGAGTGGTCTTCGACAGCACAGCCAGCAACCTGGTGCAGAGGGATACCAACAGCGCGTCCGACATTTTTGTCAAGGATATGACGAGCGGAGCAACGCAGCGTGTTTCGACCAACGCCAAGGGAACCCAGGGCAATGCCGGGAGCCATGATGCCCTTTTTTCCCCGGATGGTCGCCAGGTGGCTTTCGAAAGTGACGCGCACAACCTGAGTACCGGAAATCAGTTCCGATACAACGATGTTTTCCTGAAAAACCTGGCGACTGGCGCAGTCGAAGTGGTGTCGATCAATCGTGCCGCCACCGTGCAGGATTTCTACACGATCAACGCAAATCCCGATCTGTCGTCGAACGGCAGGTACGCCGTGTTCCATAGCACGGCCAAGAACCTCGTCCCCGGTCTGTTTACCTTTGCGGGCGGCGTTTTCGTGAAGGACCTGCGAACCGGAGCGGTACGCTGTGCCTCTACCAATATGGCTGGGGATCCTGCCGACGAACCGTGCTCTGGCGGGAAAATCTCGGGCAATGGACGCTACGTGGTGTTCGAGAGCAGCGCCAGCAACCTGGTTGCAGGCGATACCAACCAGGACTCTGACATCTTCGTCAAGGACATGCAGACCGGGGCGATCCAGCGTGTTTCCACCAGTGCCGCAGGGGGCCAAGCCGAAGATTCGAGTCACCGGCCGAGCATCTCCGTAGACGGCCGGTACGTGGTGTTCGACAGCACGGCCGGCAACCTTGTCGCTGGCGACACGCACTTCGCCTATGATTCTCCATCAGATATCTTCGTCAAGGATTTGCAGACCGGAGCCATCCGGAGCGTTTCCACGAATGCCTCCGGGGGACATCCAATCACCATGGATGGCAGTTCGAATGCGCGGTTCTCCGCCGACGGACGCTATATCGTTTTCGAGAGCAGCGACGGCAGCAGGCTATTGACCGGCGACGGCAATGGCGTTACCGACATCTTTCGCGTGGCAAACCCCTTCATGGCCAATAGCGGCGTCGACACGGTACGATCCAGCATCAGCTATGCTTTGCCAGATTTCATCGAAAATCTCGTCCTTGCCGGTACGAAAAAGCTCGCCGGCACTGGCAACGGCCTGGCCAACACCCTGACCGGCAATATCGCCGACAATAGACTGCAGGGGTTGGCTGGCAATGACAGCCTGAATGGTGACAGTGGCTCCGACACCCTGATCGGTGGTGTTGGCAACGATACCCTTTCGGGAGGCGCCGGCAACGACACCTTGCTGGGTGGGCCCGGCAAGGACCGGCTAACCGGTGGCGGCGGCCGCGACACTTTCGACTTCGACGCACTGTCCGAGATGGGCGTCAACTCCGCAACGCGGGACCTCATCACCGACTTTGTACGCGGTCAGGATCGCATCGACCTGTCAACGCTCGACGCCAATACCGCGCGCTCGGGCAATCAAAGCTTCTCGGCGCCGGTCGTCGGCAACCATTTTTCCGGTGCCTTCGCGCGCCCCGGCGAGCTCTATTTCGACCGAGTGACCGACGTTCTATACGGCAATACCGACGGCGATGCAGCGGCAGAGTTCTCGATCCAGATCACTGGACTGAGCAGCTTGAGCGCGGCGGATCTCATCCTCTGATCGAAAGGACGGATACGAGATCCCAGCTGCGCTGCCGCACACGTTCCGGGCTCCGAGAGGCACTGACCCTGGGCCAAGGCGTTTGCCGATGTCCTCGGGGTGCGAACGGCTTCGGGGAGTTGCCTCCAGAGATCGGTGGTGTGCATTTCGGACCACAGCTGCGTGCCTTCGTCCTGACCACGTACCCGCATGCGCATGTGACGCAGCCGCTCTTGCTTTCTCGTCCACCTCGGGCGATCACCGCATGCGCTTCCTGCATCAGCGCCTCGCTCCCAACGCCCCGGACAGCCGCTGACTGACCCCAGCCAGCGGTCCCTGCCCTCACCGCACGCTACCATGAAACTCGAAATGAGAACTGCTGCCGCGGTTGGACCGACTGCGACGATCCGTACGGGCTCGTGCTATCCTCGCCGCCTGTGGTCGCTCGGCCTGCAACCGGATCTCCGGAGGAAATCATACGGCTCGCCGCGCGCACACAGGGGAAAGGAAGCAACGATGCCCGATGAGGATCTGTAGTCATGCCGCACTGCCCGGCGATGCTGATTGCCGCTGCCTCCTCGGGCCAGGGCAAGACGACGGTGACGGCGGCTCTGGCCCGCCTGCACGCGCGCCAGGGACGACGCGTCACCGTCTTCAAATGCGGCCCCGACTTCCTCGACCCGCAGATTCACGCCGTCGCCAGCGGACGCCCGTGCTACAACCTCGACCTGGGCATGTGCGGCGAGAATGACGCGCGCATTCGCCTGGCGCGCGCCGCTGCCGATTCCGACCTGATCCTGATCGAGGGCGTCATGG
>ERZ761603.2722-NODE-2722-length-11870-cov-16.052137_pt1 | contig 11870 bp, 6 predicted proteins | sample MGYA00511879_ERZ761603 | MGnify/ENA primary metagenome ERZ761603 (study PRJEB28899, sample SAMN02850040) | bioreactor sludge metagenome | biome: EBPR Sludge; feature: EBPR Bioreactor; material: flocular biomat | place: Australia: Thorneside Wastwater Treatment... | reverse complement strand
GACCACCGAGATCTACACTCTTTCCCTACACGACGCTCTTCCGATCTCGCAGCACGGGCGATCCCGGTATCATCGAACTGACCTTCATCGTGTCCTATTGTGGGCCGTAGGCGGCCCGGTGTAAAGCCGCCCCTCACAGGAATAGATACCGACGATTACTCCCCCGGTTCCGGAAATCGCTCCCTATGCACAATGTACTGCCCGTTCTCTGTCTCGTTGCCTGTCTCGCGGTCTTCGCCCTCCCCGCCCGCAGCCTCCCCGCCGTTTCATCCGGCGTGCCCACGGGGTTCATCGACAAGACCATCTCGATCGGGGGAGACACGCTCCGGTATGTCGTGTTCGTCCCGCCGGGCTACGACCCATCGACCCGATGGCCGACGATTGTTTTTCTTCACGGCAAAGGGGAGTGCGGACGCGATGGGGCCAGGCAACTCTCCCAGGGCTTGGGCCGCGCCATCATGCAGAACCGGGAACGCTGGCCCTGCATCGTGCTGTTCCCCCAGAAGCCCGATCCAGAGAAGCAGTGGAAAGAGTACGACGAGTACGTCATGGGCGCGCTCGCGGCGACCGAACTGGAATACGCGACCGATCCGCGGCGCACCAGCCTGACCGGCCTCTCTCAGGGCGGCCACGGCACCTGGATGTTCGCCGCGAAGCACCCGCAGCGCTGGTCCGCCATCGCCCCCATCTGCGGCTACGGCGATCCCGCGGCGATCGTACCGAACGTGAAGGGCCTTCCCATCCGTTGCTACCACGGGGGCGCCGACGATGTGGTGAAGCCCGAGCAGTCTCGCCGCATCGTCGCGGCACTGCGCGAAGCCGGGGCGGCGGTCGATTACACCGAGTACGAGGGCGTCAACCACAACTCGTGGGACAGGGCCTACGCCGAGCACGACTTGGCTCGGTGGCTGATTCAAGCCACGGGATCATCCGGCGGTCGATGAGTGCGATTGCTATCGCTTGGTCAGAATCGGCCGCGGCGTCATGGTGAGCGTGACGCCCGTTGATGTGAAGACCATCGATGCCACCCAGTCTTTCTTGCCGGTCATCACGGTCCAACTGGTGAACTGACCGTTGAGCGTCGTCGCGGTGATGAACCGGAGCGTCGCGCCCGTGTAGGGCGGGTTGCCCAGCGGGGTGATCTGCACCATGCCGTTGAGGTTGGCCGTCGCGGTGGTCAGCTTCCCGAAGACGGTGCCGCTTTGCACATCGAGAGCCAGCACACCCGCGGCGTTCTGCGTGTAGACCCCCGACACGTTCACCGTCACGAGACCCAGGCTGATGATGCCGCCGTTATTGGTGAGGGTGGCGATGCTGTTGCCCGTCGCCCCGGGCAGGAAGGAGAGCGTGCCGGTGTTCACGAGCACCTCGCCCCCGACGATCACAAAGGCCTGCATGAGCGCGCCGTTCACCACCTCCACCCGCCCGCCGTTGGTGTTGTGGATGAGCGTGTCCAGCCGCTCGCCCCGCAGATCGGCCCGGATCAGCCCGTTGTTCGTGAGCAGCCCGCCGCTCGCGACGTTGATCCTGCCGTTGCCGCCCCGCACCGTCACGTTGGGGCCGATCGTGAGGCGCGCGGTCTGGTCCATCGTGATGGACCGCGGCGCGCCCCCGCCCGCCGGATCGAAGATGATCGTGCCGGCGCTCGTGGTGTCGATGGTGTTGGACTGGTTGACATCCAGCCCAGCGCCCGATGCCGCGAGCCGGATTGTGCCGTTGAGCGTCAGGCCCGCCGAGACCAGGAGGCGAGCGTCCGGCTGGTCGAGGGTCAGGTCGCCGTTGAGCGTGAGATTGCTGAAGGTGGGGCGTGATGCAAGCCCGCCACCCCGGTGGATCAGCCGCGCCCCCTGCGTGATGTTCAGGGTTCCCCGGTCCGTCGCCGAAGCGCTGACCGCCGAGATCGTCCCGCCGAAGCGGCCCGGTTCGGCGATGATCCATGACCCCGTCGAGTCGTCGAGCGTGTACGATGCGCGGTAGAGGCGGAAGGTGCCGATGAGATGAACCTCGCCCATCGCGAGCGGATCGCGGCTGAAGTTCGCCAGGTCGGGGGGAGAGAACTGGCCGCCGAGATTGACCCGACCACCCCGCAGCACCACGGGTTGCAGCAGAGTCCATCCGGTGGTCGAGCCGCTGCCCGCGAGCGTGAGCGTCTGCGTGGGGAGCACAGTGATCGCCTGACCGATGATGATGCTCGTTCCCGAGAAACTCAGTGAAGTGCCCGACCCCTCGAACACAAAGGCGCCCACATTGCCGGTGAAGCGGGCCCCGAAGGTGCCGCCGCTGCGCGACCCCACCCGGCCCTGGTTGTTCATCGTGATGCTGCTGCCGAAGGTCCAGACGCCCCCATCGGCGATGAGATCGGTGCGGTTGATGAGCGTGGTGGCGGAGAGTCCGACGAAGTTGATGGAGCCGCCCGTGACGGAGATGCTCGGAGCGATCTCGACCGTCACCGAGCCCGTGGTGCCCGTGTTGATCGTCACGGGCGTGGCGACGGAGGGATCGACGACGATCCGCCCCGCCGGCGCGCCCGCCAGCGTGCCGCTGCGCAGGGTCAGCACCGAAGAGGCATGGTCGAGGATGATGTCGCCCGAGAGTGTGGTGGCTCCCGAGACCGACATCACACCCGGGCCTATGCGCAGCGTGCCGACCAGCGCCGCATTGATGAAGTGCGTGCCCGCGGCGCCGAACCGCGGCTCGAACCCCGGAACGATCGTGATCGTGCCGCCCCCCGCGTCGATTGTTGCGGAGAGCGTCGCCGTTGCCAGGTTCCAGATACCTGTTGAAGCATCGAAGGCGAAGGGGACCCCGCCCGTGTTCAAAGTGCCCGCGAGCGTGAGGGTTCCCGGGTTCGCCCCATCGCGCTGGATCATCCCGAGGGCGGATGGCGCGAACGTGCCCCCCAGGGTGAGCGATCCGCCTTCGAGATGCACCGTATCGGTGATCTGCCAACCGCCGAAGAGCGACAGGCTCTGCCCCGCCGAGAGGGTCATCGCCTGGTTGAACTGGTACGAGGTGCCCCGGAGCGTCAGCCCGCCGCCGCCGGCGCCGAAGGCGAAGCCCCCGACGTTCCCCGCCAGGTTGCCGCTGTTCATCACGAACTCGCCGCCGCCGGATGCCCGCACCGTGCCGGCGTTCTCCAGGAGAAACGAGGACATCGTCAGCGGGAAGCCCGCACGGTCCCCCTCGATCACACCCTGATTCACCAGGCGCTGCGTCGAGGTGCCGCCGAGGTTCCCCAGCCCGCCGCGGATCGTGATGCCCGGGCCGACGGTGAGGACCGCGTTGGTTCCCGAGATCGTCAGCGTGCGGGCCGCGCCGCCCTGCGTTGGATCAAAGACGATCGAGCCGTTGCCGAGGATCGATCGTGTACCCGTGAAGGTCAGCCCCGTGCCCCCGCCCAGGAGCGTGAGGGTCGCGTTGAGCGTCAGGTCGCCGGCGAAGGTCATCGACCCGCCGGGGCCAAGCCCGATGTTGAAGTTGATGGTGGTGGGGGGGCTAGATTGGAAACTGCGGAAGACCAGCATCCCCGCCCCGCTGGTGATGATGTTCGTTCCCGTGAGCGTCCCGCCCTGCAGGTAGAGCGGCCCGGTCTGGTCGTTCAGCGTAAGTGTCTGTGCCGAGACGTCGAGGGCCGTCCGCACGGTGATGATCCCACCGTTCTCAGAGCGGAAGTCGCCCAGCGTCTGCGGTGTCACCGTGCCGTACAGGTCGATCAGTCCGCCCGCCGCCCGCAGCACCCCCTCGTTGCGGAAGGCCTGGTAGATTTTGATCGGTTTGCTCGCCGAATCCGCGATGATGGTGCCCTGGTTGCGGATCAGCCCTCCCGTGCCGTCGGAGAAGTTGAACCCACCCGATCCGCCCCGGATGGTGATCGTCGGGGCGATGGTCAGCGTGCCTCCCGCGGCGTACAGGTACGACTCCTGCGAGGTTGTGAAATCGGCAAAGACGATCGTCCCGGTGCCACCCAGCGTCTGCGCGCCCTCGAAACGGAAGGCCGTGCTGTTCGGCGTCCCTCCGCTGAGCGTGCCCATCGTGACCTGCCCATCGATGGTCAGCCCGTTGCGAACGATCGTGCCCATGCCGCTGGAACCGATGGCGGTCTGGAGCACGATCGGTCCGCGCAGCGTCACCCCATCGAACACCGTGGCGGACGAGGTGGGGAACTGCAGCGTGGTTCCCGGGGCCGGAGCAATGGTCCCGCCCCGGACCGTGGCCTGATAGAGAGAGAACGCGCCGGCCCCTTGGTTGAGCACGAGCATCGCGCCCGTGTTGTCCAACGTGCCGCGGAGGTTGAGCGTGCCTCCGTTGAGGCGGAGTGTGCCAAGAGCCGCGGTGGTGTACGCCCCCTCGATCCACAGCGATCCGAGTGTCAAGCGCAACTCACCGTCGATGTCCACCAGCCCCAGTGTGTTATCCACAGACGCCGCGGCGGTGGATTCGTTCACGATGAGGTTGCCCAGCACCCGGACCGTGGTCCCCGCCGCGGGCTTGATCCTGCCGCGGTTGAGCCGCACGTCGATCCCCGCCCCGAGCGTCGCGTTGATGCCCGCCGCAGTGGTGATCTCGCTGACATCGCCGAAACTCGCCTGCACCGCCGCGTACAGGACACCCTGACCCGAGACGCCCGCGGCATCAGCGAGCGTGACAGCACCCCGGTAGGTGTCGTGCTGGCCCAACTGCTCACCGAGTTGAAGGGTGCTGTTGAGGGTGAGGCCGTTTCGGATGACCGTGTCGGAGCCGACGATCGTGTAGACGCCCAGCGTCACACCGTCGAGGATGAGGCCGGCGCCGGCCTTCATCCGCATCGCGGGTGTCGCGTTGATCGTGCCCCCCAGGATCGTCGAGCCGGTCCAGAAACCGATCGACCCGGTGGCCTCGGACAGGTTGATCGTCGCGCCCTGGTTGTTCAGCGTGCCCTGAATCCGCAGCAGGCCGTACTGGCCGTTGGTGGCGAAGTCACCCAGGTTTGCCGTGGTGATCGTCCCCTGGATGGAGATCGTGCCGTTCTCGCCGCGCAGTTGTCCGCGGTTGAAGAACGGGCCGGAGATCGTCAACCCCGCCGCCGCGGGACCGCCCACACGGATCAGCCCTTCGTTGACGACCGATCCCCCCGCCGGGTCGCCGAGCGAACCGTACGAGGCGTTCATCCAGATCGTCACGCCCGCCCCGATCGTGAGGACGCTCCCCGCGCTGGTGCGCACCGCGCTGTTGTACAAACGGTACTCGACCGTGCCGGCCCCTCCCAGCGTCTGAGTGCCTGTGAAGTTCAACACCCCGAAGTTGGCGAACGGACTTGGCGCACCGAGCGCGAAGACTCCGTTGTCCAGCGTCAGACCGTTGCGGATCGTCACCACGTGCTCTTCACTCAGGACGATCTCGCCCGAGAGGGTCACACCGTCGAGCACCGCCGCCGCGCCGCCGTCATACTCCTGTCCGATCCAGACGTACCCGCCGGCATCGATCCGCGTCGTCTCGATGCGTCCGCCGATCACCGTGGCGCTGACGAGGCGGATGTTCCCGTTCGCAAAGCCGCGCAGGCTCAGTGTCTGTCCGGCGTTCTGGATTGTTCCCCGAAGATTGATGCGCCCGTATCCCAGGCAGGTCATGTTCCCCAGGTCGGCGCCGTTGTACGTGCCCGACAACTCAACAGCGCCATACTCGGATCGGATCGTGCCGGCGTTGGTCCAGCGGCCGCGCATCTCGATCAGATTCGAGAAGCCGAACCCATCCACGGTCTGGATCAACCCCTGGTTGATCACCGGCCCTCCCGTGTCCGAGCCGATCTGGCCCGCGCCGCGCACTTCGATGTCTGAACCGATGGTGAGCGTGGTTCCCGCGGCGGACATGATGCGGGTCTGAGAGAGCGCTCCGCTCGACGGGTACATCAGAACCTCGCCGGTTCCTCCCAGCGTGCCCGTGCCGCTGAAGCGGATGCGTCCGGTGTCGATCCACTGGTCCGTGCCCAGCGAGAGCCGCGCGTTGGTCGTCAGTCCCGCCGCCACCGTCAGTTCAACGTTTCGGATGCGCACCTGGCGATCGGTGGTGAGCGAGTTGAGCGTGATGTTCTGCGTGATGTCGATCGTCGCCGCGCCGGCGGGGATCACCGCGTCGTCCGCCGCCACGGGCAGGGCATCGCCGGCCCAGTTGAAGCGGTCGTGGAAGTTCGTGCCCGTGCCCGCCGGGCCGCCATCCCAGACAACGGTTGCGAGGAGCGTGCGGGATTCAAGAAACTCCAGCAGACGGGGCGAGTCGTTCGACATAGTCAACCGAGTTTGGGGTGAATCACAGAGAGTGCGGTTGCGGGAAAAATAGAGCCGCGAATGGCGTCAGATCTCGCAGTTAAGTGCGAACAGTCACTCTAACAAGCAGTGCATTGCTCGTCAAGCCAAACTGCAACCTGCTTGTGCTCTTTTCATTTCATCTTCACAGCATCGATTGCGGCTAGAGTTTGGATTGCCGAGTTATCAACCACGTGAGCGGTAACGTTCGCATTCTACCGAGGAGAACCCAAACACATGCAGGCCGCAGATGTCGCGACGACCACGATCGAGAGCCAGCCCGAACGCAACGCGTTGGAAGTGACCGAGTGGCTGACCGTGACGATGCTCGAATGGAGCGGCAAGGTCATGGCCGTGGTCCTCTTGATGATCTTAGCGTGGGTTCTCGGCGCGTGGGCACGCCGGGCCATCGGTCGGCTGCTCGAGCGCCCCACCATCGACCGCACGCTCAGCCGATTCCTCGGTAACGCGGCGCGCTGGATCATCTTCGTCATGGCCATCGTGGCCAGCCTGGGATTCTTCGGATTCAACATCACCAGCGTGGCCGCTCTGGTCGGCGCGGCGGGCCTGACCATCGGCCTGGCGCTGCAGGGGTCGCTCTCGAACCTCGCCGCGGGGATCATGCTGCTGGTGCTTCGTCCCTTCAAGATCGGCGACGTGGTGCAGCTGGCGGGTCAGATCGGGAAAGTCGATGATGTTGATCTTTTCAACACCAAGATCGACACGGGGGACAACCGCCGGCTGATCCTGCCTAACGGGCAGATCTTCGGCAGCACGATCGAGAATATCACTCACCACCCCTTGCGGCGCTGCGACGTGAATGTCGGCACGGCCTACGCGGCGGACCTTCGCCAGGCTCGGGCCGCGCTCCGCCGCGCGGGGGAAACCATCGCTAAGCGAGATCCCGCACGCCAGGTGGACGTGGTCCTGCAGAACCTGGGCACGCACGCCATCGAGTGGACCGTGCGGGTGTGGGTGCCGACCTCGGAGTTCATCGCCTGCCGGGATCAGTTGCTCGAAGCCATCAAGGACAGCCTCGACGCCGAAGGCATCTCCATCCCCTTCCCGCAGCAGGAAGTCTGGTTCCGAAACTCCCTGGAGAAGCGCGCTACATCACTGTGATGCTCAACGGTTCCCGCTCCCGGCTTCCTACGCTCGGTCGTGCCATCGGACGGCAGAATACAGGAACGGACTTCGGGCGCGTTGGCCGCGGCGGTACGGTTGGTTTCCGGGCTGACGCTGATTTCGCGCTTTGCCGGGTTGGCGCGGGACATCGTGACCGCGCGTCTCTTCGGGGATGAGTTGCTGGCCTCGGCGTTCCGCGCTGCGTACGCGCTGCCCAACCTCTTCCGCCGGCTCTTCGGGGAGGGGGCACTCTCCGCGGCGTTCCTCCCGGAATACACGCAGTTGCGCCGAGATCAACCCGACCTGGCGAACCAGTTGGCCTCGCTCACGGTGCGGCTTCTCACGCTCGTCACCGGCTGCCTGTTGCTCGTGGTCGAGGCCGCGCTCCTGCTCGTGATGCTGTTTGCGCCGCAGGATCCGGGCCGATCGCTCTCCATCCAACTGATGATGCTCATGCTGCCCATGATGCCCATGGTCTGCATCACGGCGATCCTGGGCGGCATGCTCCAGGCTCACGGTCGATTCGGCCCCCCCGCCGCGGCGCCCATCATTCTGAATCTCTTTCAGATCCTGGCGGGTGGGGCGTTCTACCTCGGGTGGACGGGTGACGCGACACGGACGGCGTACCTCGTGGGGGGCGCGGCGGTGCTGGCGAGCGCGGTGCAGGTTGTGTGGTCCTGGTGGGCGTTGCGTGGCTTGGTGCGGTGGACCAGGGCGGGCGAAGCGGCCCGCGCGCACGGGCGGCGTGTTTTCTCTCGGTTCGTCCCCGCGGTGCTGGGGTTGGGCACGCTTCAACTGAACACCATGGCCGACATGCTCATCGCCATGTGGCCCGTGTGGGTCGGGGCGACGATGTTCGGGCGGGCCGTGACGCTCGATGAACGGTCCAACGCCATCCTGAGTTACACGCAGGCGCTCTACCAGTTCCCGCTGGGTGTGTTCGGCATCGCCGTGGCCACCGCCGTCTTCCCGCTCTTGTCGCGTGCGAGCAACGACAGCGCGGCCTTCGCCGATGTGCTGCGGCGGGGATTACGCCTGAGTTTCTTCATCGGTCTTCCCGCCGCGGCGGGGCTGGTGCTGGTGCGCCACGATCTGATCTACTGCATCTACAGCGGCGGCAGGACGGGGTTCACGGCGGAAGGCGTCGAGCGCGCCGCGGCCGTGCTGCTGGGATTTGCGCCCGGTGTGTGGGTCTATTCACTCAACCACGTTCTGACGCGGGCCTATTACGCCAAGCACAATACCCGGACTCCGATGCGGGTGGCGATCTCGATGGTGGGGCTGAATCTGGGGTTGAATCTCACGCTCATCTGGCCGCTGCGAGAGGCGGGCCTCGCGTGGTCCACGGCGGTCAGCGCCACGGTGCAGTTCGTGGTGCTCCTCGCGCTCTCGCACAAGTGGCTCGGCGTGAAGCCGATCGACCGTGCAACACGGTCGGCGATGGCCAGAATCCTGCTGGGGGCGGCGGTGATGTCCGGGGCGGTCTATGCCGTGATGTGGCTGTGGCCCGACCCCGCGGGGTGGAGCCACCGCGCCCTGCGGCTGGCGTCCTGCGTTGGCGCTGGGGCCGCGGCGTACACCCTCGCGGCGGTCGTGCTGAAGTTGCCGGAACTGCGTTGGCTCTTCCACCGCGCCCCCGCCCGCGGGACGGACACGGCGGCCGGGATGAGTTTCGAGTAGCGCGGTGTCAGTCCGCGACGACACGCCGCCACGAACCGCTGGCGAGTCGCATCGTGACGGTAAAGAAGCCCGGCGGCGGAGACTTGGCGTACGTGTCGTCGTAGGTGAGGTGGACCGTACCGCCCGCGTTGATCGCTCCCCCCGCGATCAGAAGATCAACCCGGACCGTGCCGGAGAGATTCGCCGTCCCGGCGATGTACACCAGTCCGTCGATGATGGTCGGATAGGTGTCGGTGGTCGTGGTGTTCGAACTCCCGGAGGGGTACGGATAGGGCGCGCCGGGCGGGTTGAGGTTGACCCCGATGGACGACTCCGAGACGGTCGTCGCGCTGAGGGCCAGCCCGAAGCCCCCCATCACGATCAGGCAGGGGTAGTTGCTGATGGCGGGGGTCCAGTGGACACCGTTGCGCACCTCGCTGCCCGCGGCCGGGTTGAGGATCACCAGCGTGCCGACGATGCGGCAGTTGTCGATGATGAGTTTCTGCGAAGCGCAGTCGATGATGTAGATGCCCGCGGCGTTGGGCGGCCCGAAGGGGTTGGTCCGTGGCGAGAGCAGCGTCTGGCGCAGATAGCGAACGCCCGACGTTGCCGGGAGCGACGAGATCGGGATCGCCGTTCCATCGGCGATGTACGGCGCCGCGACGGATGAAGAGGGAAGCGCGCGGGGGGCCACGCCGGTAGTGGTCTTGCCGCGAAAGCCCGTGCCGAGTATGGAGCCGACGGCCTCTGCATCACCGTTGAGCGTGGCGAGCACGGACGTGATGCCGCCGTTGCTGGTGATGGGGCCGCCGGTGGGGTTGACGTTGGAGTAGTTGAGCGTGACCAGCCCGCCGCTGCTCATCGGCACGGTGAGGCAGGAAAGAGGGGTGCGTACGGCCTCGAGTTGCGCCGAAAGGGATTGCCTTGCCAGCCCGACTTCACCCGTGCCGGTCAGCACCACAGGATCGAGTTCGGATCTGTTGAGCGCGCCGTTGGGGTTCTGCACGCTCAGCGTGATTGTGCCGACCCCGAACTGCTGCCCCGTGATCCATGCCCCGTTGGCCCGTGCGGTGCGCCAGTTGGAGTTGCGGGAGATGATGGCCCGCCCGAGCTCGACCGCCGAGCGGGCGTTCTCCCTGGCCGCCGCGGTCGCGAGCGTGAGGTTCGCCGTGCGGGAGCGAACCCGCGCGGTGGCGAGGGACCCGACCCCGATGGCGACGACCAGCATCCCCAGCCCGAGCGCGGCGAGGTAGGCCCCGCCGCGGCGGAAGACGGAGGCACCATAAAAGGCGGGGGTGCGTTTCATGGGGCATCGCTCACGAGCGATGTGCGGGTGAGAACCACCTGCCCTGCGCGCGAGATGGTGATGGTGATGCGTCGAACACCCGTGTCGGTCGATGGGCTGGTGAGCGGCGCGGCGTGGGAGGCCCTCGACACGGTCACGGCCCGTGTCCAGCCGTTGAACGCGGCGAGCGTGTCGCCCGCCGCGTCCTTCGGGGGTGATTCGCTGTACCCATTGAAGTCGTCGATGTCGTCGAAGGTCGTTTTGTTCCCGGCGGTCTCGCCCGCTTCGATACCCAGCGGGGCATCACCGAGATCGATCACTCGAGGAATGAGTTCGAGATCCAGAACGATGAGGCCGCCATCACCGTCATCGTCGGGTTCGGTCGCGATGGGTTCGCTGTACGGGCGCGAGAGAATCTCGGAGAGTAATGAGTCCGCCAGTTGCGAGGCCGTGGCCCGCTGTGCGGACTTTGCATCCGTGACCGCCGCCGCGCCCGAGGCCCGCAGCCCCGCCACCGTGACCACGGCGAGGATGGCGGCGGCGATCACGCACTCGACAAGCGTGATGCCGGGCCGGTTCAAGCGGGAATGGTTGATTCGGATCATATCGAAACACACTCAAGGGACCGTGGGCTGATTGATGAGGGAGATATCAGCCGCGATTTCGCGAGTATTCTCCGCGACCGCGCGGATTCGGACCCCCGTGTAGACCTTGCCCGCCGCGCTCGCGGCGGGGCGCGTGACGGTGCCGTAGACCTCGTACACGAGTGTCTGGCCGTTCTGGCGAACCCAGTTTCCGCCCAGGTCGGACGATTCGTACAGCGCATCGCCGGGTGGACACGTTCCCGAATCCTGAAACTCAACCTCGCACGCGTTGGATCCGGCGACCCAGTTCAGCACCACCGCGATCGACTCGCCGGGAGTAAGCCCGTTCGCGTTGGTGAACGTGCAGTCCTTCCAGTCGTACGCTGCGGAAAGTGCGGTGTCCGCAACGGGACTGCTGTCGAGTGTTGCCGAGGCGGGCCTGGACGATGCGACGCGACGGAGTTGCACTTCGGTTTGACCGCCGGCGCTCTTCGAGCGCATCTTGAGCCGCATTCTTGTGACACACCAGGACTCCGCATCGGCGGGCACGATCGGGCGCAGCACGAGGCCGTAGATTTTTCCGCTCTGCACTTGCTTGGTATTGGTCGATGAGGGAGCCGGGTTGGAGGCCAGCAGCGTCTCGGCGCTGGTGGTCCGACTACTTGCCAGCCGTTTCGTGGCTGTCGAGTACGAAAAGGCGAGCGATCGGACGCCGCTGAGAATCGGCGTGGGCGGGCCGCCGTTCAGACTGCGCATAAGCGGGTCGCCGACGGTTCCAGACCAGGAATAGGTCACCGTGTCGGGCGAGTTGTCGCCGGTGCGATCGGGCACGGTGAACGTGACGGAGGTTGCTGAAGCGGAAGTGATTGACAGCGCGGTGGAGAGTTCATCGTTCATCCGCTGCGAGGCCGCGGCGCACGCCGCCGCGGCGGTGCCGCC
>ERZ761603.2720-NODE-2720-length-11872-cov-12.453838_pt1 | contig 11872 bp, 11 predicted proteins | sample MGYA00511879_ERZ761603 | MGnify/ENA primary metagenome ERZ761603 (study PRJEB28899, sample SAMN02850040) | bioreactor sludge metagenome | biome: EBPR Sludge; feature: EBPR Bioreactor; material: flocular biomat | place: Australia: Thorneside Wastwater Treatment... | reverse complement strand
TGTAGTGCCCCAAGAAATTCTTCCATAAGAAGTCAAGCTGAAGAGACTTTAATGTGGAGGTCATCATGGGCAAGCAACGCCGGAACTGGAGCGTTGAGGAAAAGTTGGCCATCGTGCTGATGGTTTTAAGCGGCCGTCAGAGCGTCGCGGAGATCAGCCGCCAACGGGGTGTCAACGAGAACCCAATTGATCGCTGGAAAGAGCAGTTTCTGGAAGGGGGGCGCCAAGGGTTAAACGGTGCCAGGGCGCAGACATCGGATCAGCGGCTAGACGCGGAGAACGGCCAACTGAAGAAGCTGCTGGGCGAGAAGGCGTTGGAGATCGAGATTCTAAAAAAAATTTCCCGGTTTTGAACATGAAGTCTCTGGCGCGGCTTTATCATCACTATCGAGCACGGATCTCGCTCAAAGGATTCATGCGCGTGATCGGACAACCGTATGGGCGGTTACGGGATTATCTGCGGGTGGGCGCGGCACGGCGCCATCGGGCGCGGGTCCGGGCGCGAGCGAGTGCTTGGGTCCAAGCGGTCGCAACGGCGGAGCCGACCTACGGTTATCGGCGCGTCTACCAGACTCTCCGGCAGCAACACCGACTCATCGGGCGCGAGCGGGTTCGACGCTGGATGGACGCGTGGGGTTTGCAACCGCCCCCTCCCCGCAACAAGAAGCGTCCACCACCGGCGATCGTCGCTGAACACGACTGGCCGGAAGGACGGCGGCTCCAGATTGACGCCACCCGGTTTCGCTTGGACGATGGCGTGGCCTGGGTCTATCTCGTGGAGGACGTGAAAACCCGTCAGTGCGTGGCGGCCAGTGCCGCCTCCACCCCGAGCCGGGAACGGGCGGCGGCGACCTCGCTGGAGGGGCATCAACACTTAACAGCCTGGGGACTCGCCGGACCGCGCCTGATCCAGAGTGATGCCGGTTCAGACTTTACTTCCGGCCACTTCCAGCAGGTCTGCCAAAACAGCGGACAGTGGGTGCGCTGCCGCGTCGCCCAAGCGGGTGGCATGGGCATCCTCGAACGCTTGAACCGCACCTTCAAGCACGAATTTGTCTTTCGCCACGAGGTCAAGACCCTGGCCGACCTCAAGGCCCTGTTGCCCGCCTTCCTACATTGGTATAACCAACAACGATTCCATAGTCGTTTGGAGTATCGCACTCCCGCCGCCGTCTTGGCTGACGAGAGCGCCGCTATACTCTCTTAACCTACGGAAGTCTTTTTTGGGGCAGTACATTGCGCACAAAATGGCTAAAGCGTTGACGGAGGGTGTTGTTGAAACGCTCAAGGTGATTAGTGGAGTCCCGTTTGGGATCGCAAGCGCCATATCGGCCACCGGGCAAGACATTGTGATCGCTCTCCAGATGATCGGTATAAAATCGGCTTTGGCAGTCAGCGAGCGGGATACGCCTCCAAAGAAGATGGGCGGTGGCGCCATCGCGCGGGCCTAGCGCATAGCCCACGATCTGGCGGGTGCGACACAGGGTCCGCCATAGCCCGATCACCCTGCGCCGCCAGTGGCGATGAAGCTCCACAGTTCATCAAGCTCCAGGGCTTTCTGAGGCTGGGCGAGGAGGCAGGGGGGCCTCCAAGGATGGCAAATTCTGGACTTTTTTTGAGTCCCTTTGAGACCGTGTTGTGCGACACGCCGAACATCCGGATCAATCCCCGTAGTGAGGAGCCCTCCTGATCAGCCCGTAAAATCTGCTCTTTGGCCATTTCCGGATATCCCAGCGCCCAAAGGCTCTCCCGGAAACTGCGTCCGCACGCATGAACCGATAGCACAATTTACCGTTGCCGGTTTTACCATGCTTGCGCGTTTGCTTGTTGCGACAGTGGTAACAGTTCAGCGCACTTGAATAACCGCATTCACCGTTGTAAGCCACTATTTTATATCGAGCCAAGCCTGAAACATCAGCACATCCCATAAATGATATTGCCAATTATGGGTTCCAGCCAAGTGTTCCGCCCATTTCTGGCGGATCGCTGGGGTGTGAAAGAAACCTTCTTGTCGCAATCGGCTCTCATCAAGCAACGCCTCAGCCCAGTCGCGCAACGGGCCGCGCAGCCAGCTATCCAGCGGAATGGCAAAGCCCATTTTCGGCCGTTCGATCAATGCTCTGGGTACGTATTGATCAAGTACCTGCCGCAAAATCCATTTGCCTTGGCCATGGCGGATCTTCATGGTAAGCGGCAGTCGCCAGGCGAATTCCACCACCCGATGATCTAGGAAGGGCACCCGCGTTTCCAGGCTCACCGCCATTGCCGCCCGGTCCACTTTCACCAGGATATCGTCGGGTAGATAACTCATGGTGTCGAGGTACATCATACGCTGTTCAAAATCACTCAACGTAGCCCACTGATCAGGATTGGAGAGGATCGTCGGCGATTCGTTAGCGCTGATTACCAGGTCTAGTGGCTGACGCCAATGAGAAATGAGTATGTGATAAATTTGATTGGAGTCAGCGGCGCTCAGAATTTCGACCAGTTTGTATGCCTTGTCACCGGGTTGGCTGAACCGCAGCCGTGGTGGTAGCCAACCAGCCAGCACGCCGTAGAGGCGGTCCCAAGCGCTGGGCGACAGCGCGGTTATGCTTTTCGCCGCGAGTTTTCGAGTGGAGATCGGCATCCAGCCAATCTTGCGCCAAATTGAGTTAACTAGGTGATGGCGGTTGTAGCCACCGAATAACTCGTCGCCGCCATCGCCCGACAGGGAAACCGTGACGTGGCGGCGGGTCAGTTGAGCTACGAGAAAGGTCGGAATCTGGGACGAATCGGCGAACGGTTCATCATAAATTTTAGAAAGGGAGGGAATGACCGCTTGCGCCTCCTCTGAGGTTACGTGCAGTTCGGTGTGGTCGGTACCGAGATGATGCGCGACCGCTTTAGCGTAGTGCGCTTCATTGTAGCCGGACTCGTGAAAGCCGATGGTGAAGGTTTTGACCGGTTGACTGGCCTGCGCCTGCATCAGTGCGACGACCACCGAAGAATCCACGCCGCCGGATAGAAAGGCTCCGAGCGGTACATCGGCGAGTTGCTGGCGGCGTACGGCATCCCGCAATAGATTGTCTAGTGCAGCGACAGCTTCATGGTCATTGCCCTCGAAAGGTTGCGTTTGCCTGTGTTCGGCAACCTCGCGCAACGACCAATAGGATGCCGGCGCGGCGTCTGCCGAGCAGGCGTGGGGAGTGGTAGGCAGGGTAAGCAGGGTGCCTGGCGGCAGTTTGTGAATCCCCTGATAGATCGCATAGGGCGTGGGGATGCAATTGTGCCGGAGAAACAAGCTCAGGGCATCGCGGTTGATCTCAGCCTTGAAAGCAGGATGGACCTTAAGGGCTTTGAGTTCCGAGCCGAATAGGAAAGTGTCGCCCTGCCAGCCATAGTAGAGCGGCTTTTCGCCCAAGCGATCACGGGCTAGCGTGAGGGTGCGTTTGGCCCGATCCCACAGCGCAAAGGCGAACATGCCAATGGTGTGCTTGAGGGTGGCCTCGACCCCCCATACTTCAAAGCCCGCTAGCAGGGTTTCGGTGTCCGAATGGCCGCGCCAATATTTCTCTTCTAGACCACTGACAGGAGAGGGGTTGAGGACGAGGGCGTGGCCTTTCAACTCCTCACGCAAATCCAGATGGTTGTAAATCTCCCCGTTGAACACCAGCACGAACCGCCCGGACGGGGAAACCATCGGCTGATGGCCAGCTGACGAAAGGTCGAGAATCGCGAGGCGGCGATGCGCGAGGCCAATTCCGGCATCGGCGTCAACCCATACCCCCGTGTCATCCGGACCGCGATGGACAATTTTCGTTGCCATCGCCGCCAAGGTCGCTTTTGCGCGTTCGGTGGAAAAACCGCCGGGTTGCCAAAAACCAGTCAATCCACACATTTACTGCTTCTTACCTCGACTTAAGTCGATCAATTCCTCATAAAATGCTTCGTATTGCTTGACAACCTCACCAATCTCAAAATGTTCCGCTACTCGCGCTCTAGCCTGTTTTCCCAAAACGCGACGCTCAGTATCCGGCATTGCCAGTAATTGATCCCAAGCCACCGCCAGTCCGGTCATATCGTCTGGCGGCACCACTCGTCCGGTGTCGCCGACGATATAAGCCGAATCGCCGACATCTGTTACCACACAGGGAATACCGCAGGCCATAGCCTCGCCGAGTACATTCGGAAACCCCTCGCCGCAAGAAGAAGAAGAAGCAATATCCAAAGCAGCCGTTAGCCTTGGAACGTCATCTCGAAGTCCCAGAAGATGGACAACTTCGGCAACTTCGAACTGCTGAACCCATTGCCAGATGGCTGGATTGCTCTTGTCCACGCCCGCGCCGGCCAATAAAAAATGAACATCAGGCCGCTGACGGTGAAGTTGGCCGGCTGCTTCCAGGAAACCCTTGTGATTTTTTTGCGGGTCAAATCTCGCGATTAGACCGATCAGTGGGGCAATTTCTGATATTCCCAGCTCCATTCGTACCGAACAACGCGATGCCGGATTTGGATAAAAACGACTGAGGTCAAAACCATTGGGTACGATCACGAACCGTTTAGGATCATATCCGATGTTGATATGGATACTACGAGCAGCTTGAGAATTACAGACAATCCTATCCGGCTTCAAATAGGCAATGCGAGCGCACAGATGAACCACCGCGCGAGTGGTCCATTTGTTCTTGTCACGGGAAAGGTTGCTTTGTCGGATATTCCAGGCGACAGCTGGTACTCCAGCTAGTCGAGCCGCCAGACCACCGAGTAAATCGGCGTGATACATCCAAGTTTGCACGATTTCCGGCTTCAGGGCTTTGAGTCGCCGCACCATGCGGACAAAAGCCACAGGGTTAGGCATCGCCGGCTTCATGCCCAAAGCCTCGACGCGAATACCCAACGCTTGAATTCGGGGTCCGATTTCACCCAGAGAGGTCAGAGAAATAACATGGGACGAAAAACGGGAATCGAGCCGTTCCAGCAGCTTGAGCAACATCATTTCCGCACCGCCGGTGGAAAGACCAGTGATGATATGCAGCACTCTTTTTTTTGTTTCCACTTCAACCATAGTCCTTATTCCCATCCGAAACTAGGTTGACCGATTCGTATAAACCATTGCAGTAACAAATAAAACAAAAATAATCCTAAAAAAGCCAAGTTTCTCCAACCAGTCAGTCGGAGTCCTGACAAGAGAACCAGCAACACTGTATTCTCAAAAATTCGGGCAGAAAAAGGAGAAAAGAAATAAGTGCAAAGGTAAAAGATAATAGTGTTAATCTCAAATGCACACTGTTTAAGAAACTCGCGTCCTTGCAGAACCATTACGATCAATACCAGCATCCAGAAGGCAAATCCTAAACCACTGAAGTCCTCAGCAGGAGCGGTATAAAGTTTTGCTTGGCGAGCGCCTAACGATTCTGCTAACCAAGAAGTGCTACCCAAGCCAACTGCCGTGCCCACCATTAGCAAAGTGCGTAAATCTGCCGCAAGTCGCAACGACCGCATTATCCTAACTGAAGCTAATAAGAACAACACAAAGAAAAAAGAGGAATGGATGAAGGGGGCTACGACCAGCAGCATCCCGCGTAACGGTTGCCGGCTGGCAAACCAGCCGGCAAGAAATACCGCGATGGCCGTACCTTGGCGCAAATGGATAATATGGTTTTTGACGACCTGCGGCACCAATAAAAAGAGCAACAGCCACATAAACTGTCGAGGTTCATGCCGCAGTACAAACCAAGCCACCAGCGTGGCCGGTACGAAAATGAGCGTCCGCAGAACAGCCTCGGGCGGAAGGACTGCTCCCAGTCCAGCGTTAAGAAGTAGCCACAAAGGTTCGTTTACCAGCCCAACGAGTAGTCCCTCCTCCCAAGTGCGTTCAAAGATCTCCCACGAGTGCTCGGCGTAAATCAAATAATTTGCGCGATCCTTGAATATATCTAACGGCAGGCCGGCGAGGAAGCCGCCATAAATCACTGATAAGATCCATACGAGCAACTGGTAGTTCAGGCTGGGCCTGATTGACTTGGCACTCGAAATGGCATCAAACGGTATTCGCCTGACTCTCACCACCTTACCTCTAAGGCTGTCAGATAACCGTTTACTGCTTGGCCCACCCCAAAGTCAGCCGCACGCGCAGCCACATCAGGGTGTTCGGTCTCGTCCAGGGTCGCGGCCATGGCGGCGGCCAGCGCCTCGACATTCCCGACTGGCACCAACCGTCCCCATTTACCATTTTCGAGAATCTCCATCGGGCCGCTTGGACAGTCGGTGCTTACTACTGGCACGGCGCAGGCCATCGCTTGAATCAACGTTCCTGGCAAACCCTCCCAGGCTGAAGACAGCACAAACAAAGCCGAACGACGTATCCAGGCAAAAGGGTTATCTATAAAGCCTGAAAGGACCACATCTGCTACCAGTCCCAATTCCGCGACCTGCGCTTCCAACATACCGCGCAGTTCGCCCTCACCCAAAATTATTAGCCGCGCCGCACGTTGTGCGCGTAAGCGAGCAAATGCCCGAATCAAGGTAGAGAAGTCTTTTTGCCCTGTAAGTCTGCCTACCGCAAGAATTACTGGGGGCTCTCCAAGCTCGAACCAAGGGTGGTTAACCCTCTCGTGGCTTTGGCGAACAAGCGCTTCAGTCACCACTGGGTTATATACGACCTTCACATTTTGACGCGGCAAGCCGATTGTCGCAGCCAAATCATCTGCTACCCCACCAGATACCGCTACTACTCCATGGGCTTTGGGATAGGTGTGCCGCATTAACCAGGGTAGTAGCCACGCTCGCTTTTCTCGCGCCCCTCTGATCGAAATGCTCAATGTATTGCGTTCTGATAGCACCAGTCTGGTGGAAACTCGCGCCAGTTGTTTTGCCCACACCGCTACCACATTGGCGTGGCTGAGAGCTGAAAGCATAGCCCGTGGCCGTTCACGCCGGAGATAACGCACCAGTCCGGGCACACTCAACAGTACTCGGGAAGCACCGAGATCCACCACGCGCACTGCATTTGACACATCTTTAAGATAAGGGCCTTTGGCTTTGGCCAACACTAAGTCGATGTTGAGTCCCCGCGCTGCAAAGCTATTGGCCAGAATGGTCATCACCCGTTCGGCGCCACCGCCACCCAAAGAAGGCACGTAAAGGGCGATTCGATCCGTCATGATAATTCGCTCCAAATGAATTGATGTTTGCCGCTGGCGCTCGGCATAATTTCATCCAGAATTTCGATTTTGATGTTAATATTCGCGCCCAGAACACTGTGTAGCTTCGCCAAAATTTGCCCCTTTTCTGACTCCCAAGCCCCAGTATCTTGCAGAACTAGCTTAAGCTCGTAATTGTCCAGCGCTTTCTGTAGTAGCTGAAACTGGCGAATAGAAATAAAAGGCTGGGTTTTTTCAATATCCTTGAAATAAAATGTGGTCATTAGTGCGGCGCTGGAATAGGTTCCCTTACTAGTCCTAATAATGTTATTCACTCGCCCGCTCACTTCCTGCAGCAGTGGCCAGTGCCGCCCGCACTCACACGCACTCTCCGCCCATGCCGCCATATCACCAATGCGGTAACGAATGATCGGCATTGCAAAGTTAGTTAGCAAGGTCACTGCGACTTCTCCAACTTCACCCGGCGAACAGGGGCTACCGTCTGCACGCAAGATTTCTATATGTTGAGTATATGGATTAACATGCAAACCGTGATGGCATTCGCATTGACAGGCGATGTCACCTACTTCGCGCGAGCCGTATCGGTTGAATACTGGTGCAGAAAACATCTGTTCGATCATGCGGCGCATATGAGGATAGAGTGTTGCGGCCGAGGTTATTACCGCTTTAGGTGAATGCACGCGAAGACCTTCACGCTCGATAAATCGTGCCAGTTCGAAGGCGGCATCCGCATAGGCCAAAATCTGAACAGGCCGAACCCGGTTAATGGTTTTCACGAATGACCGCATGTCCGCTTCGGTCATACGAAAGGTATTGAGTAGATACTCGTTTCGCAGATAACAGCCAAGGCGTGTTCGCAGAGAATCTTTGCCGACCAGCAGATCGCGCTCCGAACCCCACAAGACCACCTTAGGCATACCTTTCGCATATCCAGTCCATGCATCAAACAACATTTTACCTGCTTGTCCTGCATTGTGATATGCGGCATCTTGTACGAATCGAGCTGTCTTGCCGGTCGAGCCTCCGCTGGTATTGTAATACCACTGGCGCTTATCGAGGTCGTCGCTTTTAAAGTCATTCAAACGATAGCCAAGGATGGTCTTGTCAAGCAAGGGCAATGCATGCAGTGTCTTGATCGGTTTGGCGGTGATGTCTTCCACCCCTAAGCCGAGACGGCTGATTTCCTCTCGATAATAAGGTACTTTGTCGAGCGAAAATCGGAGCAATTCAGCGACCCTTTTTTCATGCTCCGCAACTATGGCTTCCTCTGTGTCGAACTGGTGCTCACGATAATATTTCAAAAATGACAGCTGCTGGCTCCTTCCAGTACCGCGCAACAACCATGAATGAAGCAATGGTCTTAGAAATGGACGATTCACAATCTTGACTCCGTGCATGTTGTTCTGCTCTGGAGGATGTTCACCCATAGATAAATATTGCGATTTTCGGGTGTCGCTTGAAGATTTCCGGCTGGGAGAGTGCGTGCCAGAGGCGCAGGGAAAGGTCGACCATGTAGTCTTGCTTGCGACCTTGGGCCGGCGGAATCAGGCTAGGTAGCGGCACATGTTCGTGTTGTCCTCAATCACGACCGTGTGGGTTTTTCCGATTCGATACCGCTCAGCGTGCAACACTTTGGAGAAAGTAGCCTCATCGTTGGTAAGGAACCAGCACCTTGCACTCCGTCAAGTGCTGGATTTTGGCGTAAAGCAGTTGGAAGGTGTCAGTATCATGATCGCCCACAACCCAGTCGACACGTCGCCGAGAGCCACGGTCCAATGCCTTGATGATCCATCACTTGTTTTTTTCGATCCGACAAAATGCCACATCTCGTGAAACTCCAGCTCGCGAACTTCGCTGGGCACTTCAGGCTTGCCCAAAGAACCGAACGAAGCCTTGCCCAGCGCATACAAGATCACCGCGAGCGTATGTCGGGCCGTCCGGTTCGGGACCGTGCGCCGGTCGTCCAGCACGTGGTTTAAGCCACAGCGTTTGCACTGGCACCGCTGAACTCCGCGTATCCATGCGTTCTCTAGGTAATGCGACAGGTAAGGCAACGAACCGCATGCTTTGCACGTCATGCTTCCCTCTCTCCTATCCTTGGCGTAGCTATCTTTTTTAGGTAAACCCTCTCCCGCTGTGATCATTAAGACGATTCACTGATAACCTCCATAAAAACACGATCCCACATGTCCAATATTCGCGTCATGGAAAACCGCTCCTGCACCTTTATCGCCTGTTCGGCCATCCGCTTGCGCAGAGTTTCGTCATCCATCAGCTGCGTGAGAGCGGTGGCAAGCGCTCCTGTATCACTGACCGGACGCACCAACCGGCCGTCCATCTCATCACGAATGATATCCCTAGGCCCAGTGTCGCAATCGAAGCTCACCGCCGGGCAACCATGAGCCATTGCTTCGACAAGAACCAGTGGAAAACCCTCAAAATGCGAACTCATTACGAACAGATCGGCTCGCGCGTACCAATCCGGCATGTTGCCAGCTCGGCCGGGCAATTTCACGCGATGTCCTAGCCCCAAGGCCTCTACTTGGGCTTCCAAATCCGATCGCTCCGGCCCTTCGCCGAGAATTACCAAATCCCAGTCAGCATAAGCAATAGCGATCCCAGCAAAGGCTTTAATAAGCAAGTCAAACCCTTTTACTTTCGTGAATCGTCCCACAGCCAGCACGATCCGCCGATGCCCCAGCACCACCCTCTCCGGCGGTAATATGGGCTCGGAAACCGGCAGGGGGAACGGCACCGCATTGGGGATGACCGTCAAGCGGCAACCCGACACATGCGCTTGCATCCATTCGCGGCTCTTATCTGTCAAAACCACCACCCTCGCGGCGTAGAGATAGCTGTACCGTCGCAGCCTATGCCACATCGTACCGGCCGCAGACCGGGCGGGATAAGCGTGCTCGCAAGCCAGAACCTTATAGGGTAGACCAACATTCGCGAGAATGGTCAGCACGGCGGTTGTAGCCATCATCCCCAGTACCACATCGGGATTTTCATCGCGCAGCACTCCGCGCAACGCCGCCAGCCGGCTTAGATTGGCCCACATCGCCTTAAATACGTTGCCAGAGTCGCTGGCAAGATCGAGAGCGACCCGGCGCACGATTGGATGGAGAATATAAAAATCCTGATTTTCTTGGGATAGCGTTACCACCGTCACCGTCCAGCCTCGTTCGACCCAAGCGTTGGCGAGGTTGGCCGTTACCCGCTCGGCACCGCCGGCACGAAGGGAATGAATCAAAATGAGTATTTTCACTCTGTTGATCTTTCTCTATCCAGCCACAGAACAAGCCCAAGAAAACAACTCAATGAGTATGAGTACATCAAACTGGTGGCTAGAGCGATGCCCTCAATGCCCATCCAAGGGGTCAGCAATAGATTGAAGCCTAATTTCACTAAAAAGTTGGTTGCAGCGAAAATGCTCATCACGCCAAACCGATTGCAACTCGCCATGAGTTGTACCAGAACCAAGACAGAGAAGTAAAAAGGTAACTGTATCAAACTCCAGCGAAAAACGGCAGCCACCACCACCGTATCGTTGGCGGTAAAGGCTCCTCGCTCGAACAATAATTTAATAATCCAAGGTGCGGTAAGCCAGCAAACGGCAGCCGCTCCGCCGCCGATTGCAAACATTAATCCCGACCATTTCAGAGCCATGCGGCGCGCGCGCGCCCAATCGCCTAACGCAGCAATCTCGGAGAACACGGGTAGGGTAGCGCGCGAGACAGCTAAGCTCCCCAGCCCATTCAACAGGGCGATGAGGCGGTTTCCATAACTCAAGGTAGCAATCGCGCTATCACCCAATTGAGCTGCAAAGTATTGATCCAATGGAGTAATGAAACTCATGACAAACTGGCCGATTGCCATGACCCCGACGGCTTGATAAAACTCCGGCCAGTGCGAAGAGCGCCAAGACCAGCGGAACCGGAATGATTGACCGTCCGCTCGTTGCGCCAGATACGCTAGCCACGCGGTTTGCACGACAAATCCTAATAGAACACCCCAAAGCAAGGGAGCAATTTCGGCACCCTTGGGCCAAAATAGGATAAAGCCGCAGATGGCAGCGGCCGGCATGCTTTCCAGCAGAGTGTTGACCTGCTTCTCCTGCGCCTGTAACCGAGCAGCTAAAACTTTGATTGTCAGGATCAATAGCGCCACCGGCGCCATGCCAAAGATCAGTTGCCGCGCCATCTGTCGGGTCTCTTCTGACAGGCCAGCCGCGAGATACGCGAGTGCTGGCGGACCCAGCAAAACGCTGACTAGCATGAATAGGCCGCCCAGTATCAGCACAGTCCCGTGCATTTCCTCCAGAAACAGTGCACGATCTTTGGAATCCTGCTGGCGCAGGCGCACCAAGATCGGAATCAGTACCACGCCAATGACCGAAACTAGCGTACCCGGTATCCAAGTAACCACAGTGAAGGCCAACTGATAAGCATCCACCACACCACTGACCCCATAACGGTACGCAACTGCCATCTCCTTCGCCGCGCCGGCCAGTTTGCCCAACAGTGAAAATAGCGACACCCAAACAGCGCTTCTGGCAATGCGTTTGTGGTCGGAATGGAGTGCAGCGAATCGCTGTTTAATCTTGGATGGGATGAATTTCATGGAACGAGAGTAGCCAGAAATAATTGTCCCTTTCTCATAAAATAGCCCATAAAGGTGTTATCTCAATTTTAATTGATAAGGCAAGAAGAATTTTGAGGTATTGA
>ERZ761603.2718-NODE-2718-length-11881-cov-6.724505_pt1 | contig 11881 bp, 9 predicted proteins | sample MGYA00511879_ERZ761603 | MGnify/ENA primary metagenome ERZ761603 (study PRJEB28899, sample SAMN02850040) | bioreactor sludge metagenome | biome: EBPR Sludge; feature: EBPR Bioreactor; material: flocular biomat | place: Australia: Thorneside Wastwater Treatment... | reverse complement strand
TCAACAATACCAACGCGGCGGGTTCCGGGAACACCCCGGCGCGCAACACCGACCGTGACTATGTGTCGGGTTTGGCCATTGGCGGCACCGGTGGCAATATCAACGGAAACGGCAGCGACGGCAGCGCCGGTATCGTGGTCATCCGGTATGCCGATCCGAATTTCGGGCAATTGCCCACCTTGCTGTCGAGCCGTGTGCTGGGCCCCGGCCAATCGATCACGCTGGTGTTCACCTCGATTGTCGGCGTGGCCATCAGTGGCGTGACCAATACCGCTTGCGTGACCACCGACCAGATCACCAACGGACTGTGCTCGACTGTCATCAATGCGGTGGACCCGACCGCCTTGCCCGACCGCATCAGCGGCCAGGTGCGGTATGACAGCGATGGCGACGGAAGCTTGGCGGATGTCGATACCGGCATTCCGAGCGTGACCCTTACGCTCTATTCGGATCCCAATGCCGACGGCAATCCGGCCGATGGCGTGGTGCTGGATTCGACTTCGACTGATTTCGGCGGCTATTTCATTTTCGGCGAATTGAGGTCCGGTCGTTATGTCATCGTCAAGACGGACCTGCCCGGCTACACCAATACCGCCGACTCGGCCGGGGCTAACGACAACCGCATTCCCGTGCACCTCACCGGCGGCGTGGACTCGCGTGACAACGATTTCCTGGCGTGGACCTTGTCCGGACTGACCATCACCAAGATCAGCAGCGCGTCCGATATCGTCGTGCCCGGCGAAGACCTCGTGTATTGCATCGTCGTCTCGAACGCTCGCAGCCTGACGGCATCCGGCATCCGCATTGTCGACCACCTGCCGCCCGGCGTCGACTACAAGCCGAACAGTTCGTGGGTGGAGATCGACGGCATCATCGTGGAAAACAACGTGCGCGATTTCTTCAATTCGCGAACCTACACCAACCACGATGGCAATGTCCGATGGAACAGCGATTGGGCGGAAAGCAATGACACCGGTGGATCTACCGGCGGCTCCATCTTGATCACCAACGATTTCAGCGCGCAGCGGTTGCGTCTGTCGAATCTGAACCGATCGATCGCGCGCCGCGCCAATATCGCCGGCGGCGGCGATGTCACCTTGAGTTACTTCGTCCGTCGCCAATCGTTGGAAGTCGGTGAATTCGTGACGGTGGAAATCTCCACCAATGGCAGCAGCTTCATCGAAATCAACCGGCACTCCTACACCAACGGGGGCGCATCGTCCCAGTCCGACACCTCTTACCAGTTGGTGACACTGAATGTTTCCCAGTATGCGACCACCAACACGTGGCTGCGATTGCGAACGGCCCCGTCCGGCAACATGAACACCGCGGATTTCGTGTATTTCGACGACATCAGTTTCGATTTCGGTTACGAGGAAAACGACTCGGGGCCGGCCCTGCCGTTCCCCACGCTGGTGACCAACCGCACGCTGGCGCCCGGGGGCTTCATCAAGGTGACCTTTACCACCTCCGTCCAGATCACAGACGCCATTGTGAATACGGCGATCGTGTTCAGCGCCAGCGACAGCATCGGTTTACGATCGTTCGCCAGCAATTTCGTCGGTGTCGTGACGATGACCCAGGGCTTGATCCGTTCCGAGTCGGGCGAACTCGGCGTCGGCGTCGGCTGGTCGGCCTATACCGATGCGCAGGGCGATGTCAGCAAGGAGTACGATCTGCTGTACGTCGACGAAACCTATGTCGGTTTCCACGCGGGGCTCACCAACCAGTGGACCTGGGCGGAGACTATCCGCGACAGCGTGTATAACGATTTCGGTTCCAGCAACCGGCCTTCGCCGGAAATGCTGGGCAACAAGATGCGGTTCTACCGGGCGGCCTTCAAGGGCACGTGGGGCATGGAGAAGAGTCCGCGTTACGCGACCAAGGAAGTGTATGTGGCCAAGTGCGTCATGTTGAAGGAGGGCGAGAACTTCCTCTCCCTGTTCATGGTGCCCGACCGCAACCGCGCGGATTTCATTTTCGGAACCAACGTCCTGCCCGCCGGCTCCACCATGGCCAATTCCACCCGCGTGGAATGGTACGCGCCCACCGCGCAGAGCGAGGCGACCAACGTGATTTGGTTGTCCAATGCCGGGGTCTGGCAATTCTCCGGCGGCGGCATCGCCAACGACATGCCGCTTCCGCTCCACCGCGGCTTCAATGTGGTGATCCCGCCGGGCGCGGGCGACCAGAAGTTGATTTTAGTCGGACGTGTCCCGACCAACACCGCCGTGGAAACCGGGCATAGCATTCCGGTGGTCGGCGGCCAGAATTACAACATCATCAGCTACAATGTTCCGTACCGCGTGAGCCTCATCAACAGCGGGCTGAAGGAGGCGGGCTTCACCGGCGTCGCCCCCGGCCGGCCGTTTAACGCCAACGAGTCCGACGAATTGCGCATCCTGCAAAAAGGCGGCGGATCGCTGGCCACGCCGATTTACCGGATTCTCATGAATTCGAGCGGACAGTTCACGTTCTGGACCGGCGGCAGCGGCAGCGCGAACAACCTGATCCTCGAGCCGGATTATGCCTTGATCATCTACACCCGCAAGTCGCCGACGAATTGGAATTGGAATGTCACGATCCCGTACCCGTCGCCGACGCTGTTCATGACGCCTTGACGCCGCCCCGCGCGACCGTCAGCGATGGCTGAAGTCGGCGAGCACGTCGCGCAAGGTGTCGGTCAGCGCGATCTCCGGCCGCCAGCCCGTATGGTCAATCAACCGTCGAATGTCGAGCGTCGGCTGCGTGTCGGTCGGACGGAACAGCGCGGGATCCACCTCCACCTCCGGCCGGACCCCGGCGATGCCGCACATCGTGTCCAGCAGGGCCTGGATGGTGATCAGCTTTCCCGATGCCACATTGTAGGCCAGGCCGCCATGGCCTTTTTCCAGCAGCAGCCGATATGCCCTGACCATGTCGCGCACGTCGGTGAATTCACGGCGGCTGGCCAGGTTGCCCACCTTCATGACCGGCGCGGCGGCGCCGCGCTGGATCGCGATCAGTTGGCGGGCGAAGGCCGACACCACGAAACTTTCCGACTGCCCGGGACCGATGTGGTTGCATGGCCGGGCGGTCATGACCGGCATGTTGTACTCGCGGGCGTAGAGGAGGGCGGCGCCATCGGCGGCCGCCTTGGAGAGGGCGTACAAGGTTTCCGGCTCCGGCGGCATGTCCTCATGCAACACATCGTCGCGGTGGGCGTTGCCGTAAATCTGGGCGCTGGTGACGGCGAGCACGCGGGCGTCGCGGCGATGGGTTCGGAACGCCTCGAGCACGTTGAGCGTGCCATTGACGTTGACCGCGATCGCCTGCTGGGGTTGTTTCCAGGCTTGGGGTACGAAGGCGATGCCGGCGAGATGCAGGCAGGCGTCCGGGCGGTGGCGGGCGATGGCGTCGGCCAGCGCGGCGGCATCCAGCAAGTCGAGGGTTTCCACAGCCTCGACATCGTCGCGTTGCATCGCCTGCCCGGGGGCCACCATGGCGACCACGGTGTGACCGGCCTGTCGAAAGTCGCGGATGGCGTGACCGCCGACAAATCCGGCGGCCCCGGTGATGAAAACGCGCATGAGGGGATCAGCGAAGTTGCCGTTGGATTCGCTCGAGGTCGGCGTCGACCATCATGTTGATCAGCCCCTCGAAGGTCACATGGGGTTTCCAGCCAAGTTTTTTGGCGGCTTTAGCCGGATCGCCGAGCAGCAGATCCACTTCGGCCGGCCGCAGGAATTTCGGGTCCACCACCACGTAGTCCTTCCAATTCAAGCCCACGCGGGCGAAGGCGAGCTCGAGGAATTCGCGCACCGAGTGGGTCTCGCCGGTGGCGATCACGTAGTCATCGGGTTGATCCTGCTGCAGCATCAGCCACATGGCCTGGACATAATCGCCGGCAAAGCCCCAATCGCGTTTCGCGTCGAGGTTACCCATGCGCAATTCCTTCTGCAGCCCGTGTTTGATGCGGGCCACGCCGTCGGTGATCTTGCGGGTGACGAATTCCTTGCCGCGGCGCGGGCTTTCGTGGTTGAAGAGGATGCCCGACACGGCAAAGAGGTTGTAGCTTTCCCGATAGTTCAGTGTGATGTAATGCCCGTACACCTTGGCCACGGCGTAAGGACTGCGGGGGTGGAAAGGGGTGTCCTCGTTCTGGGGAACGGCGTGCACCTTGCCGTACATTTCGCTGCTGGAGGCCTGGTAGAACCGGGCCTTCGGGCACACATAACGCATGCCGTCGAGCATACGGGTCACGCCGAGCGCGGTGAATTCGCCGGTCAACACCGGCTGGCTCCAGGAGGTGTGCACAAACGACTGCGCGGCGAGGTTGTAGATCTCGTCCGGCATGACCTCCTCGAGGATATGGATCAGCGACATCTCATCGAGCAGATCGCCGTTCACGAGGGTGATGCGGTTCTTGAGGTGCTCGATGCGTTCCACCGCCTCGGTGCTGGAGCGGCGCATCATGCCGTACACCTCATAGCCTTTTTCGAGCAGGAGCTCGGCGAGGTAGGATCCGTCTTGTCCGGTAATGCCGGTGATCAATGCTTTCATGTCGTTGTTCCTGTCGTTTCTTCGTTGGAGGCGGGAGTTTGCCAGCAGGCGCGCAGGAAGGCAATGGCTTCCTTGATCTGGGCGGCCTCGGTGCCGGGCGCCGGTTCGATGACCCGCACGATGTCGCGCTGGGCGAGATGGCGGTAATGCTCGAACGGGATATGCCCGTGCGGCGGCATCACATGGTCCTGCACCGGCGGTCGAACGTCGTGGATGTGCAGGCCGGCATACCAGGGGGCGAGGCGCTCCGCCCACCGTTCGGCGTTGATGAAGCCGAGATTCTGGCGGATCTGGGCGTGGCCGAAATCGAACCAGGCCCGCAGGTGAGGGGAGTTGTAGCGGCGCATAAGCTGCTCCATCTCCATTTCCGTCGGGATGGCTTCCCAGGTCGGCAGGTTTTCAAAGGCGAGGATCATGTCGTGCTGCTGGAGCACAGGCAGGAGCTGGTCGATGCTTTCCTGCCACCAGGCCAGTTGGCGGGGGATTTTCTTGTCGCGCGTGACCTGGACCTTCAGCTTCATCTTCTCGTAGGCCGGGGTGTATTGCTGGCCCTTTTCGCACCAGTCGATCAGGTCGCGGCTCATGCGGGGCATGTCCACGTTGCCGGCGTGGGCGACCACCGCGCGGGCCCCGACCTCGGCGGCGAACTGGATGGTCTTGGTCATGTGCAGCACCGCGTTCTCGCGCGTGCGGGCATCGGTGCTGGCCGGGGTGTAGAGCTCGGGGTGGCCGCGGTGCGCCCCGAACGGCACCGGGCAGAAATTGTGGACGCTCAAGACCTTGACCGCGCCCGAGGCCACCATGTTCTTCACGCCCTGCACCATGTCGATGCGCAGGTCGTAGCCGAGCTCCACGGCATCGACACCCAGCGCGAGAATTTCCTCGATCATCGCCTCGCCGGTGGCGTGGCGGAAGGTGTTCCAATGGGTGGATACGGAAAACTGCATGGTGTTACTGGTCGTTTATGTGAATCCCTGTTTGTAAACGGGATGGGTAAAAATGGCAAGACTCCCCGGGCGGGGAGTCTTGCGGTTGAGTGAACTCAACGATTACATGGCCGGGCGCATGCGGGCGCGGGCCTCTTTGCGGCGGCGGCGTTCGCTCGGCTTCTCGTAGTAACGATGGGCGCGGATCTCACGCATGGTGCCTTCCTTGTCCAACTTCTTCTTCAAGCGGCGCAAGGCGCGATCAACGGACTCGCCTTTTCGAATTTTAACTTCCGTCACGGTAACGTATTCACTCTCCCTTCAAGGTTGCATCATCCCCGGAGGGATGGATCAAAAGCCGGGGACCATACGGACCGGCGGCTTCACGGTCAAATCCAAAGATCGGTTTACGCGCGGCCCACGCTGATGTAGGTGAAGCCCTTGGCCCGCACGGTGGCCGGGTCGAACTGGTTGCGGCCGTCGACGATGACCGGGCAGCGCATGGCCGCCTTCAACTGGTCGAGGTCGATATTTTTCACTTCGGGCCAGTCGGTCAGGATCAGCAGCAGGTCGGCGCCTTTGGCCGTTTCCAAGGGCGATTTGAAATACTGCTCCTGGGGGAACAACTCGGCGAACCGGCCTTCCGCCACCGGGTCCCACAACCGCACCTTGGCGCCGGCTTCGATCAGTTGCGGCACGAAGTAGAGGGCGGGGGACTCGCGCACGTCGTCGGTGCCGGGTTTGAAGGCCAGGCCGATCACGGCGACCACCTTGTCCTGGATGACCCACAACTCATGCTGGATTTTCTGCATGATGTGTTCGCGCTGGGTCTTGTTGATCCGCTGCACTTCCTTGAGCAGCTCGAAGTTGTAACCGAGCTGGTCGGCGATCTGCACGAAGGCATCGACATCCTTCGGGAAACACGATCCGCCATAACCCACGCCGGCCTGGAGAAAACGGGGGCCGATGCGGCGATCGAGGCCCATGCCCTGGGCGACCTGTTCCACGTCGGCGCCGGCCATTTCGCAGATGCGGCTGACCGCATTGATGAAGGAGATTTTCATGGCCAGGAACGAGTTTGAAGCGTGCTTGGTCAACTCGGCGCTGGCGATGTTCATCTGCAGGAATGCGCAGCCGGTCTTTTTGATGATCGGATCGTAAATTTCCCGCAGCAACTTGCCGGCGCGTTCGCTCTCCACGCCCACTACGATGCGGTCCGGATCGTTGGCGTCCTCAATGGCCGTGCCCTCCTTCAGGAATTCCGGGTTCGACGCCACGTCAAACGGCACATCGGCACGCAGGTATTTGCTGACCGTGCGCTTGAGCTGCTCGCCGGTGTTCACCGGCACGGTGCTCTTTTCGATCAACAACCGGTAACTCGTCATGTTTTCGGCGACTTGGCGGCCGACTTGCTCGACGTACGACATGTTGGCGGCACCGCGGTAGCCGGGCGGGGTGCCCACGGCGATGAAAATGGCCTCGGCGAATTCCGTGCCCTCTTTGATCGAGTTGGTGAAACGCAGGCGACCGGCGGCAACGTTGCGTTTGACCATGTCCTCCAGACCGATTTCATAGATCGGCATCTCCATGCGCTTGAGCATGTCCACCTTGCGCTGGTCGTTGTCCACACAAAGGACATGATGCCCCCAATCAGCAAAACACGTTCCCGTGACCAACCCCACATAACCTGTTCCAACAACGGTAATATTCATTGCGTTCTTCTCCCGCATATCCGATATAAGGGCGGCGATCGTAGTGCGTTTGGCGATCAAATGCAAAGGTGTTTTCCATGAAAAAACCAGTATGTGCAGTAGTCGGGGCCAGTGGTTTTCTCGGCATCGAAACCGTGCCGCACGTGCAGTCCTCCTTTGACGTCGTCGCAACTTCGCGGCGGCCACGCGCCAGTCATCATGTGTTGGATATTCGCGATCGCATTGCGGTGCAACGGTTTATCGATGATGTGAAACCGGATGCGGTGGCCTTGTTGGCGGCTGGGCGGGATCCCGATGCGTGCGAGGCCGATCCGGAGGAACCCCGCCGGCTGAATGTCGCCCCCGCCGGTTTTTTCGCGGCGGCCCTGCCACCCGGGGTGCCGTTGTTGTTCGTCAGTACCGATTACGTGTTCGATGGCCAGAATCCGCCGTATGCCGAGTCGTCCCCCCGCCATCCGGTCAGCATGTATGGCCGGAGCAAGATGGAGGCGGAGGACCTGGTGTTGGCGCGGCCGGGTGGCATGGTTCTTCGTGTGCCGCTCCTGATGGGGTGGACGCACGACCCGGAACAATCCGGATTTTTCTCCCACCTGCTGGGCGACCTGCGCCGCCGCGAGCCGCTGCTGCTGGACCATGTTCTGGCCCGGTATCCGACCTGGACCCGCGATGTGGGCCGGGCGATCACGACCCTGTTGGCGACCCGGCAGTCGGGGATTTTCCACTTCAGCACCTCCGAACGCCTCACCCGTTACCAGTCGGCCCAGGCGATGGGTGAAATCCTCGGATGGCCGACCAATCACTTGCAACCAAGTTACCAGGTCATCCCGAGAAAAGCCCAGCGACCTCTGGATGCCAGGCTTTCTACTGGCCGATGGACATCCATCGGGGGGTTCCCCGCGACCCCTTTTCGCGAGGTCGTCAAACAATTCCTCGCCACCTTCCCGCAGCTCAACAATCAATAAGCCGGTGGCGCGGCCGGGAAGCGGGAAATGGAGAACAGGAACTGGCTACTGGGAGCTGGGATCTGGGTTCTGGATTCTGGATACACGCATCCGCCTCATCGCTGTCGCTTTCGAATCAGCCGAATCTGAACAGAAGGAAACGAAGGAAACGAAGCCATGGGCGGCAACTGACAACAGAAAACTGGCAACTATATACCCACATGATTTCTATGTCCCTCCGGGCTTGTCGGGCATTTTTTTCTGATTTTCCGGGATTGTGTAACTCGCCAGCGGGCAAAACGATAGTCTGTTGACCTCGATTTTACTAACGGTCCGGCGCTCTGTTAAAACGTTTTAACCCTTTACATCGGCACCGTCTCGCGTAGGTTATCGGGGCGCGGATTGGTGTGGATCCGCCATCGAACTGTAGCATGGCACAGGGTTGTTGCCACCGGGAGCCTGGGTTGTTTCCGGCATGATCCTAATGGGAAAAGGGATGATCATGAGAAAAAATGCGATCAATGAATTCAAGGTGTGGACGTGGTTCATGGCCATCGGTCTGTCCGTTTTGGGCACCGAGTTGGCGGTGAAAGCGAAAAGGCCGTCCCATGATCCGCGCGAGTTGACCCCAGTTGCGAACCGTCAGGACGCCCCAACGGTTGCGGAAACCTCCTCACGCGAGGAGGTCGTCGCCTCCCTGCTGGTCGAAGCCGTCATCCAAGTCGAGTCCGGCGGTCAGCCCGACATGGTCGGTAGCAAAGGCGAGCGAGGCCTGATGCAGGTCATGGAATCCACCTGGAAAGAAACCACCCGCCGCCAATTCGGCCAAGCCATCCCCTTTGCCAAGGCATTCGACCCCGAGTTAAACCGCACCGTCGGCACCGCCTATCTCGCCCATCTCCACCAGTTTCTCCAAGGCCACCGCGAAGAATGGCAGGCCGATGAACGGTCGCTTCTGCTCGCCTGCTACAACGCCGGCCCCCAACGCGTGGCCAAAGCCGGCTTCAAACTCGATAAACTTCCCGCGTCCACCCGCGACTACGTGAGCCGGGCCTCCTCCCTCCACGACAGCTTCCTCCAACACGAATACCTTTCCCTCGCCCCCGGTTCCGCCCAAGGCGAAATGAAGATCGTGCAGTGGCTGCCTTCCCGCGGAATCTGATTGCTCCCGGTCGATGCTTCCAATGATTGGAAAAACCTCCGTACGAGGTTTCCAATCATTGGAAAAACCGCTCCCCCGCCATCACGGCGCGATACGCGTCAGGTTGACCCCCGCCGTGAAATAACCGAACTCGGTGTCGAGTTCGTAGTCGCCGAAGATGTTGGTCGTCGTTATCCGGGTGGCGTAGATCGCTAAACAGTTCCAGTCATCCTCGGGACCGGCCCCGGTAAAGATCGCGCCGGCCACCCGGTTGCTGTTGTCCACATAGAATGAACCGGTCGCGACATCGATCAGGTTGGAGATCCCGGGGGCGAATCCGTCCGGCCGAACCTGGATCACCACGTTGGTGTAGGGTCCAATCGAACCCCGCCACGTTCCTTCCAACGCATCCGGATGCATCACCTTGTGGATCAGCCCGGTGATGTTCAGATACACGTAATTGATCGTCTGCTCATGGATGAACGAACCACTGAACCGGATGACCTCCTCGCTGTCATATACCGTGGCCGCGTACGTTCCGTTGGGCGCGACGTTGTAGTGCCCGGCCGGATTGCCGTCGGTAAACGCGCCGAACATCGTGATCAGGCCTTTGCCATCAAACTTGACGATGCTGGGTTCGCCTTCGTGGTACACGATCCACGGTCCGTCCAGCGCCCGCTCGTTGAAACCCCGGCTGACCCGGTAAGCCATCGGCACAGGAACACTGACCCCGGCATCACGCGTGATGATCACGCTTTGGTTGCTCCAGTTGTTCCACCACGCTCCGGCGGCCAGGTCAGGCGACCACTGCACCTCGTACATGTTCCAGGCCGGAGGATTTGTCCAACTGATGCGGCCGGTGTCGAACGTGGACACCACCACCTCCTGCGCCGGCGCCGGCGGCAACAGGGCGACCAGAATGGTCGTGAGGAAGCAAAATCGCCTGCATTGCTTGTTCATGTCCGTGCCCTCGATTTCCGGGGACGCCACCGTTCAACGGGACGGACACACGCCGTGGACCCGTCGCTCCGGCAACGTCTCCACCAACGTTATTCTAAACCCCATGCCACCCAATCAACAGGGTCAAATCGGTCTGTCCGGCAAAATCAGGGCTATGCGGATTCCGGCCTGCTCCGAAAACACATAAACGGACATTTACTTTTCGGTATGTTCTGCATACGTTTTCGTGTACCCGCACATCGAAACGTTTTGACGAGGCGAGATGAACAGATTGAACCGGCGAAATGCATTTACCTTGATCGAGTTGCTGGTGGTGATTGGAATTATCGCCATCTTGAGCGGTTTGCTTTTGCCCACCATCAACAAGGCGCGCGCCAAGGCCCGTTCAACCCAGTGTCTGTCCAATCTGCGTCAACTGGGCCAAGCCCATGTTCGGTGGGCGTCCGACCACGATGGCCAGATCGTTCCGGCTACGCCGACCCCCTGGACCCTGGCATTGTTGACCAATTACATCAGCGCCTCCATCGCCGAAAGCACCAACGTGAAAAGCGTGATCAACTGCCCGGTGCGCAATGCCGTCACCGGCTCTTCCGCCGCCAATCCCACCCGCAGCTATGGCCTGAACAAAGGCGTGCTGAACGCTAACTGGAACAACCGCTTTTCCTCGATTCCCTCGCCGGGCCGAACCATTCTGGTGTCGGAAATATCGGAAGTGTTGGGCATGGAGTATGGGGCGACATCGGACGGCAAGTCACCCGATACCGGGGGCGGGGCCGACAGCACGATGGCCTTCCGCCACGGTGACACCAACAACTCGAATGTCCTGTTCGCCGACGGCGCGGCGTTTACCCGTACCCGGGCTGAGCTGGTGCTGGAGGTGAGCGGAAAACCGGCCGGCGAGAACAGCCTCTGGCGCTGGTGGTAGGGCCTCGACGGTCGTTTCCGCCGCGGGTTGAACTTTTCGCGGCCGATATTTGTCTAATGTTGCCGAATTTGACCGGATTCCGTTCCGGCCGGATGCAGGAGAAACGACATGAACATGGACAAATGGACCATTAAATCGCAGGAAGCCCTCCAGGCCGCCCAAGCGCTGGCCGAGGCGAAGGGCCATGCCGAGTTATCCCTGGAGCATCTGGCCGTGGCCTTGATTCAACAACCTGAAGGCCTGGTGCGCTCGCTGCTGCAACGCCTGGGCGTGGAACCCGCCGGCCTGGAAAGTGCCCTGGAACAGCATCTGGAACGCCAGCCCAAGGTGGCCGGTTCAGTGGAGCGGTATCCGTCGAAGGCCCTCCGCGCCTCGCTGGAACGGGCCGCCGCGACCGCCCGTACGATGCGCGACGAGTTCGTCAGCGTGGAACATCTCCTGCTCGCGGCATTGGAGGAAAAGGATAGTCCTTTCGTCGCGCTGGCGAAAAAAGCCGGCCTGACCCATGAAGCGGCCCTGAAAGCGATGCAGGCCGTTCGCGGCAACCAGCGGGTGACCGACCAGAATCCCGAAGACAAATATGAGGTGCTGAAAAAATACGGTCACGACCTGACCGAGCAGGCCCGGCGCGGGAAGCTCGATCCGGTCATCGGTCGCGACACGGAAATCCGCCGCGTGATCCAGGTGAGATCGGAAGAGCACACGTCTGAACTCCAGTCACCTTGTAATCTCGT
>ERZ761603.2714-NODE-2714-length-11893-cov-9.634567_pt1 | contig 11893 bp, 10 predicted proteins | sample MGYA00511879_ERZ761603 | MGnify/ENA primary metagenome ERZ761603 (study PRJEB28899, sample SAMN02850040) | bioreactor sludge metagenome | biome: EBPR Sludge; feature: EBPR Bioreactor; material: flocular biomat | place: Australia: Thorneside Wastwater Treatment... | reverse complement strand
TTTCAGGGTTTCCTTTCTTTTGGCATCATCCTGAATATCAATTGATAGAAATTCGAGGCCTCCGGAAGGCTTTTGACGAACAAGCCTGAGTACCCATTGGCCTTCAGATTTAAAATTGACGAAATAATAGTTCTTATAGAATTTAACTACCAATGAATCACTCAGATGGCCGCTACCCAACCAATCGTTGTCATTTACATCCTTAAAATGATAACCCCACGATTCAATAATCAGTGTATCCGATTCTTCACCCGTCCTTTCATCGTATGATAGATAATGTCCTCGCAGATTTACAGGCACTTCAGTTAATGGTTTGACGCCAGCCGGTTGAGGGACTTCAAAGGATATTTCTTTGCAGGAGACTAAAACCAAAGACCAAAACAATATCAATAAAGATGCCTTCATGACTGATAGGATTGAATTAAAGTTAATGGATTTGTGGCGGAATGGGATGGACTTGGCCCTCTTTTAACCATTCAAAAGACAGTTTCTTTCAATTTTGAGATTAATGACTACTTTCAAGTTCTAATTTCAAATTCAAACCGTATGAAGACGTTTTTCACTATTTCCATGTTCCTGATGCTTGTTTTCTGTGTCAATGCACAAAAACAAAAAGATAAGGTTGACTTTAAGGTAAACTACGACAAGGAAATTGAAACCCTGACCAAGAACAAAGCCATTCAACAGGCTTTCAGAGTGATAGATGAACTTGAGCCTCAGACTACTCAGGATTTGATTTTACTGACTGAAATCCCGGCCCCTCCATTTATGGAAACTGCCCGAGGGTTACAATTCAAAAAAATGCTGGAGGAGGCAGGCGCAGATAAGGTGTGGATCGATGAAGTAGGAAATGTAATTGCTTTGAGAAAAGGTAAAGTACCAGGGAGGGTGGTGGCACTGGATGCCCATCTTGATACGGTTTTTCCCGAAGGGACAGATGTAAAAGTGAAAATAATCGGGGATACACTAAAGGCACCGGGTATTGGTGACGACACGCGTGGCTTGGCAGTGGTGATTGCTGTGTTGCGTGCAATGGAAAGCGCTAACGTTGAAACGTCTGCAGACGTGGTGCTTATTGGCTCGGTAGGTGAAGAAGGGTTGGGTGACCTGAGAGGTGTAAAACATATTTTTGAAAAAGGTGACTTAAAAATTGACTCCTGGATATCCATTGATGGTGGAGAAATTGGCAGAATGGTAACGGGTGGGCTTGGATCTATTCGATACAAGGTAACCTTCCATGGGCCGGGGGGTCATTCATGGGGAGCGTTTGGCCTGGCTAATCCACATCATGCAATGGGAAAAGCCATAGATATTTTTTCAGAAGAGGCCTCTAAATTCACTGCTACTGGCTCGAAGGTTAGTTTTAATGTAGGTAGAATTGGAGGAGGGACTTCTGTCAACTCGATTCCTTTTGAATCGTGGATGGAGGTGGATATGCGTGCCATAGAGCCTGAACGTTTGAAAAAAATAGACGAGATATTCAATGCATCCATGAAAAGAGGATTGGAAGAATACAACAGTGGAGTGAGCAAAGGAGAAAAACTTACTTTGGAAATTGAAATGATCGGTTTGCGACCATCGGGCGTTCAAACCAGCGAACTGCCAGTAATACAACGTTCGATGGCGGCAGCCAAATATTTTAAAGCCGATGCCTCCATTTCACCTAGTTCTACCAATTCCAATATTCCTATTTCATTAGGAATTCCCTCGATTACCATTGGTCGTGGAGGTATAGGAGGTGGAGCACATTCACTTGACGAATGGTGGATCAATCAAAATGGTGCAGAAGCCATTAAATTTGCGTTGCTTCTCACGGTGGCAGAAGCTGGAATTGCAAAATAAAATCCCTAATCCGGTTTCTTAAATAGGAGCTGAGGGGCCTTAATAAGGAGAGGTACTCCATAAAATAATATCATGGCGTAAGCCATGAAGGAATATCCTTTTGCGATTAAGTTGATGATTCCTACCTGTGCCAAGAACATGGCTGCAATCAGCGCAATGAGAGAGATCAAAGCTTTATGAAGTCCTGAAAGGTGGTTTTTGTTCTTTTGAAATACTTCAGCGTCAACTCTTCCGATGAAGGCATGGATAATGCCTGTTGCGGTTTCTACCAAAGTCCACCCAACAACGATACCAAAGATAACAATGAAGACTGGCCCAAAAGGTTCAAGCATTTTCAACCACGGCACAGCGGCTCCCAGGACGTCTGAATCAGGATAGTAAGCCATTATGGCCACATAGGTAAGGAACCAGGGGATAGTCATCAACAGGCCCGCAATGACTCCAGAGATAATGCTTTCTCTTCTGGAATGAATTTGTTTAAGGGTAAAAAGAGTTGAAGGATAAACCGCGAGGTTGTAACCAACATAGGTGATACCTGTCCAGATTAAAAAGAACATGTCATTCGATTCAGTTTCAAAACTTGTATTCCAATTGAAAAAAACATCGAATACTTGTGATGAACGACTTGAAAAAACAGCAATGCCAAAAACCGTATATGCGCCAAATAAGGCAATTGTTCCTATCGTTTTCATTCTGGCAATAAAGTTTTCACCCATATAGTTAAGAAAACCAACCAGGAAAATGATGAGTACAATACCTATCCAAACATTGAACCCCAACGTACTGTTTAAAATTTCCCCTGCTGCTGACGCCATCACCGCGATGATCAAGACCCCAAGGATTAAGTAGGAAATTTCATATGCTATCCATCCCCTTCCAATCAATCTTTTAAGAAGAGATTTGTAGTCGTACACATTCCATTGGCGGCAAGCCTCGAAAGTGAGTATGGCCAAAAGAGAAAAACCTGCTAATATGGCAAGTCCACTGATCCAACCGCTGGCACCAAATCTTCCTCCATATTCCACAATTTCTCTTCCTGTAGCAAAACCTCCGCCAATTAAGACAGATTGAAGAATAATACCAGGCAGCATAATTCTTGAAAAACGCGAGCGCATGTTAGGGATGGATGACATCAGTCTATAATTAAGCAGATAAGATACAAGATTGAAATCAATTCATGCGAACCACTTATGCAAATGGCAGCCTATAAACTGGTGTAGATAATGAGTGCCAGTGATACAACCGCAATCAAAAGCCAGAGGCCAATACCAAGCAGGAGGGGTTTCGTTCCTACCATTTTGATCGAGGAGAGGGATAGACCGGTACCTATTAGAAATAATGTCAATGTCATTCCTTTTTTTGCAACAGGCACTATCCAAGTTCCTATTGAATGTACCTGCGTTGAAAACGTGTTGAATGTCATAGCTACCACGAACAACAAAATGAAGTAAGGAAATTTTACCTTTTTGTCTTTTTTAAGTGCAATGGCTATCACCAATGAAAGTGGTACTATCCAGAGTGCTCGCCCCAGTTTTACCGTAGTAGCAATTTTCAACGCTTCGTGACCAAAGGTTTGGGCAGCACCAACTACCGAACTGGTATCATGGATGGCAATAGCGGACCAAACACCAAATTGTGATTGACTTAATTCAAAGGCATGACCGAAAATAGGGAAAATGATAAGCGCAATTGCATTCAAAACAAAGACTGTACCTAATGCCATGGTCATCTCCTCTTCCTTGGCATCAACAATGGGAGAGATGGCTGCGATGGCACTTCCACCACATATTGCTGTGCCTACAGCAATGAGTAAGGAAATATTTTTGTTCAGCTTTAGCCATTTGCCTGCGAGCCACCCTACACCAAGCGTTGCTACGATGGTAATTACCGTGAGCCAAAATCCTTCCTTACCCACCTCAGCGGCATCATAAAGATTAATACCAAAGCCTAAGCCAATTATGGAGAGTTGCAGTAACAATGGGATGGCTCTTCGGTTGAAAAATGGAAAAGGGTGTCCCAATGTTTGCGACAATACAATGCCAGAAAGCAGCGCCAAAGGCGGACTAAAAAAAGGAGTAAAGCACAATACGACAATGGCAAAGAAAATAGCAGCTGCTGCGATTTTCTTATTGGAATGTTTAGGAATAGTTCAATTCGGTTATTCAGGCAAATATTGAGATGCTTACGGCTCAAAGCAAATGCCAATTGGTTATTCTGGATTACTTTAAGTTATCGTATCACCTATCTGAACGGAAGTCATAGAGATACTGCCCATTATCGTTTTATTGTTGAATAAACTGAGCGTTTCATTTTTTTCCTGAAGGGCAAGGATGTAAAGAAGAGGAAGGTAGTGCTCAGGCGTAGGAATAGATAACTCCATTTCCTTGCCCCCCAGCCTGTAGTCGACAAGGGCTTTATGATCTCTGTCAAGCATCAATTTTTGCATTTTTTCACTAGCTGCGATTGCCCATTCATAACCTTCATGAGGTTTCTTCCAATCGATTACCCTAAGGTTATGTACCATATTACCGCTTCCAATAATCAATACTCCCCTCCTTCTGAGGGCGTTGAGCTCTTGTGCCAGTTGATAATGATAAGCAGCAGGCTGTGTGCGATCCAGACTCATTTGAATGATAGGAATATTTGCCTGAGGGTATAGGTGCCTGACAACGCTCCAGCTTCCATGATCCAGGCCCCATTCATAGTCCATTGCTACCTCAGTACTTTGGATAGTTTGCCTGGTAACTGTTGCTAGTTCCGGACTTCCCGGGGCTGGATATTGAACATCAAAAAGTGATTTTGGGAAACCATAAAAATCATGGATAGTTTTGGGCGATTCCATGGCTGTAACCAAGGTTCCATTTGTTTCCCAATGGGCAGAAATGCATAAAATCGCATTTGGCTTTGGAAGGTGTTCACCGGTTTTCTTCCAACCTTTTACAAACCCGTTCTCCTCAATGGCATTCATAGGACTGCCATGCCCTAGAAATAAAGCAGGGAACTTTTCTGTTGGTTTAAATGGATCCGTGAGTTGACGTAAATTCATTTACTCTTCATCAGTTTTTCCAGTGCTTCTGGCGTGCGGGGCAATGCTTTAGAAAGTATCTCAACACCGGTATCGGTCACCAACACTTCATCTTCTGTAAACACCGCAATATTCTTATCATGGTTGTAATACCATGGCTCAACAGTGAAGACCATACCAGGAGCAAGTTTTGCGTGTGAATCATTAGGGTCGCCAGTACTTAATCCCAAATGATGTCCAAAGAAGAGACCCACTTGCATGTATTTTTTTTCGTTGTCTGGGATAACAGCGTCTGCTACTTTTTTCAATTCGGCAAATGTAACACCAGGTTTTATGGCAGCGATGATGGCATCCGAAACAGCTGTTTCCATTGTAAGTATTCTTTTTTGCTCGTCTGAAAACTTACCCGAAACAGGAAAGGTTCTCCCAATATCACTTACGTAGTTTTTATATTCACAACCAACATCGAAAATAACAAGTTCGCCATTTTCCATTTTTCGATTTCTTCTTTCGTAGTGTGAGGCCAGGATACGCCAGGGCCAGAGTGAATTAGGTCCCGATTTGATAATGGAAGCAAATGCAATTCTCGGAGACCCTAATCGCTTAAAAGTTGCCTCCATTTCTGCTTCCAGGGTGCGTTCATCTACACCAGCTTTGATATACTTTACAGCTGCTTTTATACCCTCAACAGTGATGTCAGCTGCTTTTCTTAGTGTTTCAATCTCGATTGGAGATTTGATTATACGTAAATGCCCCACGTCTTCATAGGCACTTTCAATTTGAATTATAGGGAAAGTTTGTTGCAAATGATAGATCAACGCCTGCTCACTGCTCCATGAACTGATATAGGATGTTTTAATTTCATTTATTTCTCCCGGCACGAGGCTATTGAAATTCACTTTAAATTTTCGGTGCGCATCAACATTTGACTTGATGAACTCGTCCAGCTCTTCAAAGGGTCTTATATCAATAATTCCACTTTTCACTTTTAATTCTGGATCATCACCAAGTGGACGACCCGGAAAATCATTTTTACGTGAAGCAGCTTCAAATCGAAAATCGGTATGAGGTGCAAAAAGAATTATTTGATCGTTATAAGAATTGATTACCAACATTGAGTTAGGAAACTCAAGTCCGGTAAAATAGTTGAAATCATCCAGTTGCCTGAATGTCTCACCGTTTGACAAACCATCCCTTGAGGGACATAAAAAGATTCCACTATCGGTTGATTTCAACTCTGCCATCATCTTAGCTCTCCTTTGCGTATACTCTTCCTTAGGAAATGGAAGCGAGGTCCATTCAAAATACTGCTGTACCTCAGTTTGCTGAGCAAGCGAAGATTGAACTGTAACAAGCGCTACAATGATAAATAGAGCAGTAAGTGAGCGTGAGTGCATGATGATAAATTGAGTGTGAAGAAAGGAACAGCAAGTTAACAGATTTTGAGTCCGTATGTATAATTCAATGAATGGGGATTGGCAAGAATGCTTATATTCGAAATAACCTAAAAAATATACCTATGAAGACATTCTGTACAGTGCTCTTTTCAGTTGCACTCACAATAGGCTTTGCGCAAGCCCCAAAATGGTCATCAAAAAAAATAGCAGCTGTTAAGACCGAGGCATCCAACAAAATTCAAGATCGAGCTAAGCTGGCGCAGGTGATGGTAGATAAAGTATTTAGCTTTTCAGAACTTGGATTTCAGGAGTATGAAACGGCCAAATACATCACCGGCATATTGAAGGAAAACGGATTTACCATAGAAATGGGAATTGCAGGAATTCCTACTGCATGGGTGGCAAAATGGGGAAATGGAAAGCCTGTAATCGCTTTGGGAAGCGATGTAGACTGCATTCCAAAAGCCTCACAAAAGCCAGGCGTTGCTTATCATGATCCAATCATTGAAGGCGCTCCGGGGCATGGCGAGGGTCACAACTCAGGCGTGCCGCTTAATGTGCTGGCGGCAATTACAGTAAAAGAAATAATGGAGCGCGATAAAATACCGGGCACACTGATGGTGTGGCCTGGCATTGCAGAAGAACAATTAGGAACCAAAGCATATTACACCAGGGATGGATACTTTGATGATGTAGACGTTTGTCTGTTTACCCACGTAAGTTCCAATCTCAGCGTTTCGTGGGGCGAGGCATCGGGTACAGGTTTAATTTCAGTTGAATACACTTTCAACGGTGAAGCGGCCCACTCTGCCGGAGCACCATGGAGAGGACGCAGCGCAGCAGATGCTGTTGAATTAATGAGTGCCGGATGGCAATATCAACGTGAGCACCTCGATCCTTTGCATCGATCGCATCATATTATTTCCAATGGAGGAGATCAACCCAATGTAGTTCCATCCAAAGCTTCCATCTGGTTTTACTTCCGTCAAATCACCTACCCTGAAATTATGGCGCTTTATGAAAAAGGAAACAAGATGGCAGAAGGCGCAGCGATGATGACCAACACTTCTGTGGAGCGAAGAATTTTGGGATCGGCATGGCCCAGGCATTACAATAAAACGGTAGCAACTACAATGTATGAAAACATAAAGGCTGTTGGCCTTCCTACATGGAGTAACGAAGATCAAATGCTTGCCAGAGCCGTACAACGTGAAGTAAATTCTAAGCGTGATACCACTGGAATGCCTAGTAAAATTGAAGAGCTGGAAGGTCCGATTACAAGACCTCAAAGCGGAGGGTCCGATGACATTGGTGATATTTCATGGAAAGTACCAACAATCACACTGGGTTATCCTTCAAATATACCAGGGCTGCAAGGACATCATTGGTCCAACGCCATTGCTATGGCTACCCCTATCGCACACAAAGGTGTGGTGGCTGGCGCCAAAGTACAGGCAATGACTATTTTGGATTTATTGACAAGACCAGAGTTGGTGGCAAGTGCATGGGATTATTTTAAAAATGAACAATCCAGCAAAATAAAGTATCAACCTATGATCAGCAAGGATGATAAACCAGCCATTCATTTGAACGAAAAAATCATGAAAGAATTCAAACCAGAGCTCCAAAAATACTATTATGACGAAACAAAATACAGCAGCTACTTGGAGCAATTGGGAATTACTTACCCTACTTTGAAGAAATAACAACTGCTAAAAATAAAAGTCGCCTGACCTAATGGTCGGGTGACTTTTTTTATTCTTCGTAAAAGTCTATCAACGATCCGAAGTAGACCTCGTTCCATCCTTCTACAATGTCTTCATAAGCTTCATCTGGAATATTGGTATGTCTTAATTCTGCAGACGTTCCTTTTTGATGTTGATGAAGCACTATGGTGACGATGCTTGGTTCTGCCTGTTCACCGAAATACCACTCCTGAACAATTTTTTTTCCCGTTATAAATTCAAGATTTTTTCCAGTGATGCTTCCCTCCCAAAGAGAAAATTCAGAGCCGACCTCTGTGGACATGATAGCCTCCTCGCCAGACCACAAATGAAGAGTAGCTGGATTGGTTAAAGCAAGGAAAACATCTTCAGGCGCGGCAGGAATAATAAAATACTTTTTATAATCTTTCATCTTTAGCTATAAATCGATGGTATGACATGTAATCAGCAAATTAATGCCATTTCGGCATTACAATTGCTTTCAATGGTGACGTTCTAATTTTCTTTAAATTTGAATTTAAATAACCATCATTCTAAATACTGTTATGATTAACAAAAAGTATCTCATTGTTGTGGGGCTGGCTTTTTCGTTCGGATTGACGCCCGTTTCCGGACAGATTTTGAACAAAATAAAGGAAAAGGCATCCAAAAAGGCAGAACAAGCCTTGGACAAGAAGCTGGGCATTGGTGATGACAATTCGAAAAACCCCAACAATCCTGGAGGTGGACCTGGCTCGCCAGGCAACCAGGGTAACAACCCTGGCAATACTACAGGCGGAGGATTGATCACAACCCCGCCAGATGTGGAGCAAAACATAGCGGATGCACAGAGCGCTTACAAATCCGGTAGCTATGGAGAAGCTCGCTATGCAGTGCAGCAGGCTATGTTGGGTGTAGAAATGGAAATCGGAGATAAAGTGCTGAAGTCACTCCCAGAATCGATTAGTGGGTTGAATAAAGATGCAGCTGCTGATCAAGTGACAAGCACGGGTTATGGATGGGTTGGGCTTACCATTAAGCGTGAATACAACAACAACAATGACAAGGAGTTCAGGGTAACAGTAGCCAACAATGCCATGTGGATGTCGGCACTGAACATGTATATGTCAGGTGGTGGCTATGCTCAAACTACCGGAGGTGAGCAGAATTGGAAGCAAACCAAGCTGAAAGGAAATAGAGCTATAATCGAATACGATGAATATAGTGGATACAAACTGAGTGTTCCCTTGGGGCAGTCTTCTCTTGTTGTTTTTGAAGGAGTCAACTTTGCAACAGAAACCGATATGATGAAAGCGGCCGAAGCTGTGGACATTGAGGGTATCAAAAAAATGTTGGGGGAACAATAAAAATTAAGGATTACTAAGATGAAAAATATTTTTACACTAATTGTACTCAGTCTTTCCCTATCAGTAATGGCGCAAGACTTTGATAAGAATGTAGCTACAGCTAAATCGGCTTATTCTTCAGGTGATTTGGAAAACACGCGATTTGCTCTGGAGCAGGCGTTGCACGAACTGGACATTGTAATTGGAAAGGAAATTTTGAAGCAACTGCCAACCAAGTTGGGCGCAGTAAGCTACAATGAGAAGGAGGATAATGTAACAGGAGGTTCTGGAATAGGTACAGGCTTGTTTGTTCACCGTTCATTTGGTCAATACCCCAACTCCGGCAAAATAGATGTGATTAACAATTCACCCCTGATTACTTCGATCAATGCGATTCTTGCTATTCCTTTTATTGGCAATTCTGGCGATGGCACACAGAAGGTAGTGAAAATTCAGGGGTATAAGGCGGTGTTGAACAGGAATGCCAATGAAGAAACAGGCAAGACGGGTTATACATTGCAAGTACCCATGAACAACACTTTATTTACATTAGAAATGGATGACACCAATGAAAATGAAATTCAATCATTGGCCAATGCCATTCCATTGAACAAGATTGCTCAGATGGCACAATAATATTTCTTTGGATAATTAAATTGAGGGCTGTCACAACGACAGCCCTTTTTTTATAATCTTTCTTCCAACCTCCCGGTGATTTACCTGATGAGTCGATGCCATATATTAAGGAAAACAGACAAACCGTATTTAGAACAACAGATGTAATTGCGATGATGTTCTTCTTTTCTGTTAAATTGAAACTTGTATTATAACTTATGAGATTAATCGTTTTACTTGGCATTTGCCTTTGTGCATTCAGGCTTTCGGCCCAACATCCTCAAAATATTATTAGGGAAGAAATTAAAATTCCCATGCGTGATGGTATTCAATTAGGAGCCATAGTGTATCGTCCGGATCAGCCGGGGAAGTTTCCGGCTATTGTTTATCGTACTCCCTATGGTGTTGACGACTATGATGCTTATGCACAGTTTCCGCTTAAAGCAGCAAAACAGGGCTATATCGTTTTTCTTGTAGATGTAAGGGGCAGATACAGAAGTGAGGGTGAATTTGTTGCTTATAAAAATGAAAAGCAGGATGGCTATGACGTAATCGAATGGGTAGGAACATCTGAATACTGTAATGGGAAAGTGGGAACCTACGGTGGCTCCTACCCAGGCATAGTACAATGGCTGGCCATGTCGCAAAACCCGCCTCATCTGGTAGCGGCTGCACCGGAAATGACACCTATCAGTAGCCACCATTTCTTTTACTACGGAGGTGCGTTTTCAATGCCATGGCTGGACTGGTTCATGCCATACATTTTTGCTGATAAAAGAATGAGAGCCAATGATACATCCGGGGCTTGGGATGATGCAACAGCCGAAGAACAGTGGGTGAGCAGCGACAGAAGGAAGTGGTATGCCTACAGACCACTGATAGATTTACCCATTTTGAAAAAGTATGCGCCAGAGTATTTTGAATGGTTATCTCATCCTGATAAATCAGCCTGGTGGGATTTTGTAAATGTTGAGGAAGACTTTATAAATTTCAAAACTCCCGTTTTCTTGCTTAGTGGTTGGTATGATGCCGGCTATGGCCCGGAAGGAGCTACACGGGCCTTCCGCAAGATGCAAAGCGAAGCGGCCAGTGAAGCGGCTAAGAAAAATACCCGATTAATCTTGGGCCCATGGAATCACACATCATTGCATACTCGCAAAACACATTTTGGAGAAATGGAATTTTATGAATCGGCAGGACTTGACTATGACACTGAACTGCTAAACTGGTTTGATGAACAGTTGAAAGGGATAGCTAATCAAAGCCAGCTTCCACCAGTAAGTATTTTTGTGATGGGTGCCAATAAGTGGAGGGCCGAAGAAAAGTGGCCACTTAGCAATGCAGTTGCAACCGACTTTTATTTACACAGTAGTGGAAACGCAACAATAGACAAAGCTGATGGTAAACTTGTCAAAGAACAACCTAAGCAACAGAAAGGAGACACATATATATTTGATCCTGCTAACCCATTATGGGATATATCCTACGAAAAATCATACCCCTATGATCAACGAGACATTGAGAATAGAAAAGACGTTGTCGTTTATACCTCAGCCCCGTTACAAGAAGAAATGGAGATAATAGGAGAGGTAGTGGCGGAACTTTTTGTGAGCTCGTCTGCTCGCGATACCGATTTTTCCATCACTCTTACCGATGTTTACCCAGATGGAAAATCAATTAATTTATCCGGAATGGATGCAGGGTATTTAAGGATGCGCTATCGCAATGGTTTTGAAAAGCAAGAACTCATGAATCCTGGAGAAATATATAAGATTAAAATAGGACAATTGTATACGGCTAATCTATTTAAGAAAGGACATCGGATTAGAATCCAAATTACAAGTAGCAAGGCGCCACACTACGACCCTAATCCAAATACAGGCACAGAAATTGCATCGGAGAAAAACTTAATTCCTGCCGCTAATACCATTCACCATTCAAATAAATATCCGTCTAAAATAATTC
>ERZ761603.2713-NODE-2713-length-11894-cov-18.873891_pt1 | contig 11894 bp, 14 predicted proteins | sample MGYA00511879_ERZ761603 | MGnify/ENA primary metagenome ERZ761603 (study PRJEB28899, sample SAMN02850040) | bioreactor sludge metagenome | biome: EBPR Sludge; feature: EBPR Bioreactor; material: flocular biomat | place: Australia: Thorneside Wastwater Treatment... | reverse complement strand
TCGCGCTGTAGAAGGCGCGCACGGCATCCACGCCCGAGGTGCCCACCTTCCACTTGTTGGTGTTGCCGTCGATGTCGGCCCGCACGTAGGTGCTGTAGGTGTCCGACAGGAAGGCACCACCGGTGAAGGTGCACGTCTTGGTGATCGTGCCGAAGATGATCGGCGCGTAGGTGGTGCTGGCCGTCTGCACGACGCAGTAGCACCAGCCGTCGCCGCCGAAGAGGAAATACTCGGCGCTGCCCGACAACTGGGTCAGAGAGTACGAACCCGAGGCGACGGTCTGCGATCCGTAGGCCAGCCCGCTGTTGAAACTGGTCGAACCGTACCAGGCGACGTAGCTCGCGTAGGAATGCAGATGGACGTACTGGCCTGTCGCCGCGTGTTGCAGGTGCAGCCGGTAGTAGCCCGCGTCGGCCTGATACATCAACTGCGTGTAACCGCAGGAGCCGGTGGCGAAGAGCCGAATCTTGTCGAGGAGGTCGTTCGGCGAGGTGGTGATGCCGGATTGAAATGCCATCGTTTATCTCACGCGAGCCGCATTACGCAAGCTTTAGGGCCCAGTAGTCGCTGTAGCCGGTGCGGAACACGTCCTGCACCACCAGGTGATCGACGCCGCCGACGCTGATGATGTTCTCCACCGCATTCGCATAACCGGGAACGCAGTAGCAACCGTCCATCTCGCCCAGCCCGGCGAGAATGAAGGGCAGCAGCGGGTAGGAGCCGTCCGGGCATTCCCGGGTATTGCTGCCCCAACTGTTCGGCCACATCGCCGACACACCGGTCCAGACGCCAGTCGGCGCGTAGTACGCGCCCGAATACCCAGACGACTTGGGCAGGTGATTGCGGTATTGGTACGAATTGCTCCAGCGCGTCGAACTGTTGTACGTGCCGCCGACCAGGAGCGGATACGGGTACTGGCCCGGCGTGGCATAAGGCAGGAACAGGCCCAGGTGCATCATCTCGTAGTAGGTGCCGGTCTTGGCCACCATCACGATGCGACGACCGTTGGCCACGATCCAGTAGGGCATGGCGGACGCCATCAGCAGCGCGTAGAACGTGCCGCTCGGGTTGTACTGGCCATCGAAGGTCTGCGCCGCATTCCAGCCGACGAAACCACGGAGTTTCCAGTTGCCGTAATCCGCGCCGGCCTCGCTGAGAATTCCGACGTTGATCTGATCGGTACTGGCCAGTCCCGGGCCCTGCAGCACCAGTTCGGCGGGCGGCCCCGGCACCCAGCGCAGCACCGACCAGCGCTCGTTGGCCGGCAGCATGTCTTGGGTGACGAACTGCTTGAGACGGTTCAGCAGGTCGAGATAGTCGGTGGCGGTGCCACTCGTAAAAGCCATGGCTTACCTCAGCAATTCCCGCACGGCGGAACCGTTGCGCGAGAGCACATTGAGAATGGTTTTTTCACCGGCGGCGGAATTCAGATAGTCGGCCGCCATGCCGGGATCGATAACGTTGACGATGCGTACCGCTTGCGACGGTGCGGCAGCCGGGGCTTGGGCGACATCCGGTACCAAGCCGCCGTCGGCGAAGGCCAGGCGGGGCCCAGACCAGCGTGGCCCGAACAAGCCGCCATTCAGGGCGTGCAGAAAGTCCACGCCCACCCGGCGCACGGCGTCAGCGCGCAGGACATACTCCCCGGCGGACAGTCGTGCCGGAATGGAATCCGATGTCGTGGTGCCCGGCCCGGTGACGTAGCCGCCCGAAGCAAAGCCGGCCCATTGAAACAGACCCGAGATCAGGCCACCCAAGCCTCCACCACCCTTGCTCGTCCCGCCGAACAACTCCTCGGCAATCTTCTGCGCGGCGATACGGTTGATGGCCGAGAGCACCGAGCGGGCGAAGTCGGCAAAGGCATCCTTGGCCGATTTCGCGCCCGAGCCAATCTGCTCGAACATCGTGGCGAAGGCATTCTCCACGTCACCGTTGATGCGTGTGGCGACGTCGTCGGCTGCGGTCTTCAGGCCGGCGACTTCCACCTTGAGGCGCGCCACCCGGTTGATGGCCTCCTCCGATCCGGTGGCGGCGGCTAGTTCCTGCATCTTCGGGATCAGGCCTTCCACTTCGGCGGCGGTCTTCTGGTGCAGTTCGAGCACGCCGCGTCGCATCTGAGACTCGGTGAGCATGCCGGCATCCTTCTGCACCTGCAGTTCCCGCTCGCGGATGGCCATGCGCTCGGTGACGGTCTGATACTGGCGCTCGAGCTTGCCGAGTTCAGCCAGATCGGCTTCGACGTTGATCAGACGACCGACATCGGCCGCCCCAGCGGTATCCCCCACACGCTGCAGCTTCTCGATGAGCGGCTGGTACTCGCGTTCCAGGCGCGCCCGGGTGACATCCACGCCAGCGCCGCCGCGAATTTCAGCCAGCCGGTCGCGCACGCGGGCGAGCTCATCGGCCAGTTCCTTCTCGGCCTTGGCGGCCGCGTGGGCATTGACCACTTCGACCTCGCCGCGCTTCATGTTGAGCACGGTGATCTCGCCTTCGAGTTTCTTGACCTCGGCCTTGGCACGCAGGCGCTGCGCCTCGTCCTTGCCGCCGACCGCTACGGCCGATTGGGCTGCCAACTCCTGCCCTTTGGCCGCCAGTTCCTGATCGATGGCCTGCTGCTCGATCTGCGTCTTGCGGGCGTAGTAGTCGCGGATCGACACGAGACGGTCGTCGAGCGCGCGATCCAGCGCCGATTTCTGCAGATCGAGTCCTTCCTTCAAGACCTTGAACTCGGACTCGGCTTGTGCCTTGACTATGGCCAGTTGCGCACCGGTCGTATCCTTCTCGGCGCCACCGGCAGCCTTCTTCTCGCATTTGCCATTGACCCACTGGCCACCGGAGACAACGCACGCGATGCGCTGCATGTCCTCGGTCGGTTTGCCGGTCGGGGTCTTTTCCTCGGGGCGCTTCGGGCTGGTCAGTGCATCCAGCCGTTGCTTGGCCGCCGTCAGTTCCTGTTCCCATTGGGCGAGGTTCTTCCGCAGCGTTGCCATCGCCGCGTCGTTGAACTTGACGTCGAAAGGCATGAACGGCACCGGTGCCTTGCCGGAATCGACCTTCTTGCGCGTCGAATCGACCAGTTCCTGAATCCGCGCGACCTCGTCACGAGCGCGCTTGATATCGGTACCGTTGAAGATCAGATTGCCGACCCCACCCAGACCGACCCACAACGCCTTCAGCGTTCCGGCCTCGTTGGCCGCCTCGCGCATGGCATTGGTGATGTTGGTCAGTTCCGGCAGGAAGTCGCGGGCAAGCGCAATACCAAGCGAGGAGCTGGATGCTTTGAGTGCCGTGAGATTGTCGTTGAACGCTTCGGCAGAACGCGCCGTTTCCGTGGTGAGCTTCAAGCCCAGCCGTTCGGACTCGGCGGTCAGCTGGTTGATACCAGCCGCCCCCTGGTTCAGGAACGGGATCATATCCATGCCGCTCTTGCCGAAGAGCTTCACGGCCAGCGCCGTCTTGACCGCTCCATCTTCCAGGTTGGCGAAGACGTCCGCCACCTGCAGCAGCACCGCTTCGGTGGATTTCATGCTGCCGTCGGCATTCTTGACGGAGACACCCAAGGACTCGAACACCTGCGCCCCGTCGCCGATGCCAGTATTGGCTTCGGTGATGTTCTGCGAAAGCCCCTTGATCCCCTTCTGCAAGGTCTCCAGGCTCACATCCGACAGTTGCGCGGCGAAACGCAGGGTCGACAAGGCCTCGACCGAGATGCCGATCTTCTGCGAGAGCTTGTTCAGATGATCGGCCGCATCGATGGCGTTCTTGATCATCGCGGCAAAGCCGGCGACCGAGAGCGACACACCAAGCCCGGCGAGCAGTCCCTTGACCCGGTTCGACTCGTCACCGAGCTTGGCCAGGTTGCCGCGAATCGAGTCGAAGGCCGAGCGGGTCTGGTCGACGGCGGTGATCAGAAGTTGAGCACGATCCTGGGTCACGACGGGTTCATCTCTCTCAAATCTTGTTCAATTGCTTTTCGATGGCGAGGGCCAGGACGGACAATTGGCCGCGTACTGCGCCTTCCAGATCGAAGCGGCGTTTCAGGGTGACGTTCGGCACCAGCACCGCGATGGGAATCTCCGTGCCGCGCTTGATGGATTTCGCACCAGTACGGCTCCGCTCGGCGCGCTTGAAGCGGCGCAACTCGCTCTGGTTTTCCTTGATGACCTCGGCCATCAGAATGACCTTGCCGCTCTTCTGGATGAAGTAGGCATTGCCGGTGCGCAACAGACCATCGATCACGCGCCGGAATGCCTTGCGCCCGATGCGCTGATGCTCGGGCAGCAGCGGAATCAGCATCCGGCCGGAAAGGGTGCCGCCCCGGACATGGATGCCCAGCCACGGTATCCGCGATCCGATGAGCAGCGCCGGCAACCTATCCGGATCTCGGTCATAAACCCGTGCGCGCAATGACTTCACGAATGCCGCCTTCCTCACCGTGAAATCGGCATTCATCCTGCTGCGCACGGCATCGGCCATGGGTTTGCCACCCGACTGCATTCCGGCCGCGACCGCCTTGTGGATGGCAGCCTGCTTCTGCTTTGACCAGGCGTCGAGCTTGGACTTATCCAGCAGACCGGTCGTGATCAGGGAGAGCTTCAGCACGACAGCGCCTTCAACATTCGACGCAACGACTCACTACTGCCTTGACTGCCGGTCGCGGTCACCGACAGGAGATTCGCCAGTTGCCTGGACTCCTGCCGGTCGATGGCGGCAAGAAACGCATCGGTTTGTGCCAGCGTGTAGTCAAGGATGTCGCCGTAGGCGTGACCCGCGCCGATCAATCGTTGGATGGCATTGCTCCAGGGTTCTGGCGTTCGAGGGTCTGCCCGATCCGCGCTGCTGCCTGAGTTACGCTCGGCAACAGGCGCTGGATAAAAAAATCGGCATTCACCTCGAACACGGATTCGGCCAGGCGCACAGCCTCGTCAAGATCGAGGCTCGCAACCCAGTCGCGCGGACGGCGCGAAGCGATAGCAATCGCCTCGATGACGGCCTCGCCATGATCAGCCAGTAGCGCCAACCAGTCGGGCGAAGCCGAGAGGCTGGCGGCGATGGGTTGCACAGCCCGGGCGAATGCCGGCAGATCCCCGACCTTGATTGGCGTGAGATCGATGCGCTCGCCCGTGATTTCGACGAACGCGGGCACCGGCGGCAACACCGCGAATGTGTCGTTTCCCATCACAGCAGCACGATCCGGCCGAACTGGCCGAGCGCCCCGGCAGCCGGCTTGGTGAGATCAGCCAGCACCTGGCCCGACAGTTCGAACTTCATCAGTTCGGTGCCGATCACCGACAAGTCTTTCGCCGGATTGATGGCCACCCGGTAGAGATCGATCACCACTTCCTTGTTGCTGTCGGCGGTATTGAGTCCCTCGAAGCGAACCCAGCGCTCGGGCAATGGCTGGGTGAACATCGCGGTGACGTTGGCTGCGCCATAGCTGTAGCTGGCGGTGATGGCACCGGTCACACCGGTGATATCGGTGAACTGAATGGAACCGTGCTTGGCATTGACCGTGTATTTTCCCGCCGCCACGGTCGTGGCCCCGGCCTTGATCACCACGGTGGAGACGTTCTGCTTGCCGAGCAAATAGAGTTTGCCGAGTTCCGCTGCCGCGATGACCGGCTCGTCGGTCACAGTGCCGGTGGTGACCGCCGTGGTGGATCCGTAAAGGGAGAGTTCCAGATTTGTCTGGATCAGTTCCTCCAGGGTGCAGGCAAACTCGCCCTTCTTCGTCTTGATGAGCTGCAGGTCGGTCAGCCGCTGGCCGGATTGGGATTCCTGGTGTTCCAGGGTTTCCACCGAGAGCGACACCTTGAGATCGGGCACGTTGCCGACGAAAACTAACCCCTGCGGGTTGCCGTTGGTATCACGCGCGCCGATGAAGACGCGCCCTTGTCCGGAAAAATAGGCCATTGCTTACTCCTGTGTAGTGTTGGATTGCTTGGAGGGTTTCGCCGAAGATGCGGAATCGGAGGCTGCAGGGCGTGCGCTGCCGATTTCGCACAGCCACTGGGCGCTGTCTTCGGCCAAGTCGATGACCTCGCCGGGGTGGCGCGCAATGCCGCTGTGTTCGTGGTGTTTCAGAAGTTCGATTTGCATGGATTTATCCTTGGATTGAGAGATCGGCGGCAAGCGTCCGGTAGGTGATCTGGTAGCGAGACGGAATGGCCGCTGCCGTGGCATCGGCGTCCTCCACATCCCATTCGCAGTCCAGTTCGCGGATGCCGAGCGATAGGCCGCCGAGATTGACGTCGGCCAGCAGTGCCGCGTGGGCAGCCACCAGCAACCGGTCGGCGATCACCTCCGGCGTGTCGCTGCCGGTCTCTCGCGCCATCGCCACCACCCGAACGACGAGATCTCGCTCGACGCGGTCGTTGGGGCGCTGGGTAATGGCGTCCGACTCGGGAAATACCAGCAGTGCCGGAGACTGTTCGCGTGTGATGCCAGTCGGCGGCGAGCGCCGCACCTGCGCCCCGGCTACGGTGGCAACGGGCGTGAGAAGCCCCGTCACCGCTTGCAGAATCTGCTCGCGGATCGAGTTGGGCATGACGGGCCTACAGTCGGGTGAGCGAGGCGCTGGCCTCGGTGCCATCGCCCATCGCAGTTACTTCTCGCACGCGATAGGTCTGGCCCGCAATTTCCAGCGTGTTGCCGGCGGTGAGATTCGGCAGCCGGCTGACCGGATAGCGGATGGTGTGGTTGCGTGAGACGCCCAAACCGTCGAGCACGTCCTCGTCGGGCGCGCGGAAATCGACCATGACCTCCGTACCCCCGACGACTGCCCGCGTCAGCAGGTTTGAGCGCGCCGCCGCATCGTAGATGTCCTCGATGAAGGCCATCAGGACGCCAGCACCTTCACCAGCACCGCAGGGCGATGGCACATCGGCAGCGGGTTGGACTGGGTGTGAATGTCGGTGCCCCGGTCGAACTTGCGCGGCTCCTGCTTGGCGTACAGCGGCTGGCCCAGCGTGTTCGCCGTCTCGTTGAAGTCAGCGGGCGCGAAGTAGGTGGCGAACGTATCCACCGTGCCCTGCGGAAAGGCGTGCCCCTCGCCGGCAGCGATGAAGCGATGCACATTGTCGTCGCCGTCACTGGCTTCGCCCGAGTATTCCTCGAAGGTGATGCCGGCGAAGGTGAAGCCCGAGCGCAGGTCGGAACGCAGGGCCAGACCATCCTGCCAACGGTCGTAGGCGGCCTTGACGTTGTCGTGGGCGGTCAGCGCGTCGAAGAACTCCTCGGATACCAGGCAGTGCACCCCGTTCATCCGTTCGCCCTTGAGGTTCTTCTCCAGGTAACGCTTGAGATCGAGGCACTTCTTCTTCACATCGGTGGCGGCATTGCTCAGCTGGAAGTTGACCACCTTGGGCGTGATGTCGAACAGGTCGAACAGGTTGTAGATCTCCGAGCCGTCGGCGTCGAGGATGATGCCCTTGAGCGCACCGATGCGCAGGTGCTCCAGCGTGATCGAATGCTTGTTGCGCATCGTCTGCAGGTGTTCGGCCATCACGGCGGCCACGGTCGACAGTTCGGTTTCCGAACCGAAGGCGCGAATGCCCTGCACTTCCTCGGGCAGCACCACATCGTCGTGCGGGATATGAGGGATGGCAAACGAGCGCAGTTTGCGCTTGCCGCGCTTGCCCACCGTACCGGGCGAGCCCACCGGCATCGTCGGCAGCAGGGTCAGGATGCCGTTCTTTTCTTCCACCACGACGGAGCGGAAGCGCACCGGCTTGGCCGGGAACAGGCCCATGCTTTCCATGAGGCCGTAGTTGTTGGGCAGGATGTTGATGGCGGCGGTCAGCGCCGACATCGAGAACGACGGATTGTCGAAGGGGTTGTTCATGGTCAGACTCCTTTGCGGATGAGGACGCCGAGGCTCTTCAGCTGCAGGACGGCGGCCTGCTTCTCGGCGACGGTGATGGCGGCGGGCCAGGTCAGGGCGTGGTCGGCGAGGATGGCGTGACGCGCCACCATCAGCCCATCCTCGCGGTCGATGAGCGCTGCATCACACGGCTGCATCAGCACGCCGGCGGCGTACTGAGTACCGTCGGTGGCGGACGGGTCGATTTGCTTCACCTTGCCGGTGGCGGTCACGATGCCGACCACCGCACCCAGGGGCAGCGTCTGGCCGGAGGCGACCGTCACCTGGTCGCGGGAAAACAGGTTCGGCGCTTCGTACTTCAGAAGGTCGCCGAGGTTGAGTCCTTCGGTGATGGCGGGCATTTCAGTTCTCCTTGCCGGCGCGGGCACGAGCGGCCATCACCAGCGGGTTGTCGTTGAGGGATTGGGGATTCGGCTTGGCCGCATCCGGTGCGATGCGGCTCGTGATTTCCGGGCCGTCGGCGCGGGCAGTCAGCAGTTGGCTGCGTACCTTGGCGGGCGACGTGCGCGCGGCGAGGTAGCCCGGAATGCGTTCGGGACAGCCGGCCAGCGCGCAGAGCTCGGCGACTTCCTGAGCGTCGTCGATGGTCATTGCCGGGGTGGGCGTCGCAGGAGTAGCGCGATCAGGATCAACGCCATTCCCATCAGCAGCAGGGGTTGCGGGTTCATTCATGGAGGTCTCCAGTCTGAGTTGCGAGGAAATGCCCTGCGTGGCCGCCACCGTGGAAAAGGCAGCCGGCAACACAAGACGTTGAGAAAGCGAATCGGCGAGTTCGAGCAGTACGTCGTCGAAGGTGCCGACGGCATCGGCCAGACCGGCGGCGACTGCGTCGGCCCCGAAATAGATGCCGGCCTCGGTGGCCCGTACCGCATCCGCCGAGAGATTCCGGTAGCGGGCGACGGTGTCGACGAACAGGTCGTAGACGCGCCCGACCTCGGCCTTGAGGAACGCGTGCGCCTCGTCGGAGATCGGCTCGTGCGGATTGAGGTCGTTCTTGCGCGCCCCGGCGAAGACGGTGGTGTAGCGCACGCCGTCCTTTGCATCCTTCACCGACTGGTCGGCGTGCATCGCGATGACGCCGATGGAGCCGACGCCGCCGGTGCGAGTGACGGTGAAGCGACTGGCGGCCGAGCCGATGGCATAGGCCGCCGAGAAGGCCATGTCGTTGGCCAGCGCCCAGACCGGCTTGACCTTCGTGGCGGCGTGCACCCGGTCGGCCAGGTCGAACACACCGCCCGACTCGCCGCCGGCGCTATCGATGTCGAGCAGGATCGCCGCGACGTTGGGATCGGCCACCGCCGTGTCCAGCATCGCGGCGACGCTCTGGTAACTGGCGAGGCCGGACTCGGCTTCCAGTCCGACCGTGCGGCGCGCCAGCGTGCCGTAGATCGGCAGCACGGCGATGCCGCCGCTACCACTGGGCACAGATCGATCCGGAATGGCATCGCTCGGCACTGCGGCCTGCGGCAGACCGATGCGCGGGCCCAGCACGGCGAGAATCACCTCGAGCTTGGGACGATGGATCATCAGCGGTGCACCGAAGAGGCGCGCCGCCATATGGGGCAACAGGTTCATGGGGTCAGTCCTGAGGTGGGGGCGGCGGGGTTGTCGTAGCGGCCTTGACCGCCTTGCGCGGGTCGGAATCGAGGATCAGTCCAAGCGCATCGGCCCGGGCGTTGTCGGCAGCGATCTCGCGGTCGACGTCCTCGGCATCCATGCCGAAGGCTGAGATCGCCTCCGACCGGGACATCAGGCCGGCGCGAATCGCCAGCAACATCGCCTTGAATTCCTTCTCGGGATCGACCCACTGCCAGCCCTGGGGAATCCACTTGCAGGCGGCGTACTCGCGGCGACGGCGGGCATATCCGGGCGCAACCAGGCTACCTGCCAGCACCGCTTGATCGAGCCAGGCATTCCATACCGGGCGGCACAGCTGATGGACGATCACGCCGTGCTGGATGGCTTCCATCCGGCGGCGGAATTCCAACAGGCCGGCTCGGATGGACGAGTAGTTCACGCCCGTCAGGTCGCCGGTCAGTTGCTCGTAGGTGATGCCGATAGCGGCAGCCACCGCCCGAAACTGGGTGCGCAGAAATTCCGCGTAGCTGCCGCCAACGTCTGCGGGGTCAGAAAACTTGACGTCCTCGCCCGGTTCCAGAATCTGCAAGGTGCCCGGCTCCAGGCCGGCGAGTGCCACGCCGTCGGCATCCGACAGGCCTTCGCCCACCAGGTTGTCCTCCGGTGCGAGCCGCGTGATGAAGCCGGCGAACATCGCGGCGGTTTTCTTGCGCACAAGTTCCGCATCGTCGTACTGGTCGAGCTCATTCAGCTTCACCAACGCCCTGGACAGCCAGGGCTCGCCGCGAATCTGGCCGGGCCGCAGCACGCGGTAGAGATGCATGATCTCGGCCGCCGGTACCCGCACGGTGTCTTGCCCGCCCTGGCCCGACATCGGCGAGAGCCGACCGTCCTCGGGGTGCGAGCGGTAGAGGTGGTAGGCCACGCGCTTCCCCATCGCGTCGAACTCGATGCCGGAGCGCACCACGTTGCCCGAGGGCAGCTCGGTATTGAGCGTCAGCGGCAGGTGTTCGGCTTCCAGCAGCTGCAATTGAAGCGGCACGGCCAGCCGATCCTCGGGACGCCGGGGCCGCAGCCGGATGAAGCACTCGCCGCCCTCGCACATCGCCCGGGCCGCTAGGGACTGCAAGCCGTAGAAATCGGTCTGGCCGGTGGCATCTGCTTCTTCCGTCCAGTCGCGCCAGAGCGCCTGCACGGCGACGCGGAAGGTTTCGTCCTGCGCTATCGACTGCGGCTTGATGCCAGTGCCCACTGCATTGGCGACAAAGGCCTCGATGCCCGCATTGGCCCAAGCGTTCCTGCGCACCAGATCCCGGGATTTCACGCGCAGTTCGTTGGAGGTGGCGAGCATAGCCGCCACCGCGCCGGGATTGCCCGGCATCCACGCGAGCGCGCGACGACCACGCCCGGCCGCCTCGTGCGCCGGAGCGCCGCCAAACAGGGTGCGAATTCGGGTCATCCAGCTCATCAGAATCCCTTCCCGGTGGTCACCCGGATCTGGCGCGGCGCACGCGGATACAGGCCTGTGGCCACGGCATCCTTGTGCATCGCGGCCTCGACCTCGGCGATGGCCTGTTTCAGTTCCTCGACGGTGCGGTACTCGACCGTCTTGTCGCCGAAGGACACGCGCTTCTCGCCCTTGGCCAGCGCATCCCGCAGCGCCTGCAGCTGGGCCTCGGTGTAGGTCGGCGTGCTCATCGATAGACCACCAAATTAATCTCCGTGGTGTCCGCGAGCGAGTCAGAGCTGGAGATGCAGACCAGTTCCAGGGCCGTGGTCGTCTTGCCATCGGCCGTGCTTCTCGCGGCAGCGAAACGGATGGTTTTTGTCGCCGTGTTGCTGCGCCCCGTCGCCACCCAGCAGTAATCGGCATCGGCGAACGGCACTGCAAACGTGACTCGGTATCGGCCCGTGGAAAGTCGGGTGACCGATGCGACGTTGTGCGCGGCACGCAGATCCATCGCCCCGCCGACATAGCCGAAGTTGGCCCAGGCCCGGGCGAGCCCGGGATGGTCGGGGCGAATCAGCCCCTTGATCTCGGTGCCGATGCGGGTGGCGAGCGCCGACAGTTGGGCGACGAGGCTCATGCCTTACACCAGGGCGGCGTTGAAGATCGCGACGAAATCGGTGTTGGTATCGCCGATGTCAGTTGCGGCGACCGCGCCTATGTTGCTGCGCGCCTGCGTCTGTTCCGGGACGGTCAGCGTCTGCGCGGCATCGAACCGCACCCGCTTGTCGATGGCGGCGGTGAGCGCCGCGATGCCGGTCTGATCGTTCTGCAAAGCCTGCTGGAGTTCCAGCAGGGTGTCGAAGGCCGGGTCGGCACCACCGAGGATGTCGGCCTTGAGGGCATCGAGTACCGAGACGATCTTCGACGAGGAGTAGGTGCTGGTCGTGGCAACCGTCAGGTCGTCGATGGCCACCGCCGTCAGGA